>Ga0209636_10000349_pt1 | contig 43571 bp, 39 predicted proteins | sample DeeMarSWOR152_54_FD_187464 | JGI IMG/M metagenome (GOLD analysis project Ga0209636, IMG submission 187464) | Marine sediment microbial communities from White Oak River estuary, North Carolina - WOR-1-52-54 (SPAdes) (version 2) | ecosystem: Environmental > Aquatic > Marine > Intertidal zone >...
TGGAGCCCTGTCCCTTATCGACGGATATCATGCTCCGGGAACAATTCCTGTGGATGTCAAGAAGCTTGGTGTTGATTTTTATGTAGGGGGCTGTTTGAAATGGCTCTGTGGTGGACCGGGAAACGCCTTTCTCTATGTCCGACCGGAGCTTGCCGAAAGGCTGCAGCCATATCTAACCGGCTGGTTTGCTCACAAAGAGCCTTTCCTCTTTGCTCAAGATATGGAGTTCACTCAAGGTAGCTACAGGTTCATGTCCGGGACTCCTCCTGTGCCCTCTCTGTATACGGCTCAAGCAGGCCTGGAAATTATCAATGATATAGGGATACCTGAGATAAGAGAAAAATCATTGGTTTTGACTGATTTGATCCTCCAAAAGGCAAAGGAAAAAAGATTCCACCTGTATACTCCCGAGGAAGAGCATCTGCGAGGGGGAGCCGTGTCCATTGGCCTGCCGCATGCTTTTGCTGTCAAGCTGGCTCTGGAGAAGAGAGGGATTAAAGTCGATTTCCGAAAGGGGGAGGGAAAGGAACCGGATATCATAAGGGTTGGTCCCCATTTCTACTCTAAAATGGAAGAAGTCGAGATTCTCTTCCAGGAAATCGAAGCTATATATTCTTCAGGAGAATATAAGAAATTTGAAGGCCACATCCGGCACGTGACTTAAGAAAAATGGGGGTGAGAAATGAAAAAGATATCCAGACGAAATTTCATGAGCGAATCATTGGTATTAATGGGTTCAGCTTTATTCCTTTCTTCAAAATCTGTTCCTGCGATGCCATGGAATTTCTCTAGCAACGCGCAAAGTTCAGGGATATACCCCTCCTATCTTGCCTTGGAGAGAAATGGAGAGCTGTCTAAGCGTGTGAAAAAGTTACAGTCAATCTATGAAAGCTGTCAACTCTGTCCCCGAGACTGCCGAGTCAACCGGTTGGAGGGTCAAACAGGGAAATGTCAAGCGACCTCTAAGGTAAAGGTATCCAGTGCACAAGCGCATTTTGGCGAAGAACGTCCTCTAGTGGGGCAAAGGGGGTCGGGAACAATATTTTTCTCTAACTGCGGAATGAGGTGCGTTTTTTGCCAGAATTATCAAATCAGTATTGAAGGCGAAGGAATCGAGATCTCAGATCAACGTTTGGCGGAGACGATGGTCAAAGTTCAGAACATCGGATGCCACAACATCAATCTTGTGACTCCCACGCATTATTTGCCCAATATAATGAATGCCGTTCAGATAGCAGCCCGGAAGGGCCTGCGGATTCCTCTGGTTTATAACACAAGCGGCTATGAAAAACTGGATGTTCTGCAGCTCCTGGATGGAATAGTGGATATCTATCTTCCTGACTGCAAGTACATGGATCCTGAACATGCGGCCAAGTACTCATCCGAAGCCTTCAATTATCCTTATTATGCTAAGATAGCACTCAAGGAAATATTCCGCCAGGTGGGAGATTTAGTTGTAGACAGTAGAGGAATTGCTGTGAGGGGACTCATTTTGAGACATCTGATAATGCCCAACAGGATAGCTGGTACAGAAAGTTTTTTAAAGTTTGTCGCAGAAAACCTTTCCAAGACTACTTACATCAACCTCATGAGGCAGTATCGGCCCGAACATAAAGCATTCGATTATCCGGAGATCGCCCGGCGAATCAAGAGAAGTGAGTATGAGGAAGCACTAGACTGGGCCAAAAAATACGGTCTGAACCGTTTGGATAAGTAAGCTGATTCTCTTCCAGCTTTGTGAGTAATCAGGCCATTGGAAAGACAGGGAAATTGCCTCGCTCAAGCTATTTCCCTCTTATTCCATCCGTCGATTCTATGTTTTATTGTCCATACAATTTGAGAGGGGTCCAATTAACGTAAAATTAAAAAAATCCTGCATATATTTTTTTTTGTGTTATAATGCTTGAAAGGGAAGCGGAGCTTCTCATTCGTCTAACAGGACAGAGAAAAGTGTTGATTAAATCTGTGATATTCCTTAAATTACTCATAGAGACGGATTTTAACTGAGAGGGTTGTTTCGGTGAGAACGAAGAGATATTTCCTCCTTTTTTTCCTTCTGCTTTTTCTTTTTACAAGTGGACTCCACCCTGAAATCGAGTATCCGTGGAAAAATATCTATATAGGAGCATTAGAAGCAAGAGCGTGGAATGGACTGGTTCTCTCTCCTCAAGAAAACAGTGTATTTGCTTTTCGGTTTAGAGTAGAAAAAGAGGGTGAAATCGTGGATGGAAATGATGTTTACTACCTGATCTCTGAAGTAGGTCCTCATTCTCCTGACGGTCAGTATGCCAGGTTGAAACTCGATTTAAGCCTGCCGTTTAACATGAGAGATGAAACGCCTATCCTGATCAAGCCCCCCTCTGGCTCTGATACGTTTATTTTCGAGTGGTCTCGCCAGGATGAAAGGACCGTTGTCGGTCGAATCAGGGCTCCAGAGGGCATGATCATTCATCTTGTGCACTATTTCCCCTGGGATAGTGAGGGAAAGTATCGGGTTCTTTCTGATGGACATGTCAAAGGAGAAAACACAGGATTCAGTGACTTTCAGTATTTGCTCTGGACGGATCCCAAAGGAAATAGCACGACTGAATCCGAAGGGGAAGAAGTAGTTCTTTCTTTCCCTACAGAAGACGATCAATATATCTATTTTGTTGCCGCGTTGGGGGAAGAAGAAGACGCCATCAGCAATCAGATTAACCGCTTAAACAATAGAAGAACCATTGATTCTATTCTGGAAGAGGAAGAAAGAAGATACATGAACAGAAGAGTGAAGGTGGAAGGACTCTACGGAGGGGCAGCCAGAGCCATTTCAAATAATCTGTTCTGGACCACTCTCTACCAGCCAGGACATAACAGGATTTATATCCCATTAGGGCGAAACCGGATTTTGCCAACTCCTGAAGGAAATCCAGGGCATTGGACAATATTCGAATGGGGATCTTTTTTCAATGCGTTGGAGGCATCTATTGAGAGTTCCAAACATGCCAGAGAAATTATAAAAGCAGTGCTTGAAACTCAGTATCCCAACGGAAACATCCCAAACTGGCGCGGCCGGTTTGGTGGGACTCCTGACCGCTCCCAGCCTCCGATAGGGTCATATGTCGTGTATAAACTGTTTCAGAGGTTGGGGGATGTAGACCTGTTGAACTATGCCTATCCTTACCTTGTCAGATGGCATGCATTCTGGAAAGGAGATAATGCCAACGGTCAATCCCGCAGGGACGGTAATGGCGATGGCCTTCTGGAATGGGGGACAGATCCAGAGTATCTCCCTCAAATCGTTCCATCCTGGCAGGAGAATGCCGAAGGAAAAAAGAGAGCGACGTGGGAATCAGGAGAGGATGATTTGCCGAATTGGGATGAGGCCTCTTTTAACCAGGAGACCGGTACATTGACTATGAACAGTGTTAGTCTGAACAGCCTTTACAGCCTGGATGCGTGGTGCCTTGCTCAAATTGCCGATATTCTGGACAGGAGAGAAGACTACGAACACTACCTTTCTGAATACGAGGAGATGAAAGATTTGATCAACAGAGTGCTCTGGGATGATAAGGAAGGCTTCTATTTTGATCGTCATTGGGATGGAAGATTTTCATCGAAAAAAGCAGCCTCCAATTTTTATCCTCTTCTTGCCAGGATTCCTGATAGAGCGATGGCTTTGCAGATGAACAAGCATCTTCTCAATCCCAAAGAGTTCTGGGGAGACTTTATCATCCCCACAATATCCCGAGACGATCCGGCCTTTAATAGAGACCATTTCTCCTGGAGAGGAGCCATCTGGTCTCCCATTAATTACCTCGTCTATCAAGGATTGAAAGCGTATCGGTTTGATGCGGTGGCTTCGGAATTTGCCAAAAGAAGTTATGAGTTATTTCTCCGTACCTGGGAGAATTACCAGCTTTGTCCAGAGAGTTTCGACGCGCGAACCGGAGCTGCCAGAGGGCACGAGTTTCTGAGCTGGGGACCCCTCTTCACTTTAATTGCTCTGGAAGAATATCTGGATTTTACTCCCTGGGAAGGATTCAGGTTTGGGATGATCAATCCTGAAGAAAAGGGGAAGCTTTCAAGAATGTCTATCCAGGGCCGCCATTATGAGGTGGATGTTTCCCGTACTTTGATTAGGCTCAAAGAAGAGGATAGAGAGATTTTACGGACAAACGGAAGCGCTGTCTTCCGCCGGTTCCTGTATTCAGAGAATGAAATATCCTTTGAAATCCGCGCGATCGAGAGAAGAGATATCAGGGTTCAGTTTCTGGTCGAAGGGAAATACCAGGTCTTGGTGGATGATGAAGTCGTGAGTCTGCCGAAAGGGAGATCGTGCCGGATTAGAGTTCCCGAAGGTGACCACTTCGTTCTCATCCAGCTCCTTGAAAGAGTGGATTAACTCAACCCATATTCCCCATATTAAACGCAAAAATCACTTAACAAAATCACCCTAAATTGTTATTATATAACAAGATAGAGGTTAATCAGGACATAAAAAATGAAACATGCAAAGGGTGAAAGATTGAACATTCGTTTTAACAGAAAAATTAAGCTTGAATTTCGTGGCGCAAGATTGACATCTGATGGGGACCTGCTTGCCTGCTGGGAGCTTGGTGAGGCATTAAAATTATTTAATTCAGCTTCTACTATGATGAGCGATAAACGGAACGGGCCCAATATTCAGCATGATTTGACCAACCTGCTGCGCCAATCTGTATACAGTCGGCTGGCAGGATATGAGGATGTCAATGATGCTCAGCTATCAAAATTTATTTTTTCTTTGTATAAATAAATGTTAACATTTAAGTACTAATAAACATAAGGGATTAAGGAATCGTGCTTAAAAACTATTTCAAGATCGCTTACCGCCACATATTAAGAACTAAACTGTTCTCGATAATTGACATCTTTGGTTTATCTTTGGCTATCGGGTGCAGCATAGTTGTATTCCTGTTTGTTGATTTTTGGGCGAGCATGGATTCTTTTCATAAAAATACAGACCAGATATTTTTAGTTGAAAATGTCATAAACAGAGATGGACAGATCAGCATCTGGGGAGATTCGCCTCTTCCTTTAGGACCTGCAGTCGGGAATGATTTCCCACAAATCATCCGCACTGTTCGAATTCAAACAAGAGGAGGTGTTGTTCAGTATGGAGACAAGGTCTTCAATGAACGTTTTATGTTTGTGGACGAAGGCTTTTTCGACATGTTCACCTTCCCTTTATTAGCCGGAAACAAGGATGCCCTGCTCAGTCATAATACTCTATTCATGGATGAAGAAATGGCGTTGAAATATTTTGGAGATGAAAATCCTGTGGGAAAACAATTGACAATCAAGTTCGGTGATAAATTTGTTGAAGATTTTTTTGTAGGCGGAGTTACAAAAAAATACCCGGAGAATTCAAGTATTCGGTTTAGGTTTCTTGTCCCCTACAAGAAACAACGAGACCTGGGTTTAAAAGATTTTAACGACTGGAAACAATGGACGTGGGCGACTTTTGTCCAGGTGAGAAATCCCGCCGATATCAACGCCATAAAAGAACAAATGCATCCCTATATCCAATTACAAAATGATGTCAATGAAGACTGGTCTGTCGAGGATTACATATTTGAACCTTTAACTGAGCTTTCATTAAATTCGCATAAAATAAAAGGAGGGATTTCCTGGGGACCTCATCCTACCGAAATAATTGCTCTTTCCCTCTTTGGGACATTTCTTCTCTTGCTGGCCTGCTTTAATTATATGAATATCGCTATTGTCTCAGGAACAAGAAGACTGAGAGAGATTGGCATTCGCAAAGTTCTCGGCAGCCGCAGGGTTCATCTGATTACTCAATATATAGGTGAAAATGCGCTGCTCTGCTTGTTTGCCCTGATTCTGGGAACAGTACTGGCCAAGCTGTTCTTCATCCCCTCGTTCAGCAACCTTTTTGATCTCCCGTTAAAATTAGATCTTTTGGGAAACATGCGCCTTTCGGCATTTCTTGTGTCGATGATTGCACTGACTTCACTGGGAGGGAGCGCTTATCCAGCGTTTTATGTATCCGGCTTCCAACCGGTAAATATACTTAGAGGAAAACAGAAGCCCAAAGGAAAGTCCTTGTTTACACGCATCCTGCTGACATTTCAATTTGCATTAACATTCATAACTGTAACCACTGCTGTTATTCTTGTCCAAAATGCCAGATACCAGAGAAATAGAGACTGGGGATATAATCAGAATGGAGTCATTGTTGTCGAGCTTAATGGTAAAAAGCATTATACAATTTACCGGAATGAGATTGACAAAAATCCCGATATACTTCAAGCCGCAGGGTCAATGATTCATATCGGGAGAGGCTGGGGCGGTGCAGTTGCAGAGATCGCCGGGACAAAATACGAGCTCAAATGTCTGTTTGTAGGATACGATTATCTGGAGACTATGGGAATCAGGTTAAAACAAGGCCGTTTCTTCGATAGGAAATTCAGCACAGATTTGGACCAGTCAATAGTCATTAATAATAAATTCGCAGAGAGCATGAATTGGGAGAATCCACTCGGGAAGACAGTTATCATCGACAAAAAGACGTTTTTTATCATAGGGGTCGTGGATGATTTTCATTACGCCTCTTTCCGTTCAAAAATAGAGCCTGCGATTTTTCGTATGGCCGCCGAAGACAGGTTTGGCTACCTCTCGGTCAGGGTAAAGGCAGATGCTGTGCCGCAAACAGCAGAATACCTTAAAGAGACTTGGGCCAGATTGATACCGGATACTCCTTACAGTGGTTTTTTTCAGGACGAGGTATTCGAGTCGTACTTTAAAGACCAGAATAATATAATCAGACTCTTTTCATTCACCGCGGGAATTACATTGATTATTGCCTGCATGGGATTATTCGGTTTGGTTTCCATCAGCATTGATAAGAGGATGAGAGAAATCAGCATCCGCAAGGTGCTGGGAGCCACGATTGCCAATGTGGTAAGAATTGTGAATAAAGAATTTGTTACTATACTGCTCGTCTCAACAGTTGTTGCATCGCCGCTTGGATACTTGCTGTTGAAATCCCTGTTTGATTCCTATTATGAATACCACATACCGATCGCTCTGCCGCCTTTTGTATTCACATTTGCGTTGATTGTCGTAACATCGCTTATAACAATATCCTCACTCATCTACAAAGTGGCTGTTTCAAACCCGGTTGACATATTGCGGGAAGAATGAAGACTTAGCCCGATTAAACTCAATAATACTATCTCTGCCTAACATTATTTGTTCTATTATAATACTATTGTATACTCAAAGATGTTGGCCATCGTAATTTTAGCCTCCTTTCAATCTGTTTGAGATTTATTAGAAAAGAGTCTACGATGGCTTCCTCCTAAATCAAAATTACGAACAAGATTGTACACTAGCAAAAATGTTAGATTGAGATCCAATTCAGGATGGAACAGACGTCGCGGCATCTCTTGAGACAGTATCCGGTCTCAAAGGAAATACTCTTGTTATTTCCAATCCTTTCTTTCCAGGTAGGCTTTCTTCAGCGTATCTCCTCGCACACCCTGTCTTAGAGCTTCAAGCGCAAGAACTTCATCCGGAGGGATGTTGCCCAGGTTTACGTTGAGCCCTAGACGAAGGATCAGCGCCTGCTGCTGGTTCTTCAAAGGCGCTTCCCAGATCAGGCAGTCTGTATCCTTAACTCCAGCAATGATGTTGTCGATTTCTTCGTCTTTGACCTTTCCTTCTGCATCAAAGATTCCCACTCCTTTTCCAGCTTCTCTCGCCTCGATGATAACTTTGAATGCGCCATTCTGCATGTCTTCTTCGATCAACTGATGGATGAGGGAAATGGGAAGAACCTCTTTAGGGTCTTTTTTCCCGACCTCAGTTATGACTTTAAAGCCCTTATCCAGAGATTTCTTGATACTGTCTTTCCTTGTTTGGCTGTCCATTTCGATCGTTCCATCCGATATCTCGATCGCTGAAAACCTCAAATCTTTGGCTCGGTCGAGATATTTATCTATAGATTTTTGCCAGATCGCGACTTCGAGAAATGTCCCGCCTGGCATGACATCTATATTGGATGCTGTGATCATCTCATTCTTCCGCTTCAAAAGGGCCTCATCATAGAAGGCTGATGTTCCGAAAGTCAATTTGATGACATCAACAAATTTCCCGCAAGTCTCGATCAAATCCTCAAGGCGGGAGACTCCCAGTCCTTTATCGATCACCATCGTGACGCCTGTCTGTCTGGGCTTGGAGGTTCTTCCTCCAGCGGGCATCTCGATCACTCCATCCCATGGTATGCTCATTTTATTCTCCTTTAATCCAATAGCTCTCCCCAACAATCTTCCGGATTGGAAAGAACAGATGCTGTTTGAATCACCGATTTATGCTGAACAAGCTGGCCGGTTGTAGAGAGCCGTTTCTGAGCCATTTTCTCCTCGTCAAATCCCAGAACAGGAAGTTTGTCATAAAGGATAACTGTCTCTGATAATTTCTGGGTGATATTGTCAAAAAGTGCTTTAGCGGCTTTTCTTCTGTCTGTGATGGGCATGAGGATAAAGCCTTTTCGGCCTTCTTCAATCCGGGGAAACAGAATAGTGACCGCACTGGGTGTCGCCAGTTTCTCGCTCTCATTTTTGTATGAAGAAAGGTCGAGTGCAATTTTTTTCTGCCACTCGTCCTCAGCCTCCTGAGTGTCGATATGACGCAGGTACTGGGGAAAGTTATGCATCAGCGTGCCCAACCTCACGTTGTCAACCAGTGAGCCCATAAACCAGGATATGTTGTTTTTATCAATCCGGAAATGCACGGTCTCCGTGGAAAAAAGCCTCAATCCTTTAGTCAAACCGCTGAGTAGATAGACAGTTTTTCCGCTGCCCGCTCCTCCGATCACGACGTATAAATGATTCTTTTTTTGGCTGGTGAGAGCACAGGCATGGAGGTTATAGATTCTGTGCTTTTTTTCGAGGAGGAAGAGTGAATATCTATAAAGGAAACCCTGGTTTCCCCAGAGGCTGAATCGTAAATCTGAAGCATCGCGAAAGAGCTTGTGAATGGGGCCTTTAAAAATTGCCCGGTTCCCAATGAATTCGTATGAAGGAATGTCGTCTGATTCATGGATAGAAATGTATCCATCAAGGTTTTCGGAATAAGGGATCTGTTCAACATCCATGAAATCTGTCAGGAGAGATTTGACCTCTATCTTAAGAGGAAAAGAAGGCAGAATTTCTTCAGCAGTGGATTCAATCCCGACCTTTGCTTTTAGTATTTTGACCGCTGTCCTGTGCACAGCTTCTTCCTTTTTCAAGATGATATATGATACACGATAACATTCAACTCCACAATAACGATAAAAAAGGGGCCTGTCACTGTTTATTTTTTAGCCGAGTGGATGGCGGCAACTCCGAAGAAAAGAGGACGGTGTGTGACCTGAGAGAAACCCGCCTCTCGGATGATAGAGGAAAATTCCTCTGAAGGATAAAAGCGTGGAATCGTGAAGGAGAGGTAATTGTAACCCGCTTTTGAGCCCGAAATGAGGTATCCTAAAGGCTTCACCGTCAGTTTTATATAAAGGTGAAAAAGCGTCTGTATCATTTTTACAGGTGGCTGGCTCGTTTCGAGATTGATGAAGGATCCTCCTGGCTTGAGAACTCGGCAGAATTCCTTCAGATGGTTGATGAGCACATCTTTCCTCGGATTGATGTTCCGAGTGGCAAAAGAAATGGTCACGATATCGAAAGTCTCATCCGGAAAAGGGAGATACACTGCATCGGCAAGGACAGGGGAGAGGTTTGGAATATTCCTTTTTTCTTTCCCTCTCTCCAACATGGGAGGGCAGAAGTCGACGGAGACAATTTTAACCTTCTTATCGGCTTGGCGAGAAAGATTCAGAGCCATCTCTCCGGTGCCGCTGCAAACATCCAGCCAATGAGAGCCTCCTTTCCTGGAAGCCAATCGTGCCGCTTTTCTGCGCCAGATGATATCGAGGCCGAATGTCAGAACGTGATTGACAAGCTCATATGTTTTGACCACATCAGAGAATATTCTTTGAATGCCCTTTTTCACTGACTTTTTACCTCCATGGTAAAGGGGTCGCATCTCAACATTTGACATTTCTCATATTGTCGTCTTTTTTCCCTGATTTTTACAAAAGAAAAGACCTCTCTTTTAATATTTAAATAAATAGATGAAATGTCAAATGTTGAGATGCGACCCCTCTTCTTTTTTGTCCAGTTAATCCGGGGGGGTTGGATCTTAACATTTAAAATTTGAAATTTTATTGAAATATAGTAAGCCTGAAGCCAATGCTCATATTATTGACCTTTTTTCTTGACAGGTCAGCTCTTTCTCTATAATTTGAATACCTGAATGAGATTAAGGGAGGAGGTCCTATGAAAACAAAGACTATTTTTTTGGGTATGGTTCTATTTTTATCTCTGTCCCTTTGGATTGGTATGGACCATTCGGTCCAAGCGGAGAATAGTCCTGACTATGATGTGTTGATCCGAAACGGAAGAGTGTTTGATGGATCATTAAATCAGGCTATCCGGGCAGATGTCGCTGTTAAAGACGGGGTTATTGTTAAAATAGCTAAATCGATAAATGGAACAGCCGCTAAGGTGATTAATGCCAAGGGGTTAATCGTCACTCCTGGTTTTATCGACCTTCATACTCATGTCGACAGCGGGATGTATTTTCCTGAGAACAGGGCCTGCCTCAATTATTTAAAGCAGGGAGTGACTACGGTTATCGTTGGCCAGTGCGGGCGCAGCGCCTGGCCCATTTTTGAGAAAGCAGAGGACCTGATCAAACTCTGGTCTGAGGAGGGGATCGGACCGAACGCAGCCCTGCTGGTCGGCCACGGGCAGGTCCGGGAGCTCGCGATGGGGATGGAAGACAGAGAGCCCACACCAGAAGAACTGGAAGAAATGAAGGCCCTGGTCCAGGAAGCCATGGAGCAGGGAGCTTATGGATTATCCACAGGATTGGAATATCTGCCAGGGAGGTATGGCAGTACAGATGAGGTCATAGAGCTGGTGAAAGTGATCGCTCCCTATGGAGGCATTTATCACACCCACATGAGGAATGAAGGAGAGGAACTTCTTAAGGCCGTTAAGGAAGCCATTGAGATCTCGGAAAAATCAGGAGCTCCGGTCCATATCTCTCACTTTAAAGCCGTGGCCAAGACAAATTGGGGGCTCGTCAAAGAAGCGTGTGCCATCATTGAAGAGTCCCGGGCAAGGGGTTTAAAAGTGACGGCTGACCAGTATCCCTATCGATTCTCGAGCGGCTATCCGTACTCGAGCCTTATCCCGAGATCCGCATGGCTAGGAAATCAGGAATACGAAGAGGAGGACGAAAATGATAGGCTTGACTCAGATGACGTTGAAGAAGTGTTTGACCATCTGAGAGATTACCAGTTACTCGACCTGTATAAAAAGATAACTCCGTACATCCCGCTCTCCGAGCGTCACGAGCAGTTTCTCGCGGAACTCCCTAGAAAAGATTTAGTGAGGCTCGTTGGCGGGAGCCTGGTCAGCACCGGAAGTTTCAGAGGGCCGGGCAGCGCCAGGGAGAGGATGCTGTTTCTTGAGCGTATGAACGACCCGGATGAAGCTCAAAATATTCGCGAGCAGATCAAGACATACATAGACAGAAGGGCAGGTGCAGAAAATATTTTAGTGGGCATCTGCGTCGAGAAAAGACTCGAAGGTATGTCTTTGGAGCGGGTAGCGGCCATCAAGGGAAAATCAGTAGAAGATACAGCCATTGAGCTCGAGCTCATGGGAGCCAGGTGCATCCCACTGCGGATGTGCGAAGAGGATATCGAGTACATCATGAAGAAAGACTATGTGGGCACTGGGAGTGACGGGACTGCACCCTTCTTCGGGATAGGGCTGACTCATATTCGCTCCTATTCCACATTCCTGCATAAAATAAAAAAGTATGCCTTAGAAAGGAAGACGGCTTCTCTCTCCCATATCATTCGCTCTCAGACATCGCTTCCCGCCCAGATCATGAACTGGGATGATAGAGGCTGGATTAAAGAAGGGTATAAAGCGGACATTGTGGTGCTCGACCTCGAGAATATCAGAATCAGAACCACAATATCCAATCCCCATGCCTACAGCGAAGGAGTTAAATACCTGTTGATCAACGGAGAACTCGTCCTGAGCAATGGACAGTGGACAGAGGCACTTCCCGGAGAAGTTATCAAATTGAAAGAGTAAAGGGTTATCTTCCGTTTTGTGTGGGTAAATGATTAGAAAGCATTCAGGGATGTCCTTGCTCCAGTCAGATTTTTCACGCCATTCCCTCATCAACCTTCTCGGCCCTGCGGAACTCCGCATGTTTATCAAATCTCACGCCCGGATATTCCCCAGTCATACCAAGCACCGTCCGATGTATTATATCGTGCTCACACAGTCCTCGGGCCCGACTCCGTCGGGTTCCATCAAAGAACGACTCGGGAAGGCTAAATCTTCCGATGTCGCTTCATCCATCCCTGAATATTCTTCTCAGTTATCTAAGTTGAGTCTTTTTCACACAAAATGGAAGAGAATCGAGTGAAGAAATCCAAAAGTGTAAAATTCAGGTTTGAATAAGACCAATCCAATAGAGAGGTGACTTCTATGTCAGGCAAAAAGCAGACAGTCATTCTGGCTTTTTTACCGCTTTTCTTTTTTCTTTTCAATCTCCCGGGTTTATCACAGGACCATCCTTATCTTCTCGATAAAGAGCTTCTTGAAATTATTCAAAATGAGGTTTCGGGTGAAAGAGCCTGGGATATGGTCTCCAAGATTTCCCGCTTCCACCGTATCCGAGGAGGAGGGGATGGGTCAGATTATAACCGCTGTGTGGAATTCCTGGCCAAAGAATTGAAGGCGCTCGGGCTCAGGGAGGTTTTCATCAAGAAGTATAAGGCAGATGGATTTATAAAATATTTTCTCTGGCCTTCGCTTGTGGGGTGGAGAGTCAGAGAGGCCGAGCTGTGGATAGTGAAACCCAGGAAGAAACTCATTTCGCGCTTTTCTGATCAGGCTGTCAGTTTAATGCCCTATTCTCAGGGTGGAAAAGTCGAATCAGAAGTTATTTTTGTGGGAGAGGGAAAATCCGATGAGGATTATAAGGGGAAAAATGTCAATGGGAAGCTGGTTTTTGCTGTGGGCGGCAACGGGTCTGCCGTGCATCGCCAGGCTGTCTTGAATAGAGGCGCTGCGGGCGTGATAGTCGGTCCGTCCGATCGAGAAGACCGCCTGGAGTTTCCTGACTTGATCGAACTCTACCGTCTTTCTCCGACTGGAGAAGAAAGAGCCAAAACAGGTTTTGGGTTTGCTCTTTCCAGGAGGCAGGAAAAAGAACTCCTGTCGATGTTCGAATCCGGAGAGGAAGTCGTGATGAGGGCCAGTGTGGATGCCGAGCTCTTCGATGGAGATATGCCTGTCCTTGAAGCCAAGATCATCGGAAAAGACTATCCGGAGCAGGAAATCATCCTGATGGGGCATCTTGACCATTACAAGCCAGGAGCGAATGATAACGCGTCCGGCTCAGCGGGCCTGTTTGAGATGGTCAGAAACATCCTGGCTCTGACAGAGAAAGGGGATATTCCTCCTTTAAAAAGAACTCTCCGGTTTCTCTGGCTTCCTGAGATACATGGAGCGGCTGCGTACTTATCAGAGCATCAAGGTTTGAAAGAGAAGGGAATATGCGGGATGAACCTGGATATGATCGGCGAAGATTATGTTTTATGCCGGTCGAACTTCAACTTATTCTGCTCTCCTTACTCTGTTCCTGGATACATTGATGATGTCCTCGTCAACTTTCTGGGATGGCTCGAGGGGAGGGCATTCTTTTCGCCAAGAGGAAGCCTCCACCGTTTTAATTTCCGCGTGTGGCCCTATTCAGGAGGCTCTGACCATGTTCTATTCAATGATTCCACTTTCTCTATCCCGACTCCCATGCTGGGGCACGGAGATGTGTTTCATCATACGAGCATGGATACTCCCGATAAATGCGACCCCACAGAGATGAAAAGGATAATCAGCCTGGCTCTGGCAGCCTCACTACTGATTGCTAACGCGGAGGATGAAGACGCGCTCAAAATTGCTTGTGAAGTCCACAGTCAAGCCCACGCGAGAATGACAGCCAGGAGTGAAAAATCTGTCCAGATCATGCATCAGTTTGCATCCGACCCTGAAAAGGAGAAAGAATTAACCGAACTTCATGCTAATTTGATGAGCTATCCCCGTCTCCAGGCTCAGATCGAGGCGGAGAACATACGAGAAGTGAACGAGCTCTGTAAAAATGAGGCAAGCCAGAAAATAATCAATCAATTGGCCGAAGACTTGAGTCAGCAGGCGGAAAGAGAGGCAGAGAAGATTGAACTCATGTATAAGATCTTTATCAAGCGCTATGGCCTGAAGTCAGGAAATTTTCGTCCAGGAAGTGAATATGAGGAAGCCTCCAGGTTGAGGCCGAAACGGCTGTTCAAGGGGCCTCTACCCTGGGATGCCATGAGGGAAAAACTCGATGCAACGAGTTTGGATTGGTATGATAAAAATCGGGCAAAAGCCGGGGGCAGCTATGGATCAAAGACATACGAGATCGTCAATCTGATGAACGGAGAGAGGACACTCATGGATATCAGGCATATTATCTCCTTTGAGTATGATGAGACAGACGTTGAATTTGTCATCCATTTTACCAAAGATTTGGAAAAGATTGGCTTAGTATCATTTGACTAAGCGTGGAAGGGAGCGGTAGGAATAATTATGGCTTTTGGGCCAGATAATGGCTTTTTGACAGATAAAACAGTGAAACAAAGATGCCGAGTATCCCGAGAAAAATAAAAGGGAAATTTATCCCGAACGTATCCGAGAGAAAGCCGTCGATAAGAACGACGAGCGCACCGGACAGCATCTGGACGTTTGCAGAAAGGCTGAACGCCTGAGCCTGGTTTTTCGCAGGAACTTCATTTCCGACAAACGATTGGAAACCAGGATAGACGAGGAAGAGGAAAGTTCCGAAGAAGAAAAGACTCAGCAGTGCGAGTTCCATCACAGGTGCAAAGCCCAACAAGAAGAGGAAGACTGTCGCGCCGCTGAATGCATAAAGAGATAACTTCAGACGCCCGAATCTCTGGCTTAAAAAACCAAAGAAATAAGTCATCACGGTCCCGATCCCGATCCATGCAGCCAGATAGAGACCTGTTTGTCCGAGCGGGACCTCGAACCTGTGGTTGAGCAGGGAAGGAGCGAAAAACACTGTTGTTCCCCAGCATGCGCCTCCGAAGGCGAAACCGGGAATATAGATTTTGATGTTTTTCAATGTCTCCATCCAGGAGGAAAAATCTGGCTTGAAGATTTCTTCACTTTGAGTGGATACCTTTCTCACAGCAAAAAAGCTTATCGAGCCCAGAACGAAGCCTGCACAAGCCCAGACATAGAGTGGGACTTTCCAGCCTAAACTCTGAGCCAGGAAACCGGAAGAGACGAAGGCGATGAGCACGCCGAGATTTCCTGAGCCGCTCTGGATTCCCATCGCAAAGTCCATTCGCTGACTGGAGTGGGTCCTTGAAACCCAGGCAAGCCCGATGGAGTGGTAGAAACTGTTGAATATCCGCATAGTCAAATAAATGATCATAAAAGTGGCGAAGGTGGAAGAAAATGTCATCAGAGTCAGAGAAAGGCAAATCCCCAAGTAACTCAGAAGAAGCAAGTGTTTGTATTCATGCTTGTGAGAGGCGTTGGCAATAATAATCTGGAAGAGAAATGTGATCAAGAGCCCCAGGTTGGATAGGATTCCGATGTGAAAATATTTTTTAATGATGAATTGTTGACTGTAGAGGAGAGGGAAAACCATAGGGACAGTCACAGTGGCCGCGTCGTTGAGCGCATGAAAGAGGGAAGCGGAGAAGAGAACCTTTTTTTTCATGCTGTCTTTGGAGAGAGGGATTTATACTAAACCTTGCTTCATCTGTCAATCATTAAGAATCATGTTGCTTCTCCCTGAAAAATTCAGTAATGTATTGAGGAACAAAAGAGAACACAAAAAGGAGGCATGATGAAAGATAAATTTTCAAGAAGGGATTTTCTCAAGGCAGGTGTCGGAATCGGAGCCACTGCAATGCTGACCGGAGGAAAAAATTGGCTGAAGGCAGAGGGAGATGAAGGGAAAATGCGCGTTGTGTCTAGCGGAAACGGCTTGAGAGCCACAGAGAAGGCCATGGAGCTTCTCAGGCAGGGAAAAGACCCGTTAGATGCGGTTATCGCTGGTGTGAACATCGTCGAAAATGACCCCGATGACAGGTCAGTGGGTTATGGGGGGCTTCCAAACGAAGAAGGAGTGGTGGAGCTTGATTCTTCGGTCATGCACGGTCCCACTCATAACGGTGGCGCTGTTGCCAGTCTGAGGAACATCAAAAATCCGTCAAAGGTGGCCAAGCTTGTCATGGAACGAACTGACCATGCGCTCCTTGTCGGAAATGGTGCTCTGAAGTTTGCCAAAGCCCATGGTTTCAAAGAGGAAGACCTTCTCACGGACAGGTCAAGAGCAACATGGCTGCGGCGCAAGGAAGGACTATCAGAGAGGGATTTCTGGTTTCCTCCGAAACCAGAAGAGGCTGAAGGAGAATTCGCATCCTTCTTTGAATATCATGGGACGATCAACTGCTGTGCGATAGATGCTGCGGCTAACCTTGCGGGAGTGACAACGACCAGCGGTTTCTTCTTTAAAATCCCAGGGAGAGTGGGGGATTCACCCATTATCGGTGCCGGCCTTTATGTGGATAATGATGTCGGGGCGGCTGGGTCGACCGGGCGGGGAGAAGCCAATATCTTGAACTGTGGAAGCTTTCAGGTCGTTAATTTCATGAGCATGGGAAAGTCTCCGGAAGAAGCCTGTCTCAAAGCCCTGGAACAGATCGCCAACAAGTCCAAACGTCTCCCACATCTTTTAAACGATGAGGGACGCCCACGTTTCGGATTGAGTTTTTATGCGATCAACAAGAAGGGAGAATATGCAGGAGCCTCGATGTGGAGCGGTTCGAGGTATGCTGTCCACGATGGAAAAGAGAACACAAGGAAACCCTGCGCTTTCCTGTTTAAGAGAGAAAAAAAATAGGCCTCAGAAAACGGGCGGAGTACCGCCTGTGTTTGAGATTCAGTTTAAACAATAAATCCTGTGCCATCACGCTGAATATAAAATTTTTCGCCTTTCACTCTGTCTAATTTGCTCTCGATAAAGGTAAGTTGTCATCAGACGGAATATTTGTCATACATTCAGGATGAAGACCCTGTTGATTTGTCGATATCAATGACTTTTTCGGCATTAATAGTGCTCCTGAATTCAGATAAGAAGAGGGAGAGATTTGCTGTTACTCAACTGCCAATATCTCCGATTGAAAGATGCGCTTCAAGGATTTATAATAAAAATAGAAGGAACCAAAAATGAAAAAGCTAATCATCCCTTTTATTTTTTTTCTTACGGCTTTAAACCTTTCTTCTCAGCTGGAACAGCACGATGTGACAGTGAGGAACGTCATCGTTCCTGTCCGGGTGTATGATAAAAATACGTTTGTCGAAAACTTAACTATTGAAGATTTTGAGTTGTATGAAGACGGTGTGCTCCAGAAAATCGAAGCTCTTCATCTTACCGACAGGACTCAACTTTCGAGAGCCGAAGGAACCAAAGGCTTCATTCCTCAAGTGGCAAGAAATTATTATCTTCTTTTTCAGTTAATAGACTACAACCCAAAATTTGGTGATGCTTTTGACTTTTTTTTCTCAGAAATAATGGCTCCAGAAGACAATTTAACCATCATGACTCCCATGCAAAACTACACACTTCCAAGGGGTGCGCTAAAAAAATACTCAAGAGAGCAGATTTCCGATGAAATGCAAGACATAGTCCGGAAAGATGTGCAAGTCGGCTCAGCCAACTACAGAAGCGCGTTTGGAGACCTGAAAAGGCTCGTTCAATCAATGGCTGGGAGTGGGGAAGATTTTATTAGTGATTCAGGGTATTCTCTTGAGTTCTTGCTCCCGAGATACAGAGAGTCTTTAATGAATATGGAAGAGCTCAGAGTCGTAGATGAGAGATTGTTTTTAATGTTTGCGCGGCAGTTGAAAATAATCGGAGGTCAAAAAATAGTATTTTTCTTTTACCAGAGAGAATTCAGACCGGAAATAAGCGGAGCTGTATATGACATCATACAAAGTGAATACCAGGACAGGCCGAATATTATGGCTGAAGTCAATGACCTGTTTAAATTTTACCGCAGGGATACGACACTGAATGCCGATAGAATAAAGCAAGCTTTTGCGGATTCCTCCATTGATTTTTATTTTCTTTTTATGGATAGAAGACCGGAAAGTGCTCCTGGTATTGTTATGAGAGAGCAATCTGAGGATGTCTTCAGCATTTTTTCAGAAGTGACAAAAGCCACTGGTGGGTTGATGAGGACTTCTCAAAATCCGGCTATTGGTTTCAAGAATGCCGTCACCGCTTCTGAATCCTGCTATTTCCTTTTCTATTCTCCCAAAAATTACAAAAAGGATGGAAAATTCAAAACGATAGAAGTCAAAGTAAAAAATAGGAACTACAGCATTAAACATCGAACTGGATATGTCGCGGATTAGTTTCCTTCGAACAATACCATTGAACGGAAGAATGCTGAAGAGATACTGGATTGTCATACTGCTTTTTATTGTTTTGATTTTTCACGGGTGCTTTTCTTCCTATCAATATTACAATCAAGGTAACGAAAAGCAAAAATCTGGAGACTTCGAGGGAGCTGTTGAGGCCTATACTCGAGCCATCGAAATGGACCCAAAAAACGCCCGGGCTTACTACAATCGAGCCATTGCCTTTGAGATATTGGGCGACCCATACAATGCGGTCGAGGACTATACAAAAGCCATTGAGATCAATCCAGATTATGCTGAAGCCTACAACAACCGTGGGTGTCTGATGATGGATGAAAGAGACTATGAGGAAGCGATTAAAGATTTTACGGATGCGGTAAAAATCAAGCCTGGCTACGCAGTGGCCTACAATAACAGAGGAAAATCGTGGATGGAATTAAAAGAATACAGCAAGGCCATCAAAGATTTTAAAAAAGTTATAGAACTCGATCCAAACAGGAAAGAAAAGGCATTAGAACAAATCAAATTCTGTGAATCAAAAATAAAAGACTGAGAGTATTCTCAATACTCTTCTAAGATGTGAGCGGAGTAACCTTTCATATGGAGTCTTTCAACAATTTTTTGGGCTGCCTTCATACTACGGGTCCGGATTCTTACCCTGTAAAAAATTTGTGAGGCCGTTTTATGTTCTGCGATGTAGACATTATCGTAATTTCTCTGTAGCTTTGCTCTGAGGATTTTCGCGTTCCGTTTTTCTGTGAATGAACCCACCTGGACAGCATATCTTTGTGAGGATTTTTTTGGAGAGAATCTTTTCAGAACTTTAATCACAACGGGGGCCACACCAGTCTCAGCCATGCCGAGCTTTTGTGCGGCCGCATAGGAAAGGTCGATGATTCGGCCTTTGACAAAAGGGCCGCGGTCGTTGATGCGGACAACGACTGATTTCCCGTTAGTCAGGTTTGTCACTCTGACATGCGTTCCGAAGGGAAGCGTTTTGTGGGCCGCGGTCATGGCATGCATGTTGTAAGTCTCTTTGTTGGAAGTCTGTTTTCCATGGAAGTCCTCTCCGTACCAGGAAGCCATTCCTCTTTGTGTATTCCCTGTCGGAAAATAATTCATTCCCGCACAGGAGGAGAGGAGAAGGGAAGCGACAAGCAGGAGTAAGAATCTTCTTTGCCTAAGAAGAAGTCGGCGCATGACGAGTTTGCCTTTTAAATAAAGAGATTTTCACTCCGGCTACATGTTTTATCAGAATATTGTTTTTTCTTCAATTGTTTAAAATTTGATTTTAATTTTATTTTTGGCTTCAGACATGTCAAGCACATCAAACATGATTCAGTCAGATCATTGTTTGTATCTCTGGATAAATAGAAGAATTTTTAATAAAATACATCATCCTCATTCCTTTTTATCTTGCTGAAAGAAGATGAATAGAAGAAAAGTCTGAAGGAAAAGAGTACTCGAAACTGTGCCTGAGTATGAATCTTTCCGATAAAGAACGATGAACCAAAATGTGAGGTTAAAATGAGAAAAGTCCTCTTTTTTGTTCCGGCGATTCTCTATTACGCGTTAATATTTATCTTGTCTTCTTTGCGGATTAAAGGTCAGCCCAGTCTGCCATTCCTCGATAAAGGATTGCATCTTGTGGAGTTTGCCCTCCTCGGCTTCCTTCTTTCCTTGGGCTTTTTTCTTGGCTTCGGATTTTCGGTCCGTATTAAATCCGTATTCACATTAGTCAGCGGCATTCTGCTCGGATGCCTGGATGAGTTTCATCAGTATTTTGTCCCCGAACGCTCTTTTGAGGTTTTGGATATGGTGGCCGACTCCATCGGCATTCTTATCGGCCTTACCGCTTTTTATTTTTTATCCCGCACCCATAGAGGGAAAGTAATTACTGGACGCTTCGAAAAGATAGGGGGGTAAGACTTTTATTTTCAGAAATTAATCCGCGCGGAGCACAGCTCTAGAACAGATGATGCCTGATTGTTAGTCTGGGATCTGTCCTATTATTCGCTTTTCCACAGGCCGTGTATGTTACAGTACTCTCGGGCTGTGACACTCTGGGCTTCAACATTGAACACAGCTTCAGGTTCTTCACCGGGATTCAAGAATTGACGGTAAGCGCGTCCATCAGCGATCAGCTCGATCCACTCGATATAGTGTTCTTCCTGCATAGGATGAGGCACGCTTCCCACCTTGACTTTAATACCGTCTTCTGTCTTTTCGATCACGGGAACATGCTTTTCCAAGGCTGCATCGGTCGTATTTTCTTCCATTAGCTTCATGGGCTGGTCGCAGCAGACAAGCTCTCCAGCTCCTTCGTGGATAATCTCGACCATGTTTCCACAAACTTCACATTTGTAGATTTGAAGTCTTTTAGTCATTTTTTCACCTCATGAGATAATTGATTTTTTCCCTGTATTTTTTCATGGTTTCACCTGCCGATGTATCTAAAGGCATGAAAACGGCAGAATCTGAAAACACAAAAGCCAATCTTATTATTCCTCTTAATTTTCCCTTTCAAATTTATCTTTGTCTGCTCCACAGACAGGACAAACCCAATCCTCGGGCAACTCTTCAAAAGAGATACCAGGCTTTATCCCATAGACCGGATCACCTACGCTCGGGTCATAGATGTACCCGCAGACCGAACATCTGTATTGGCTCATTTTTCAACTCCCTTCTCTTTAGATTACCAGTTTTCACTCAGTAATTCATAGTATGACTTCGGATGAGCGCAGGCCGGACATTCTTCTGGCGGCTCTGTGCCTTCGTGAATATAGCCGCAATTCCTGCACCGCCATTTCACAACCTCGTCTCTTTTGAAAGCCCTATTATTGTTCAAATTATCGAGCAGGCCCAGGTACCTTTTTTCATGCTGTTTCTCCGCGACTGCGATGGCTCTCATCGTATCAGCGACTTCTGGGAATCCTTCCTCATCCGCAGTATTGGCAAATTCAGGATACATGGTGGTGTGTTCGTAATTTTCACCGCCTGCAGATTCTTTGAGGTTATCCATAGTGCTGCCGATGATTCCAGCGGGGAATGAGGCCTGGACCTCTGCATCACCGCCCTCTAAGAATTTGAAGAGCCTCTCAGCATGTTCTTTTTCATTGTCCGCTGTTTCCAGAAAGATGCCGTAGATCTGGTCATAGCCTTCTTTCTTTGCTTTGGAGGCAAAAAAAGTGTAGCGGTTTCGTGCCTGTGATTCTCCGGCAAACGCAGCGAGAATGTTTTTTTCTGTTTGAGTTCCTTTTAAGCTTTTCATTTATTTCTCCTTTTATCGAATGATATTCTTATTGACTTGAGTCCATTTAATCAATACCGCATTCAATTGTCTTATTACCCCAATCGTTGAGATGAGCTGGATGGACAAGCTAAATTTTAAAGCGCTCTAAACAGTCTCTGCAGGTGCCCTTGAAATACCCATGGATTTCCTCGAGCCTATGCCCATCCACGAGTTCCCCCTTTTTGGCAGCGAGTGAGCAGGGAATGTCAATATCTTTGATTTGCCCGCATTTCTTACAGAGGAAATGATGATGAGATTCAGTGTTGAAGTCATACCTGACTTCGGTCCCTGTGATGGTCACACCGCAGACTAATCCCTTTTCTATGAATGTACTCAGCGTGTTGTAGACAGTGGTCATGGATATCGTAGGGATATCTTTAGCCAGTTCTGCATAGATCATTTCAACTGTGGGATGATTCCTGATGTTTTGACTCATGTAATCAAGAATCTTGAGCCTCTGGTACGTAGGCTTGATTCCTTTTTCTTTCAGAGTGTTTTTTATGGTTTCTATCATTGTAAGGATTACAAGAATGTAATTATTACAAATTAAAATATCCCTGTCAAGAAAAAATTTGGAAAGAAATAAGTTTTTAAAAATGAGTGCTCTGGTTCCTGTGCTATTTTCACTGCTTTGTTCGGAGCAGGATTGAAAATTCAATAATAAAAACCCCCCGTCTAGTATTTTTCACTAAATAAAGATTATTCTTTACAGAAACTTGACCAATTTATCCTTGAGAAACACAAATGCGTCTTCCGGATTAGAACTGTAAGAAAAAAGTTTCAGATCCTCAGGGGAAATGCTCCCGTGTTCCACTAGAGAATCAAAGTTAATGATTTTCTTCCAGTATTCTTCTCCGTAGAGAAGGATGATGACATGATCTTTATGGATTTTTTCCGTCTGAACAAGGGTGAGAATTTCAAATACCTCGTCGAGCGTACCATACCCTCCGGGAAATGCAATCACAGCTTTTGCCTTGTAGATTAACCAGAATTTCCGCATGAAGAAGTAATGGAACATAAACGACAATTCAGGAGAGACATAGGGATTCAGTGTTTGCTCCATCGTCGGAAGAGAAATATTCATGCCGATAGATTTGCCTTCTGCCCTTGCAGCGCCCCTGTTTGCCGCTTCCATCATGCCGGGGCCGCCTCCGGTACAGATGACGAAGTTTTTTCCTTTGTGTTTCAATTGAATCGCCCATTTAGCCAGCTTATAAGCCAGTTCTTCAGCTTCCCAGTAGTATTTCGTTAAAGGAGAGTTCTTGTCTTCAGGATTGGCCTGAGCAGACCCAAAGAAGAGTACTGTGTTATTGACCTTCAGCTCGTTCAGCCTGCTCAGAGGTTCCAGATATTCACTCAAGATCCGAATAGTGCGGGCGTCCCGGGACTTTAAAAAGTCTAAATTTTTATATGCTTTCAAAGTGGAGGTGAATTTTTTCATGATGACCTCTTTCAAAAAGCGAAAGGAAATTCTATCCGAATTAGGAGTTGAACACAAGTGCAACAAAAAAGGGGACAGGCCCCTTTTTACATAAAAATAGGACAGTCCCTGTCTCATTCAAATAAGGACTGAAAGGGACAATCCCGATAGAAAAAAGGGGCCTGTCCCCTTTTTTGTTGCTTGGTCTTATTTTTTGATATATCCTATGATATCTAAAAGAGTGAGGTTACCGGATACAGCATGACACAAGGTCTTGAGAGTCTCTCATCAATGGAATATCCCGGCCGGGTCGTGCTCATTGGCCAGGATCTATCCGGAGAGAACACGGTCATTATCTACGCCATCACTGGCAGGTCTCCCTCGAGCCAAGCCAGAAAATTGGCAGTGGAAGGCAATGGTATCTGGGCTCAATCCACCGATGAAGAGACATTAAAAAAGGGAAATGTCGAGTTGCTTGTCTACCCAGCCATACTTTTCACTTCTCAGGGAATCGCAATCAGCAACGGGAAACAGACACCGGATATCGGAACGGTACTCACGCAAAGCCAGAATCCTGTTGAGGTCCTGACTTCCTCTCTCTCAACATGGGATTATGAGCCAGATTCGCCGATCTTCACGCCCAGGATAAGCGGATGTGTTCTCCCCGGTGGAAAAGCGGCATTGAGCATAATCCGTCGAGGCCCGGATGGCTCCTCGCAGAGAAAGTTCTTTGATGTTCCGTTGACCGCAGGCCAGGGAAAAATGATTGCGACCTATTCCGGAGAGAACAAGGATCCCTTGCCTTCCTTTGCAGAAGGTCCGGTTGACGTCGGGATTCAGGTAAAACAGCCAGATGAGATGGCCGAGGCCGTTTATGATGCTCTGGGTCCTGAGGCCGGTAAGGACGATTTCAGGGTATCTGTGGCCTGTGTTTTTTCCAGTGATTTTGACATTCGCCAGAATGAAATATACATAATCAACAGGCATGAAAGGATAAGGAGCTAACATGGAAAAAACAAGCAAGGAAGACCGCATGCAGTACCGGACGAAAGTCAAAGAGGAGTTTCCCGAAGTCATTCAGTTTGGCGATAGACAGTTCAAGAAGAAGCAGTCCATGAGATATGGGGAAAACCCTGGCTACCCTGCTGCTTTTTATACAGAAGAAGGCGCATCCGGTCCCAACATGGCCACCATTGAAATTCTGCAAGAGGGGATAAAGGGATTAGGGTACATAAACGTGGGAGATATGGATTTAGGCCAGAGGCTTGTCCGAAAATTAACCGAGATCTATAAAGATAGAATGATCTGCGCTCTCATCAAGCATGAAATACCGAGTGGAGTGGCCATGGGGAAGACTGCGGAGGAGACCTTTGAGAAAGCATGGAAGTGTGATTCCCTTTCTAATTTTGGAAGCGTTGACGTCTTCAATTATGAGGTCACTGGAAAGCTGGCCGAACTACTGATACAGAAAGGCAGGAACATCGAGGTCGTCTATGCTCCGGATTTTAGCACCGAGGCGCTCGAAGTTTTAGCCTCGAGAAAATCCTTAAGAGTGGTGAAGATGGGAGCCTCTCTGGATGTAGAAGCCGTCGATAATGGACTGGAATTTAGAAGAATAGCCGGGGGAATTCTCGTTCAGAAAAGGTTTGATTCAAGGATTGTATCCACGGATTCTATTGATGTCGTCTCAGAAAAACAGCCCACTCAAGAAGAAATTGACGCAGCCATTTTCAACTGGAACGTTGCCTGTTTTACCCGCTCCAATGCAATTGTCATCGGGAAAAACGATAAAGTCCATGGAATCGGTTCAGGTCAGCGGAGCCGGGTGGATGCTGCCGAAGATGCGATTCGATTTTCAAAGCGCGGCTATGGGCCAGAAGGATGTGTCATGGCTTCCGATGCCTTCATGCCCTTTCCTGATGTTGTGGAGCTTGCAGCGAAGAATGGGATAAGAGCGATTATCTACCCTCTCGGGTCCATCAGAGACCAGGAAGTTATTGATAAGGCAAATGCGCTTAACCTGGCTATGCTTATAACCAGAAAGCCTGGAGAAGCGGATAGCGAGCGCTGTTTCCTGCACAGATGATTCTCATGAAGCTATTTCACATCCCGCTCAGATTGAAACAGAGTCAGTAGAAAAAGAAAGAAGAAGAATCCGGTTCAGCGTTTTAACCTGGAACTATCCTGAAACTTGACTTTAGGAGGCAAAGCGTTATAATAAAAGGCTTTTCATAAGTCAAGAAAAAAGAAATAATTCTGTATTTTAAGAAGGCATCCATTTTCATAATAATACACGTGGATTATTCACGAGTCGAGGTTGCCGTAGATACGAGGCACAGCGCATGAAGCTGTGGTCGTCCACCGCGATTGTGCTGTAACAAAGTAGATGCGGTAAGATCGGCTCGCCCGAAGGGTAAAAGATGCCGACATAGGATAATTAGTCATCCTTCAAAGGTGATTTGAATAGGGTGTCGACAGATTTTATGAATAATTCAGGGATATTAACCATTTCATAAGTTTTAATAAAAAGGAGACATAAAATGAAAGAAGTGACGGTGGAAGAGTTGTTGGCGAAAGCCGAACAACCTTCCAAAGATGCAATGCGGCTACATCCTTTCTACAAAGGCAAGATTGAGGTCATTCCCAAATGCCGGATCAGGAATTTTGAAGACTTTGCCATCTGGTATACTCCGGGAGTCGCCGCTCCCTGTAAAGAAATCTACGCAGATAAGGAAAAGGCGTACGAGATGACCAACAAGTGGAATTTCGTTGCCGTTGTCTCGGATGGATCAAGAGTTTTGGGACTGGGCGATATCGGCCCTGAGGCAGGGCTGCCTGTGATGGAAGGAAAAGCCTTGCTGTATAAGTACCTGGGAGGCGTAGATGCTTTTCCAATCTGTCTGGATACTAAAGAGCCGGAGGAAATCATACAAGCAGTGAAATGGCTCCAGCCGACTTTCGGCGGTATCAACCTCGAAGACATCTCTCATCCGAAATGCTTTCATATTTTAGATACATTAAGAAAAGAGATGGAAATTCCTGTCTGGCATGACGACCAACAGGGGACGGCCTGTGTCACAGTGGCCGGGCTCCTCAACGCAGTCAAAATCGTTGGCAAAAAGATGGAGGGTATTAGAGTCGCATTGATAGGTGCAGGCGCGGCCAATATTGCTATTTCAAGGCTCATAACCACAGCCGGTGTAAAGCCTGAGAATATTATTGCAGTTGACTCCAAGGGAATACTCCATAGGGACAGGGGAGACAGGGAGACATTAAAAACTAAATATAAGGAAAAATGGCATCTCTGTGAGACGACAAACTCCAAGCGCATCAAGGGGGATATTAAAGAAGCCATGGAGGGTGCGGATGTGGTGATATCTGCATCCAAGCCTGGCCCCGGAGTAATTAAAAAGGAGTGGATTGAGTCCATGGCAGAAGACGCCATCGTGTTTGCAGAAGCCAACCCGGTTCCTGAGATTTGGCCGTGGGAGGCGAAGGAAGCCGGCGCAAGGATTATAGCCACCGGGCGTTCAGATTTTCCCAACCAGGTCAACAATTCCCTCGGATTTCCAGGAATATTCCGAGGTGCGCTCGACATCAGAGCCACAAAAATCACTGATGAAATGTGTATCGAGGCGGCCAAAGAATTGGCTAAAGTGGCTGAAGACCACGGGATTCACGAAGAATATATCATCCCAAACATGGACCAGTGGGAGGTCTTTCCAAGAGAAGCTGTCGCTGTCGGTACCAAGGGAATTGAGCAGGGGGTGGCCAGGGTAAAGGCCCCTGCCGAAGAGAGATTTAAACTTGCAGAAAGCATCATCAGGAAAACACGAGAAGAAATACAACTCCTGATGAAAGAAAACTTTATAATAGATCCTGACAAATAGAAGGAATCCAGCCGAAAGAGCGATTTTCTAAAAAAATCGAAAATCTAGTAAGAAAAACACATTCTTTATAGATTGAAGACAGGATATTTAGCTGTAAGTCGCGCATGACGATTCACTTCTGTCAGCGATTTTCTGGCTGATTTGATCGTTTAGCCAGATCAATACTATTTCGTGCCGCTGAATCCAGCCATTAATAAAAAACATTCTAAAAAAACTTGACAAAACATCACTCAAGTTTTATATTATATATTGACTAAAATAGGAGGAATAATATGGCAAAAACAATAGGTATTGATCTAGGAACGACAAATTCAGTTGTGGCTGTCGTTGAAGGAGATAAACCGGTTATCATCCCCAATGAAGAGGGAGGGCGGACAACTCCTTCTGTAGTGGCGTTCAATGAAAAAGGGGAACGTTTGGTCGGACAGGTTGCCAAGAGGCAGCGAATCACCAATCCAGAGAATACAATCTATTCCATAAAGAGATTCATGGGCCGCCGGTATAAAGAAGTGCCGGAAGAGATAAAACAGGTCCCGTTTAAGATAACTCAAATCTCGAACGGGGATGTGAGGATAGAGGCTCTTGGTAAAAAGTATGCCCCTCCAGAACTCTCTGCCATCATTCTTCAAAAATTGAAAAAGGCAGCAGAGGACCATCTGGGAGAAAAAGTCGAGAAAGCCGTCATCACGGTTCCGGCTTATTTCAATGATAGCCAGAGAAAAGCCACCAAGGATGCTGGCGTGATTGCCGGTTTAGAGGTAGAAAGGATCATTAATGAGCCCACAGCCGCAGCTCTAGCTTACGGTATGGACAGGAAGAAGGACGAAACGATCGCTGTCTATGATTTCGGAGGAGGGACCTTTGATATTTCCATCCTGGAAGTTGGAGAGGGTGTTATAGAGGTCAAATCCACCAACGGAGATACTCATTTAGGCGGTGATGATATTGACCAGCGAGTGCAGGACTGGCTTGTGGCTGAATTCAAGAAGGATGCGGGCATAGACCTTTCTAAGGACAAAATGGCCCTTCAGAGGCTCAAAGAGGCCGCTGAAAAAGCTAAAATGGAACTTTCCACCACGATGGAAACAGAAATAAACCTTCCTTTTGTCACAGCGGATGCATCCGGTCCAAAACACCTTCTGATGAAGCTCAGTCGAGCCAAGCTAGAACAGCTCATGGATGAGCTCGTTCAGAGGACAGTCGGACCATGCAAACAGGCCCTGAAAGATGCCAACTTGAAGCCCGAGAACATCGATGAGGTTATTCTGGTCGGAGGGTCAACCCGAATTCCAAAAGTCCAGAAACTGGTCAAAGACCTTTTCGGAAAAGAACCCCATAAAGGAGTAAATCCGGATGAGGTGGTGGCTGCAGGAGCGGCTATCCAGGGAGCTGTTTTAACTGGAGATGTCAAAGATGTTCTGCTTCTGGATGTGACTCCTTTGACTCTCGGCATAGAGACTCTTGGAGGCGTGTTCACTAGGATGATTCTCCGAAACACCACAATCCCGACGAAGAAAACAGAAATTTTTTCCACAGCCGCGGATAGCCAGCCGAGTGTTGAGATCCATGTTCTCCAGGGAGAAAGAGAAATGGCTGCCAATAACAGAACATTGGGTCGTTTTCACCTGGATGGGATCCCACCAGCTCCAAGAGGCATCCCCAAGATCGAAGTGACCTTTGACATCGATGCAAATGGGATCCTCCATGTTTCTGCTAAGGACATGGGAACCGGAAAGCAGCAGGCTATAACGATCACCGGTCACAGCGGACTGGATGACAAAGAGATCGATGAGATGGTCGAAGATGCAGAAGCTCACTCAGAAGAAGATAAGAAGAGGAGAGAAGTCATCGATGCCAAGAACCAGGCTGACCAGATGGTTTATAATTTAGAAAAACTGATGAGAGAGAACAAGGATAAGATACCTGAAGACGAAGCGAAAAATGTTCAAGTAGAGATTGAAAACACCAAAAAGGCCATCGAAAGTGATGACGCTGAGCAAATAAAGAAAGCTATGGAGGCTCTTTCTCAGGCATCGCATAAGTTGTCAGAGATGATGTACCAGAAGGCTTCACAGCAGCAGGCTCAACAGGATGCCTCCCAGCAGGGTGAAGCTGGCGACCAGGCCTCAAATCAAGAATCATCCCAGGATTCATCCGAAGAAGAAGTGATTGACGCAGAAGTTGTAGATGAAGAGAAAAAAAAGTAAACTGTAAATAACCTGTATTTGGCAATCAAGCATTACAGCCCCAACACGGTGGCATGATCGGATAAGTCAGGGATGGACAAGGACTATTATAAAATTCTTGAAGTCGACCGGAAGGCTTCTTCTGTCGAGATCAAGAAAGCCTACCGAAAACTTGCCCGGAAATACCATCCTGACCTGAATCCAGGAGATAAAACCTCTGAGGCGAAATTCAAGGAAATCCAGGAGGCGTATTCCGTCCTCAGTAATCCGAAGAAGAAGAGTCAGTACGACCAGTTCGGGTTTGTCGGGGATGCTCCTCATGGAGGACCGCAGTATCAGACTTACTCCTCAGGCTTTGACGGTTTCGATTTTTCTGGGTTTGGGACGTCTTCATTCAGGGATTTCTTCGAAGGTTTTTTTGGAGGTACTGCCCAGCGTGCTCAGCCGAGTGTCCAGAGAGGAGAAGACCTGCTCTATACCATGAAGGTTGGGTTTATGGATGCCATCAATGGCTTGAAAACGAGGATACAATTAACCCGGATGGTTGCCTGTTCGGCCTGTCAGGGAAAAGGCTTTATTCAAAAGAGCGCTCAGCAAGCCTGTCCTGCATGCGGAGGAAGCGGCCAGAAGACTATCCAGAAAGGTGCCATGCGCTTCTCGACGACCTGTCCTTCCTGCGGAGGAACAGGACAAATCCCAGGTCAGGAGTGTTCCGCCTGCCATGGCCAGGGTCTGGTGCAGAAGACAGAACTGATCAGTGTCAGGATCCCCGGAGGAGTCAATACGGGCTCTAAGGTCCGCATACCTGGAAAAGGAAATGCCGGAAGAGGCGGAGGTCCCTCTGGTGATCTATTCATCACGATAGAAGTCGACCCCCACCCGCTCTTCAAACGAGAGGGAGCGAATATCTACTTGAAAGTACCCATCACTGTGCCCGAGGCCACTCTGGGAGCCAAGATAGATGTTCCGACTCTCTACGGGAAGTCCACTATCAAGATTCCCCCCGGCACAAAATCAGGTCAAAAACTAAGGCTCAAGGATAGGGGAGCTCCTTATCCCGGAAAAAAATCGCGAGGAGATCAGTTTGTCGAAGTCTCGATCGTCCCTCCTTCATTCAATGATGAGAGAATCCGAGAGTTGATGAGAGAACTTGAAAAAGTCTCTCAGGAGAATCCCAGGGAGAAAATGGAGAGTTATTAAAATGAAAGAAAAAAAAGAACCGAAGAATTATTATCATATAAGCAGTGTTTCGGAAATGTTCAACATCCATCCGCAAACCCTCAGGCTCTACGAAAGGGAGGGGCTGTTGAGGCCTTCCCGGAGTGATGGGAATACACGCTGTTACACAGATGAGGATTTGAGGCAGCTCGAGCTGATCCTGAATCTCACACGGGATTTGGGTGTTAACCTGGCTGGCGTTGAAGTGGTGATCAATATGAGGCGAAAAATCGAGCAGATAGAAGAAGAAGTGAATATGTTCCTGGAATATATCAGGAAGGAATTTTTTGAAGGGAAGGAAGAGGAGTTCGAACTCAGGACAAAAAGCCTGGTGCGGGTCAGCCCTGCAAAGATCATAAGGATAGAGAAAGAGAAAGAAAAAAATGACGAATGATGACCGGAGCTATCTGGATTTTAAGAATTTAAGGACTTATCTGAGCCAGATAGCGAAATATCCCATTCTCAAACAGGATGAGGAAAAAAAGTTAGGAAAACGAATCCAGAAGGGCGATAGAGAGGCTTTAAAGAAGCTAATAGAAGCCAACCTCCGGTTCGTTGTTTCTTATGTGAAAAAATACAAAGGGATGGGAATGGGAATGTTCGACCTGATCAATGAGGGGAATCTGGGGCTGATCGAAGCCGCAAAGAGGTTTGATCCTGACCGAAACGTCAAGTTCATATCCTATGCCGTGTGGTGGATCAGACAGGCGATCATTCATGCCTTGACACGTTCCTCACGTGCTTATCATGTTCCTCAGAAGCTTTCCGATAAGATATCCGAGATGAAAAGAAAGCAATCTCAGCTCAAAACAGAGCTGGGAAGAGACCCCACCCGAGAAGAAATCGCCAAGAGGATGGGCATTGCAGTGGATGAAGTTGAAGACCTGGAATTATTGGACGAGAAAGATGTTTCCCTGAGCGATACATTCTATGATGAAGACCGGGAAATGGGAGACAGGATTGAAGACAGTATTACTCCATCCGTGGAATACCAGATTATCAAAAACTCCATCCAGGAACAGATCAGGGCAATGTTGAAGGGGCTGGATGAAAAAGAGATACATGTGATAAAATCCAGGTTCGGCCTGGATGACGATAAGCCTCGAACTCTCCAGGAGATAGGGGACGAGTTAAAGTTATCCAGGGAAAGAGTGAGACAAATTGAGCAAAAGGCAATGAGAAAATTGGCTCGCTCTCATAGTCTTCAACAACTCAGAGGATATTTAAACTGATGCCTGAAACGACATGCGGTGAATGCCAGGGAACCGGCTGGGTCTTAGTGGAGTCCGGTCCAGGGACGACGGCCAGGCGGTGCAAGTGTTTTAGTGAAAGGAAGAATCAGATTCTGTTTGAACAGGCTAATATCCCGAGAAGGTACCGGGACTGTTCCATCAAAAACTTCGAAATTCACAATGACTCGCACAAGGATGCTGTGAATATAGTGAAAAAATTTATAAAAAATTACCCGGTGCAGGATGTCGGCCTCCTTTTCCTCGGTCCCTGTGGAGTCGGAAAAACACATCTAGCTGTGGCCACTATGAATGAGCTCATCCACAAGAAGAGGGTTCCCTGTTATTTTTGTGACTTCAGGGAATTGATAAGGAGTATCCAGAGCACTTATTCCTCTGATTCAGAGCTGACCGAAGTGGATGTGCTATCACCCATTTTTCATAAAGATGTGCTTATCCTGGATGAGTTGGGAGCTAAAAGGACCACGGCTTGGGTAGAGGAGACCGTCTTCTACATCATCAACAATCGGTATAACAACAAGAAGCTGACCATATTTACCTCCAATTACCCTGATGCCGATGAAGAGGAAGAGGATAACAGGGAGGCGTATTTCAAAAAGGGCAAAGAGACTCTGGTGGACAGGATTGGCATCCGTCTCAGATCCAGGCTTTATGAAATGTGTAAAATTGTGCAGATGGACGGAGATGACTATCGCAAAAAGATAAAACAAGCGAGTTACCGTTTTTAACCACACCCATCGAATTTTCTTAGCTATTCACAACTTTATTCGGTTCAATGCGTGTTGTGCGGAGATAATAGAAATGAAGATAGACTCATGAGAGGAATTTTAGAAAACGTTGCTATTTTTTAGTGCTTTTGATAAATTTAATGAGGACCTGCTCCTCGGTAGCTCAATCGGCAGAGCGGGTGGCTGTAAAAAGAGGAATGAATGGCTGACAACGAAATTCATTCCGGGATGCAGCTTCCACGAGAGATCGTGGTTGAAAAAGCGGGTGAATTCAGGGAAGCCTTCACCCTGTCAAAGAAGAAACAGGAGTATGGTAACCCTGAGCCAAGCTCTGATCTTGTGAAAAAGGTCAGAGAAGGTGCAGAGACTAGAGCGTAAGCTCGTACTCCAGAGATGTTCTGGGGGAAGCGCCCGACACCCTAGCCTTTTATATCAAGGAAGGGTGAAGAGATAGTCCAAGCCCAGAAGAAATTCTGGGGCACTTGTAACCACTAGGTTGCAGGTTCGAGTCCTGCCCGAGGAGCCAACTTTTCCGGGGGAAAAATCCAGTTTTTCCTTTTGTTATCTGTAGTCAAATTCAAGCGCCGGCTATGGGATTGGAATGAGGCTATTCGTCCCTTTACACTCAATCATGTAACGTTCAATAGACGGCTCAAATGCAACCTGATATAATACCGTGAGCTCAAAGTGAAAGGGTTCATATCTTTAAAGAACATACATCATGAATAAAAATAAAGGATTTCTAATAGGTATTTTTATTCTGTTTTCAATATCAATAAAAGGTAGCGCTCAGGACACCCACTACTGGACACATCAATACGGCACGCGTTCAACGTTGCTTGGAGGATTGGTCATAGGAAGTGTCCTGGACCTCAGCGGGACATATTACAATCCAGGTGGTTTGAGTTTAATCAAGGACCCTGAAACAATAATGGCTGCAAAAATTTTTCAGTATCCCAGCATAACGCTCAAAGCTTTTGCCGGAGGTGATGTTGACGTCAATTCTTCAAATTTGAGTCCAGCTCCCTCACTCGTGGCAGGCATGATAAGATTTAAATGGCTTGGAAAGCACTGGCTGGGTTATTCTGTATTGACGCGTCATGAGGTCAAACTCGGACTTTCCGGCTCTGTGATTGAATCAAGGGATGTGATTATAGACTCTCCTGGTGAAGAAGACATCGCTACTGATTTTCGACTGAATGAAGACTTGAGTGAGCCTTGGTGGGGAATAACTTGGTCATATAGAGTCAATGACCATTTCGGAATCGGTATCAGTCAGTATGCGATATTTCGGAGCCACAGCGTAAACTTTCAAACACTTGCCGAGGCGCTCACAGCTGATGGTGAAATCGCCATGACGATTTACAAAAGAGATTTCAGGTATTCGAACTATCGCATGCTGTGGAAGCTGGGTTTGGCCTTTGACTTTGACCGCATCACCCTGGGATTGACATTCGCTACCCCCAGCGTGAAACTCTATGGGAGTGGCAGCTCTGGAGTTAACGTCACTGTCGTGAGGCAGGACATCGACGGTGACGGTATAAACGATAATTATATGGCGACTGACTATCAATATGAATTGGACTCTAACTACCGCACTCCATTATCTCTGGGAATCGGAGTGACATACAAATTTGAGAATTTCCGCCTGTATGGAAGTGCGGAATGGTTTTGCCGCGTAGATAAATATGAAGTGTTAAGTGTGAAAGACTTCATTGTCCAGAGTACCGGTGAGAATTTGCCCAATAAAGTGACTCATGAACTCGACAGTGTCTTGAATTTTGGTTTAGGAATGGAATACACTTTCAATCCAAATCTAAAAACGTATTCCAGTTTCACTACGGATTTTTCAGCAAGAAAACCAGGTACGGAGACAAACCTATCTGTAACGGATTGGAATATCTATCATATTATGGGTGGAACAACTTTTAAGATCCTGCGTTACTCGCTCACTCTCGGATTAGGATATGCCTTTGGCGGACGTCAGACTGTGGAAAGACTCGATCCTATTCCCGAAGATCTTCAGGAAAGGTTGCTTGGAACCGCCAGCCGATATGATTTCAATTACTCGAGCTTCAAGTTTATCCTTGGATTTGCATTTTAGACCCGTTTTGTGCCAGACTAATCCCTTTACTTTCACTGATTAAACCTCTTAAGACTGACGGATACAATCAGAAACAATCCAGGAGTTGCGGTCAAGAATTCGGTTATCCAAGTCGCCATAGGTGTTGCTGTGGGTAAGAAGGAAAAAGATGAGTAGAGAAGATTTGTTTTCAGAACCAAGGTTCAAATGATATTGGTGACTCTGCCCTGATGAAAGACAGCTTCGTTCGACTGAATGTATCTCTCTTCGAGATTTAAATTGACAAGGAGAAATGGATAATTTAGGATTATTCTGATTTTAGGGCTGCACGGTTTACCAGTGGCAGGAGGTTTAGGGATGGCTAAGATGGATCAAAAACAAGAAAGAACGTGGGGAATGCTCTGTCATCTATCGGCACTGGCCGCATTCGTCTTTCCTCTCGGAAATATCTTCGGGCCACTCATCGTCTGGCTTGTCAAGAAAGACGAATCACCTTTTGTCGACGACCAGGGGAAAGAATCTCTGAATTTTCAGATATCGTTCACTATCTACTGCATTTTTGCAACTATTCTGGCCGTGATATTCATCGGAATTATCTTGTTGATTGCTCTGGGAATAGCTTTTCTTATCCTGGTCATCATTGCAGCCGTTAAGGCTAATGAGGGCGAGGAATTCCGGTATCCTTTTACCATAAGGCTTGTCGCGTGAGATTTTTATCAGGGAAACAGCCGGCTTTGGATTCCTGCTTCAGGTTTTTTCCCCTATTCATGCTGTCATCGCTCCGCTTTCTTTTGGCTTCACTTAGATGCTAAAAGCTCATTCTATTCATCTATTGAGGAAAAAGGTCTATCCAGATTGTTCATGCGCTTAAATCTCAGTTGTGGATATCGATTTTTATGAATTTGGATTTCCACTCGCTTAAAAGGGTGAGAGAAAATCACCCCAAGAATCATCGTGTAAGGCTATTTACATTCAATAATGCTTTACTTATTCTTTGTTCATTGAAGGAGAGATATGTCTAAAATTCAATTCCTTAATCACTCTCACTCTTTAAGCGAACTTGACAAGGAGTGAAATATTGACTATAAATTCACAAATTCATGAGATATACAAAAATGGAGGAATGAAAATGAAAAAAGTAAGCTCTTTGTTATCTAAATGGAAAGTCATATTCACCCTGGCCATATTCCTGTTGGCCGTATCAAATGTCTTTGCACAGGATGAAGGCGGAGACCTGGAAGAGACTTTACAACAACTTTCAGAATCAGCGGCTCGAGGATATATTACGCCTGTTGTTTCAATCTTTGGCACAAACCTGAATGGCGGATGGTTCCATAGAGCTCCCCCACCCATAAAGTTTGGTTTAAAGCTGGAGTTTGGCCTGGTGGGAATGGGAACAACGATCCCATTAGAAGATACTTACAGGCACTTCTCAACCAGCGGTTCCTTCCGCTTCAACCAATCACAGGCAACAGAGATCGTCTTGAATAGTGGTTTGGGTCTGCCTCCTCTAACTCAGCAGGCACTCGTTGATACGATCACTCAACAGGACTTCACTGTAGGAATTGGAGGAGCAACGATCATCGGTGATTCGGAAGGTGATGATATTGTAGTTTCATTCAGTGGTGGGGATGTCACTTTTACTGATCCTGTCTCTGGACTGCCCCTAACGCAGACATTGGCTTCCTATGATATTAACCTTGGTTTTGGCGGCTTAGGAGACTTTTTGGCTGAGGTTCCGATGGTTCCCTTCGCAGCCCCTCAGGCGAGCATTGGCACGATTCTAGGAACGCAGGCAGTATTCCGTTACATACCTGAAGTCGATATCCCCGGTGTCGATATCACCGAAGATATCGGGAAGTTCAGCTGGTTCGGATGGGGTGTGCAGCACAATCCAGGCGTTTTTTTCCCGAATCCTCTTCCGCTTGATGTCTCGATCGGCTTCTTCAAGCAAAGTTTAAAGCTTGGAACCATATTAGAAGCCAACACAACGGCTTACGGATTAACCGTGAGTAAAACGCTCGGAGTTGGATTGTTTAACATCACTCCTTATGCTGGCTATTTGATCGAAAAATCCACGCTTCACTTTGCGTATGATTTCACTCTGGATGCAGGAACTCTATACGAGCAGACCATTCCTATTGATTTTGAATTAGAGGGAGAGAACAAAAGCCGAATTACCGTGGGTCTCGGTGTGAAGCTTCTCATGTTCAATATCAACGCGGATTACAACATGGGTAACTATAATTCTGTGACAGTCGGGATTATGATCGGGATCTAAGGAATCATCGCGACTGAAATAGAGAGACTATATTTTTCTTCGAAAGAAAGGCAGGGGTTTGACAGTGAGCAAGCCCCTGCCATTATTTTTTCCCCTCTGATCCTTCCCTAGTTTTATTCCTGTTTTTTTATCTAAACCCCTTCATCCAGATTCTCTTGCTTATCCGCCCAGGAACATTTTTTTTTGATCTGTTTTTTTGAAATGGTGAATAGAGTGCTTGAGCCAGAGATAAGAAAAAGATTTGTGAACAAGATTTGTGTTGTATATCTTATGGAGTTTCATTAAATTATCGAGTAGAAAAGTCATTTATGGAGAAAAAAGAATGGGAATACGCACACCGAAGAATAAAATAGGAACAGATGTTTTTGGCCCTGCAAGAATCCTATTCTTCCTGATTTTGGGATTTCTCATCTTTTGGCCATCCTGCCAGAAAGAAAAGGAACTCGGTGTTCACGGTGAGCTAAAAAGGATTAAATCCGGGATCGAGGTTTTCATGGAAAAGCATCTGGACATGGTTAAAGGGAAGCGAGTGGGTTTGATCACAAACCCGACAGGCATAAGCAGCCACTTAGAGAGCAGTGTCGACCTTTTTTATAAAAACCAAAATATCAACCTTGTGGCACTCTACGGGCCAGAGCATGGGGTCAGAGGAAACGCGCAGGCCGGAGAATATGTGCCCTTTTACATGGATACAAGGTATGGCCTTCCTGAATACAGCATCCCCGTGTTCAGCCTGTACGGACAATCGATTAAACCTGATAAAGGGATGTTGAAAGATATTGATGAATACATGCGTTCCTTTGATACGAAAGACGTCGGGAAAGTTCCAGAGCACTCGATGATTGAGAGCATAGATGTCCTGGTGTTCGACATCCAGGATGTGGGAACGAGAATTTACACATATGCCGCAACCATGGCCTACTGCATGGAGGCGTGTGCGGAGAATGATATTGATTTCATAGTCTTAGACAGGCCCAACCCGATTAATGGCGTCAACATGGAAGGGCCGTTGCTGGAATTTCCGGAGTACAGCTCTTTTGTCGGGCTTTATCCTGTCCCGGTCAGACATGGAATGACGGTGGGAGAGCTCGCCAGTTTTTTTAACGATAAATTTTTAAAAAAGAAGGCCAATCTGACTGTGATTCCCATGGAAGGCTGGGAAAGGGAGATGTGGTATGATGAGACTAATCTGCCCTGGGTGATTCCTTCACCCAACATGCCCACACTCGCAACTGCCACTGTCTATCCCGGCCAGGTCTTTTTAGAAGGGACGAACATTTCTGAGGGGAGGGGAACAACCAAACCTTTCGAGCTGTTCGGAGCTCCCTGGATAGACGGATACAGATTGACTGAAGAACTCAGTCGATTGAACCTTCCGGGTGTCATATTCAGGGAAGCCTGGTTTACGCCGACTTTTTCAAAGTATAAAGAAGAACTCTGCGGAGGAGCCCAGATCCATGTCGTAGATAGGACAGCATACAGATCATTCGACACGTCTCTTTTCATCATAAAGGCAATCATGGATATCTACCCTGACAGCTTCACATTCCACGAGGAATACTTCGATAAAATCATGGGCACTTCAAAAGTGAGAGAGGCCCTGGAAAAGGGGATGGGTGTTGAAGATGTCATAAAGGGCTATGAAAAGGAGCTCCATAATTTTTCACAGTTGAGAAAGCCCTTTTTGCTGTATTAAGGGGAATAAAGATTCTTTTAAAGTTGCTCCACAATACATAAGTGTGTATAAATAAAAAGAGGGGAAGTGCAGATATGAAAGTTTATTTAGTCCAACATGGCCTGTCCTTGCCCGAGGAGATGGATCCTGAGAAGGCACTCAGCCCGGAAGGCAATAAGCAGTCCCGAAATATGGCAGAATTTTTAAGAGAGAAAAACATTCGAGTTGATTCCATCTGGCACAGCCCAAAAAAGAGAGCGGTTCAAACAGCTCATATCATGGCTGAGATACTTGCCTGCCCTGAGGCTCAAGAAAGAAAGGGTCTCAATCCGCTGGACCCGGTTGGGAACCTTCCAGGGGAAATAAAATCCTTGAATAAGGACCTGATGGTCGTCGGGCACCTGCCGTTTTTACAGAAATTGGCTTCATTCCTTTTGAGCGGGACAGAGGATAATCAGTTTATTTCCATCAGGAATTCAGGAGTCATTTGTCTGGAATACACAGATTCCTGGAAGCTTTTATGGACTGTCGTTCCTGAGTTATTGGAAAAGGAAAGAGAGCAAACTGAGTTTGACAGCTCGAAGTTTGGCTGTTAGCCCACCTATCTTAATGCGCAAGAAGAGATGTGAATAACTCTAACTCAGGTTGCGTATCCGGACTTCAATCCCTTTAACACCCTTCAATAGCTCGACAATCTTAGATGTGTCAGTCCGGCCGTAATGATAGGGATAAAGGATTTTTGGCATGAAGGTCTTGGCCGCATCAGCGACCATTTCCGGGGACATCGTGTAGGGGAGGTTCATTGGTAGAAAAGCAATATCAATATCTTTCAGCGCTTTCATCTCCGGAATGTTCTCTGTATCGCCAGCCACATACACTCTCTTATTGCCGAAGGCAATGATGTAGCCATTGCCGTCACCTTTAGGATGGTATGGCATGTTTTCTCGCCTCATGTGCACGATGTTGTAGGCAGGCACAGCTTCGATCTTCAAACCCATTATGGTTTTGACGTCTCCGTTTTTCATGATTATGCCATCCACTTTCTCAGCGCACTTTTTGGTTAAGATAATTTCTGTGTTATCTTTTTTGATCATGGAGATGATATCAGGATTAAAGTGGTCTCCATGCTCATGTGTGATGAGGATAAGGTCGGCCTTTGGAAGTTGGGAATAGTCGGCTACCCGGCTGTAAGGGTCGACGTGGATGATTTTCCCGTCAAAGGTAAACATCAATGTACCGTGCCCGATAAACGTGATCTTCAATTCTCCCATGGAAGTTTGGAAAACATCGGTATCAAACTTTTTCTGAGCTGTTGCCGTGAGCACAAATCCTATCATTAAAACAGAAACAATGAGTGGAAATTTACGCATCATAACCCTCCTTTATCCGAATTCTGTTTACAGAAGAATTCTTCTTCAGTTTAAAGATGTTTGATTGGGAGGTCAAGCGCTCAGAATTTCATGCGCATGGATCAGCTTTTCTTTGACTTTCAGGCTGTAGGGACAGGCTGTTTCGCAGTGTCCGGAACAGGTCGCACAGTTGAGAGGCTTCTTGTTCTCTTCCAGCTCCCTATAATACCGCATGGCTTCTTTTTCCATCCGGTAATCCTCGAAGTACATTTTGAAGCGGAGAACATCGTTAATGGCCACATTCTGAGGACAGGAAGCCAGACATTCCTGGCAGCTAACTCTGCAGTATTGATCCTTAGTTTGACGCTGATACTCTGCGATTACCTTTAAATCACCTCTGTTAAGAGGTTTAGCTGAAGTCGAAACGTATTCCTCCACATGGGAGTAACTGCTCATGGTCGGGATACAGGTGTTAATATTCGAATTGCTGAGAACCCAGCGAAGGGCGGCCTGCGGATAGCTCACGTCCTGGCTGATGAGTGATTTCAGGTTTCCGTGTTTTCCTCCGGCAAAGACTTTCATCGCCACCGTGCCTATTCCTTTCTGATGGACCGGCCCAAGGAGGGATTCAATGGCTTCGCCCTCATCATGGTTATAGATAAAAAGAACAACCTGGCCGAAATCATTATTGAGGACCTGCTTCAAAGTCAATTTGGCATTATGCGTGGAGAATCCTGTGAAGCGGACTTTCCCGTCTTTTTTGAGCTTGGCATAGGCGGCCTGGATCTCTTCATTCTCTAACAAGGCTAGGTCACTGACACCGTGCACCATGGCAATATCTATGTAGTCAGACTGCAGGCGCTTCAGACTTTCCTCGACTCTTTTGATGATTTCGTCTTTTTTAACCTTGGGATTCAAACCGTGCTTGGTCGTGATTGTGACCTTATCTCTCACATCTTTGAGAGCCTGTCCGATGAATGATTCACTCTTGGTGCGCATATAGCTTTCGGCTGTATCGAAGTAAGTCACCCCCAGGTCATAGGCATACCGAAGAACATTCGGCTCAAAGAAAGAAATGGCTCCACAGCTCACGTCCGGCACCTTGATTCCCGTGTTTCCCAGATCCTTATATTTCTGGATTTTTATGGAAGAGGAATCGCTCTGGGCAAGACCTGAATTCCTCGGACTCGCTTTGATGTTTTTTGAAAGGCCAAAGCCTAATACGCCTGAAGTAAAAGCTGTCATAAAATTTCGACGGTTTATCTTCGCCATGATTTCCTCCTTGTGTGAATTTACTTTTTTTTGATTCGGATAACCAAGAGGGGTTCCAATTGTTCAGCCAGCTGTGAAAATTCTGGAGAAATCAAGTAAATGAGATAATTATCCCCTCTGCGGTTTGGTGTCATGAATTTAGACCCAGGACCCAGTTCATTTCTGGGCGGGAATGATTCACGAAAGTCAATTTCCATCTCTGTATCAGCTATCTGCAGGATCAGTTTGTCCTCTGCCTTGAATCCGGCTTTCTGTATGCATACTTCTGTCCAGTTCGTGTCAATCGTGAGTATGTTTCGTCTGAAGCTTGATTGAACAATGTTTCCTTTTAAGGAGCCCTGACCGATCTCCACCTCTCCGACATTGACATCGAGATTCGAGAAGAAGTCTTTCTCAAGGGGTTGGTTTATTTCCACACCAGAGATTTCAACGGTCACTCCTCTTATCCCCACCTGAGAAGCGAACCATGAGGAGGGAATCTTCACTCCTTCTATTTCCTGATAGGGGCCGAAGTCGTGGTTCTCTTCATGCTTGATCTGCTCTTCATCGTAACCTTTCAGCACCAGTCGTTTGAGCAGGTAATCTTCAGAATCGAGATAAAACTCAGCCTCCAAATCTCCTAAGTTTGTTGAGAGCATGTAGAGTTTTTTCGGTCCAAAACTTTTAAGTCCGTGATACTTCAGCTGGTTACTAAAATGGTTAAGCGTGAACAGACCAGCCCTCAGGCGGGCCAGGCATTGATAAATGGATTTCTGGAGCCCTGAATATTCAGAAATATTGTTAAAACAGTTTCTTTGCGCTTTGTCCTTACCGATAAGTATGACTTCAGTGATGATCGGCGCCTGGCCATCGGTCAGCTTCATCAAACCATCCGTGGATAGATAATAAGTGGTCGGGCCGAAGCGGAAAGAGTAGTTTTGAATCCTCGATAAATTTTCTTTGCCTCCTGCGGCCAGGATGTTTTGCTCGATGATTTTATCGACCTGTGAGCCAAAAAGGAGAACTGATCCGGAGAGGATCAAAAAACAAACAGTGTGAAAAATCCATCGATGTTTGACCATCCCTACCTCCTCCATAAATTTTATAGTATATCATTCTAAAAGATATGAATCTTTTCTTCAAGATAAATCTAAATTATTTAATACATAAAAAGTTTCAAACCGATCAGTTGAATGTGCTATAATACTTCGTTTTTAGAGAAACAGGAAAGAGGAGTGCACCATGCCGTTTATCGATGTTAAAGGGAAAAAAATAGAAGTCAATGAAGAAGGCTTCCTGGCCAATCACGAAGAATGGGCCAAGGATGTTGCCGAAGCTTTAGCTAGAGAAGAGGAAGGGATTGAAGAATTGACCGATGACCATTGGGTAGTCGTTAACGCTATCCGGGAATATTACCTCGAAAAAAACTTAGCTCCGATGGTGAGAAAACTCTGCAAAACCACGGGCTTTCAACTCAGATACATCTATGAACTTTTTCCTTCAGGGCCGGCTAAAGGCGCCTGCAAGGTTGCGGGTCTTCCCAAACCCGATGGATGTGTATGAAAGAGGAGATTCTATATGCTCCTTTTCCTGAAGGTTGGAGTTCTTCTCGCTTTTCTTTTTACGGTTGTTTCTCTTTCCGTTCTTGTCTTCAGGACCTTTTCATTCGGGAAGAGTTATCTTCATTCTGAACCGCGCAGTAAAGGCCGAAGGGGAGTCCTCTATGTTCTTGGCCGGGGAATGATGCCCTGGGAAAAGGAGAGTGCGAGAAAGCATCTTCCGACTTATGTGGGGGGTATGGCGTATCATTTGGGAATATTCGCTGCCCTCGCCTATCTGTTTAGTCTTCTCTTTTCTGTAGAATTTTCCGCATCTCTTGTCTCTGTTTTCAGGTGGGGAGTTGCCGTCGGGTTTCTCAGCGGAATGGCGCTCTTCTTGAAGAGAATCCTTCTTCCTGTGATGAGGAAGATTAGCTGTCCTGATGATTTTGCTGCCAACCTTATCGTCAATATTTTTCTGGCATTCACCTTTGTCCGGACATATTCAGAAAGTTTTACCGCTTTCTATTATCTGGCTGCAATAGTGATGTTCCTCTATATTCCGGCGGGGAAGATTCGTCACTGTTTCTTCTTTTTTTATGCGAAGATGCTTTTCGGGAATTTTTACGGAAGAAGAGGCGTCCTCCCCTCAGGGACTGACAAGGATTGAGACGTGAGCGAGAAAACTGAAAAGAGAGATCCCATTGAAGAGCGGATCAAGAAGCTGAAGGCTGAAGATTTTGAGACGGCTCTCAAGGTTTTTCGTGAGAAATTGAATCATGAGTATGTGACTTAT
>Ga0209636_10000350_pt1 | contig 43511 bp, 42 predicted proteins | sample DeeMarSWOR152_54_FD_187464 | JGI IMG/M metagenome (GOLD analysis project Ga0209636, IMG submission 187464) | Marine sediment microbial communities from White Oak River estuary, North Carolina - WOR-1-52-54 (SPAdes) (version 2) | ecosystem: Environmental > Aquatic > Marine > Intertidal zone >...
CAACCCCGGCCGTTTGCAGTAGTGTTCCAATCGCCTTTTTTCTATACTCCATTAGCCCTTTCTGGTCAACATGTGGATGCAAACTAAAAGTCTTGTTCACTTCGATCACACGCATTCATCTCCCTCTTTGGATTCTTGATTTCTATTAAGTTCCGTAAGTTACAGATATATTTTTGAATATGCATGCATAGGACAATGGTATTGCTGGAAAAAAGGGATTTGCGGGGGTGTTTCGGGAGATATCGCCTACGCTGTCCTGATTTTTTCTAGAGCCCTGTTCTTGAAGTCTATGAGATCTTCTTCTCTGACTCTTGTGAAGATGTCTTGGAACTTCTCAAAATCAACTAATCGGTAGTACTTCTGTCTAGTTTCGAGTTCGCTTGTCTTCTGAGCATAAAAGACATTGCCTTCAGGCACCACTAGAACTAGAATAGAGTCACCCCAGAACTCTTTTAAATTCTTGATTATTCTTTGCTTGATATTGGGCTGCAAATGTTTCCGCATTTTAACCTCAACTAACATTAAATCATTTCTTTGCTCATCAAAAACAAGCAAATCTGGTGATGATCTTATCCGGCGAACTGTTCTAGAATTTTTCGTGTCCTTTGTGAGTGAGGCTTTTATGGTTGAAAACGTGCTCTCATAACCATAAGGATAAACTGTGTATCCTGATTTTTCCAGAAGAAGCTTCACAATATCTTTAAAGATATTACCCTTTAACAGCGCATCAATAAACCCTCTGTTTTTTGGCTTGTTATTCGTCATTCTTTTCCCAGAAGGAGTATGTTCTTTTGATTCTTAACGCTTACGAGAACAAGAAAAATGGGGGTTTGCGGGAGACATCTCCATTTACACTTAAAGTATGTGTTTCGTATTAGTTATCAACATCTAACTGGTTTTCTTGTATGCACGCACCCAAAGTGCGCCCCAGATTATAAGGAAGGCTAGTGTAACTAGAAAAAGCAGAATTAACATCCGAACTGCATCATAAACAATTTGTTCAAACATTTCAATTCAAGATAATCAGCCTTAAACAAGCCTAAAAGTGAAGTTTCCAAAAACGAAATGACCCTTACACACAGCATATTTTCAAAAATGACATATGCCAAGAGAAACAGCAAACGTTTTATAAAAATTGAATCTTATACAATTCTAGACCTAAGCGGGAAAGGAGAAGGCTTCCATCACTTCAGTCTAAAAATACAGCTCCTTCAAACTTTTAACCATGTTCTAACTTCTATAGATTTCGCCACGCAAATCATAACCATAATACCAAGCAGTCCAACCAGAATAGAACGCCTCTTCAGCTTTCTTCCTCCTCTTTCTACGGTAAAGCCAAATAATTAACAAGAATAGAACGAGAAGCAACAAAAGCAAAAGAAGCCAACAAAACCAGTCGGGAACATACCAGACCTTTGCACTCACGCTGTAGTGGACAGTGACTATGTGAGGACTATTCATATGAACAGTTACTGTGTCAACTCCGATGCTTTGCGGAACTTCATCAACATCCCAGTATTCGAAGTCGTATCCGTTAACAGGTGAAGCTGTTAAGGTAACGTTTTCACATTGGTTATGCCAGCCTTCGCCTGGAATCATGAGGATTCCCGGTGGGTCTGTTCTTACAGTTAGGTAGTATTGAGTTTTGTAGTTGCCTGTAACTGTCACCTGTTCGGTCACAGTGACTGGTGAATCAGGTCCGCTTACATTAAGTATGTTAAATCTTTTTCCTGAAACACTGCTTGACACTATGGTGCTATAAGAGAATGTAACAACTGTGCCATTGTCAACCCATAGGTTGTATGGAAGTTCACTGAAAGTTTTAGGCAAACCGTTAATTGTTACAGCGGTTCTAGAAGCTGACGGGTCTAAACCTGTTTGAATAAAAGTAACTGAACATTGAGTTACATAGTTGGCGGTGGCGGTGTGATTAGTATCCATGTGAACAGTGATTTCATAAATGCCTAAGCCTTGCGAGATTCCGTCAACATCCCATTGACCAAACTTATAACGGACACCCGTTGATACTGAAACATATTCGGGAGCAGCCAAAAGCACATTTGTGCCTTCACTGTACCAGCCTTCGCCAGAAATAGCTGTAATTTTGTAGGGGTTTGTCCTAACAGTCAAGTAGTACTGTTTTACTGGTGGTCTAACGATTTCGAACGTTGACAAAGCAGCTGGGCTATATGGTATACCACCAATTTTAGGTAGGGCAGTATATGCAACTGCTGAAATTGTTGCTTCTCCAATTGCTGCGGCTGTTGATATTTGCGAAGGAGCACACACATGGTTTTTACCGTGTTGAAAAACTAGGTTGTCCATCTCTGTGTGTAGAATAGGATAGCTGGCTGCATCTTGAGCATCGATTATTACAGTGGCTGACTTTAATGTTAATGCGATATTTTCTACCGTTAGGTTAAAAACTATCACGTCCCCTCCTAGATATTTTGTTTGAATCTCCAACTTCGCGTTTAGAGTTGTTATGCTAGTTATCTCAATTATCCAACCCACTTGAAATGTTAAAGTGTCTATCACCACCTGTTCCGCTATGTCGACGGTTGCTATTGCAAACCATTCACCAAAAATTATTTGCTCAGGATTCTCAAAAGGCCAAGGGATTCTGAAGGAGAACTGAGCTATTCCACTCTGGTTTGTGGATGAGACGCCTACTACTGTTATGTTATGAAACGCATTTGCCGGATTATTAACTTGGAAAGCCACCAGGTTGTTTGCTATTGGATATTCATTATAGCTTACGAGCGCATAGAGGATAACAAGTTCTTGCGGTTGAAAAGCGTCACTTGACTGGTTTATTCCGTTTCCGTTGAAGGGTATTTTCTGTGTGAACATATCTATTTTTCTAGCCGTATCGTTTGAAGAGACAATTCTGATGTTTGCTTGTGTCAAACTGAAGAAAATTATGGTTATTGTGAGCGTAACAGCTGACTTTTTTAGCTTTGCATTCATTGTCATCAAGATTTAATTAATGCAGAATTCTTTAACAAATATTCCGTAATCATGAATATTACTATAAATGATGTGTTTTTTAGGTGTCACAATTTTTGATTTTTATACAAAAATGTTAAGGAAACGAAGGTTTTCTGGTGAAATGTGCTTTTTGGCGGGCCCGCCGGGAATTGAACCCGGGACCCCCGGGTTTCTGTGCAATGCTGTCTTGCTTTTGCTTAAAAGCCCGGTGCTCTATCCTTGCTGAGCTACGGGCCCAGGCTTTTCCTTTCGCTTTTAAGCATTTGAAAAGGTGCTTTTTAGTATTTCGATTGTTCGGGGGTTTTGTTAAAAGGTTTAAGGAGTAGCTTGAACTTTTAGAATGTTTGTTATGAAGTTTTTGATTTTGTCGTTTGCGTTTAGTATTGTTTCAATTGTTTTTATGCCTTTTTCCGTGGGTTTGTATACTCTTTTTCTTTCGTTCCATGTTCCTCTGATTAACCCGTTTCTTTCCAGTGAATATAAAAGTGAGTAGACTGTGCCTGAGCTTACTAGGAGGCGAAATTTGTTGTGGATAAAGGAGATAACGTCGTATCCGCTCATGGGTCTATTTCTAAGTTCGGCTAGAATTATTATGTCCATAAAATTTTTTATTATTCTTTCGTGCATTTTCTTTAATATTTTTCCTTCCAATTTTTCACCGCCAACTATAATTGTCAACGCAGTCATGTTTATTCACATTTTAACATTCTAAGTCAGATATAGATATTTAAGGTTTATTCTAATTCAGAATCAGAAGTTGAGATATAGCATGACATGTTTAAACTTTATCTTATGAAAAAACCGAAAAGCTAATGTTGAAATAACTTAAGCTCTCACAATTGATGGAGAAAATATTTCAATTTTTAGTGCTATGGAAGGCTTATGGAGCGTTTGGTTTTTAAAGCTTGATTTTTCATTTAAAGAATAAAAGCTGCTGTTTTTAATACTTAGCGATATATCTGCATGTCAATAAATGTTATTTCCTTCTTTTAGTTTAAAATGTTGAATGGTGTTGAAGTTGATTTCGTGGAAGCACTCTTTTGAGAGTTTAAATGAAGAATATGAGATGACGAAGAAAAAGAAAGAAGCCTTGGACAATTTATTAAATGGCGGGAAGATTTCACAGTCCACATTCGACTTGTTCAACAAGAAGATAGATGAGGCTATTACAGAAATTGAAGGACAACAGAAGGTTTTGATAGAGAAAATGAATTCTAAAGTAGGGGAACTTGAGCAGTATATTAAAACGTTGGAGGTGCTCCTCGCAAATTTCGAAATTAAACATGTAACGGGTGAAATAGATGAAGAGGTTTATCAACGCGAAGCCAGTCTTTTATCCACCGGACTTGAAATCACAAGGCAGGAACTGGGTACTGCTAAGGATGCCGTAAATCAGCTTTCAAGTAGCATGCCGATTCCGACAATCGATACAGTTATGCCTCAAGAAGTGGAAACGCAAAACACAGAAGATGTTGAACCGTCTCAACCTGAAATTGCAAGTGTGGAAGAAACTGTTTCGGTTGTCGAGTCTGAGGAAACCCCTGAGGAAGTTGTAGAGCAGAATCTGCCTGAACCCCCAGTTGAATCTGTGGAGGGCGGCGACGTGGATACCTTTCAAAGCCCGCAGGAAACTTCACAAGAAACGGAGCAAAACACAGAAGAAAACCAAGAAATGGAGCAAAGCGCGGAAGAAACACAAGAAACGGAAACGGTAGCTGAAGGGGAAGAAACACAAGAGTAACTATTTTTCTCCTTTTTTCTATAATAAAATTCAATTTATGTGATGCAGAGTTTTATATTCACTGTTTTCCTATTCTAGTTTGAGAGTACCATAATTGTCTGAAAAAGTTGTTATGACCTTCCATGAAAAGTTCAAGCAGTATGATTTAGGTGAGGGGCATCCTTTTAGGGGAGATAGGTTTGTAAATGTTATGAAGTTTTTTGAAGACCAAGGCTTACTTAGTCTTTCTGGAGTGGTTCTTGTTGAGCCTCAGCCAGCCTTAAAGGAGGATTTGTTGAGGGTTCATGAAGAGAGTTATATTGATTTGATTTTCCGTTTGGCAAAAGAAAATAAGCCTTATGACATCGAGACGCCGGTTTCTCGGGAAATTCTTGAAGCTGCGCTGCTGATTGTTGGCGGTGCAATCACTTGTGGCGAATGGGTTTGTGAAGGAAAGGCAAGACGTGGAATCTCTTTGGGTAGCGGTTACCATCATGCTGGAAAAAGTTATGGTGGTGGATTCTGCCTATTCAACGATGTTGCAGTTTTGGTTGAGTATTTGAGAGCTAAATATGATGTAAAGCGTTTTTTGATATTGGACTATGATGTTCACTTTGGAAATGGTACCAGCGACATCTACTATCGAGACCCTGCTGTGCTGTATATTTCTATACATCAAGACCCCCGTACACTTTATCCGGAGACGGGGTTTGCTTGGCAGATCGGAGAAGACAAAGGAGAGGGTTATAATGTCAATGTGCCTCTGCCGCCCGGAACAGGCGACAGCACATATCTTTATGCCCTAGATGAGATTTTTGTTCCTTTAACTGAGGAGTTTAAGCCTGAAATAATGATTGCAAATGGTGGAAGTGATCCACATTTTGCAGACATGCTTGGAAATTTGAGATTGACCGTCAAAGGGTTTTTTAACTTGTCATGCACGATTAGGAAGACCGCAGACAGGGTGTGTGATGGGAAACTTGTTTTAATGCCTGGAAGCGGGTATAGTCCAATGGTTTTGCCGCTTTGTTGGTATGCACTTGCTGCAGGTATTGTTGGTTTAGACGAAATTCGCGTTAAAGACCCTTATGCTCCGCCGAAGGAGCCGCCTAATTGCCGTAGAAAAGTTGAAAACACGATCGGTGAGTTGAAAAGGCTGTTGAAGAAAAATTGGGCATGCTTTCGGTAAAATGACGTAATTAAACCATGATTTTTGTATATGCTTATAAACTATTGAATTCTTTATTGCAACTATGCTGAATGAAACGTTTGTAGCCGTTTTTCTTCTTGTTTGTTTATAGTGTTTCTCTTCAGTTAACTTGCACAACATTCTAAAAGGTCAAAAGCTCAGGAGGGGTGAGAAGGCCCATGCAGAGGTTGAACGTCCCTTAAGTTCTATTGTAGGTCTAACGGCTGTTGGAACATTGATTTACTTTCTGGAAGTGCTTTTCTATCTGTTTCTTGTTTTTACCAGTCTAATTTTCGTGCCATGTGATTGTCCTTTTTCTCTTCCAATTCCCATTCATTTTTTACATGCAAATTCTAGGCTTGGTTTTCACGTCAGTTGGTTATTTCCTCTTTGTTTGGAGCGTGGTTGTTCGAGGTAGATATTCTGTTTCGTGGGGCATGCCGGAGAAGCAAAGGCTTATCACTTGGGGTCCGTACCGTTTTGTTCGGCATCCCTCTTATCTCGGCTATTTCCTTATGTTTTTCGGTCTCTTCTTTTTATGGTCTAATCTGTTTACGCTTTTTCCCCTAGTTGCGATTCCCGGATACTTCCGCGTTACTTTTGAGGAGGAAAGGCTCTTGGTACGCCGTTTCGGTGATGAATATTTGGAGTATCAGAGGAAAACGGGACGGTTTATTCCTAGATTTCGATAATGTCGCGCATAACCATATCTATTTACAGATTGTAGACACTGAATGCGTCCAATAGAACCCAAGGCATTAAGCAAGACGTGTTGTCGCATATAGAGCAAACCTCGAGATTTTAATAGTAAATGTTACTAACTTAGGTTGCCAACAACGGATTGGATGGGTCTGTATGGAGAATATAGAGAATATTCGTGAACAATTTCCAATAACTAAGAATAAGGCGTTTATGAATCATGCTGGGCAGTCTCCACTTCCGAAACTAGTTGCAGATGTTGTTCGCAAGTTTGTTGACGATTTTTCGAATTTCGGAACTACTTCGATTGAATGGAATGATGGTGGAAAACCGTTCTTTGCAAGACTGATTGGTGCAAAAGCTGAAGAAATAGCTTTTGTCGAAAACACGTCGGTAGGTTTGAACATAGCTGCAAACGTGCTACGTTATCCGTCAGGCTCAAAAATCGTTACAACGGACTTGGAGTATCCTTCCGTGGTTTATCCTTGGTTGCGCAAGAGGCTAGGTGTGAAGGTTCATTACGTGAAGAATGTGGACGGAAAAATTTTGATGGAGGATGTTGACAAGGTTGTTGACGATAAGACTGTGGCTGTTGCCGTAAGCCACGTTGAATATGTTAACGGTTTCCGCCACGATCTGCGAGCTTTAAGCGAAATAGCACATGAACACGGAGCATACCTAATTGTCGACGCAATCCAGTCGGCTGGCGCCATGCAAATAGACGTTAGAAGGGATGACGTTGATTTTCTTGCATCCGCGTGTTACAAATGGTTGTTAAGTCCTCCCGGAGCAGGCTACCTTTACGTTAGAGAAGATCTCATCAAAAAGTTTGAGCCGCCCTTCGTGGGGTGGGCAAGCGTGAAGGATGAGGTTTTTGAAACTATAGATTTTTGGGACATTTGGAGTCTGAAGCTTTCGGAGACTGCGAGTCGTTTTGAGGTTGGTTCGCCGAGCTTCATAAGTCTCACAGGAGCTACGGAAGCACTGAGAATGTTGCTGAGTTTTGGAATTGAAAACGTTGAAAGCAGAATATGGAAGCTAACTGATCACTTAATGGATGCTGTTAAGGATTTGGGGCTGAAACTTCAGACACCAGAAGAGCCGCAGTGTCGCTCTGGAATAGTCAATTTTAAGATAGACAAACCTGAAGAAGTGGCTGAAAAGCTGAAGAACAAAGGAATAATTGTTTCCGCTAGATCCCATGGAATAAGGATTTCACCACACTTTTACAATACAGAAGAAGAAATTGACAGGTTGATAGAAGAGATCAAGAAAGCTGAAGGATAGCCTTACTGAGTATTGTCTGATTTGGAAGGCAGAGTCTATGTTCAAAGTGGAGCACGTTAATGAAAACAACAAACAGCACGTAATTAACCTCCTTAAGCTGGATGTTATAAGGCATGTTTTTGCCTTCTATGACATTCAACACGAGCCTGAACACACATCTATGTACGCTACTTTCGAAAGTGGAAGCTTAAAAGGATACATTCTCATTTACACTGCCCTAGAATTTCCAAGCGTAGTTCTGGAATGCGAAAGCAACATAGCTGAGAACCTAATTGGGTACGCGCCCAAGACCACTTTTATTATGCATGCTCCACCAAATCTTCTGCCAATCATAAAGAGAGAATTCCCAGACGCGAAGCATTATGTCGAAGATTGGATGCTAGTTAAACAAGGTGAAGTCCGCTTCTTCACATCGCAACTTGTGCGTAGATTATTCACCGAGGACGATGCATCAAAGCTTGCTTTACTCCTATCACTCCAGAAAAATCGTCCAAGAGGAAAAGTAGAGAAGTACATTGATTTGATAAGTAAGCAGCCAGTTTATGGAGTTTTTGCGGATGGCGAATTGGTTTCTTATGCTGGTTCTTTCATTCAGTTGCCTCAAGTTTGGATGATAGGCGGAGTTTACACACACCCAAAATATAGAAACAGGGGATATGCAACATTAGCCACGTCAGCCGTAACGCATGAAGCCTTAAGAAACGCGGAAACAGCGGCTCTATTTGTGAGGTCAAACAATTACTCAGCAGTCAAGGTCTATGAAAAAATTGGTTACAGGAAAATCGGCAAAAAACTCTGGATAGACGCAGGAACGGGAATGAAACCCTAAAGCTAGAATACTTTAGCAATTTCTCGTGTAAGCAGGGATAGCCCCCTATATATAGAACAACATCAGGTCATGCTCTTGTTGCGTACTTTTTCTAAGGTTTCTTTTAGTAGGTTTATTGCAGACCATGCTGCGAGTGCGCTTGTCTTTGGGTTTTCTGGATGCGGATCATTTGCAAATTTTAGGAATATATCGCCGTGTTTCCATTTGATTCGGATTTCATGGATGTTTCTGTGCACTTTTGGATCTGAAATTATTTTCACTCTGACTTTTTCAGGTTGAGTAGTTAAAGCTAAGGTGGCTGCAACGTTCATTTCCCTTGGAAAGAGCCTAACAGCTTCTTCAGCGTTTCCCTCATAAACTAGTTTTTCTTCTTGACTATCCATTTCTAAAGCCTTGGGATTCTTTCTAGAAGTCAAAATGACTTCTTCTACTCCTGCTAATGCGGCACTGGAGACTGCGTCTAAACCACCAATCGCTCCTGACGGTATGTGAATCTTTTTGCTTTTTACGTTTAGGTCTAGGAGGGCTCCTACGCTCATAACTATTAACTCGATGTTTTCCGCCAAGATTCTGTTTATGTAATCTCTAACGGCTTGTTGTGATGCTGCCTCCACGATGACTGCGGGGTTAAGTTCAATCATCTCCTCAAGGCTTTTGACAACGGTAATAGGAATTTGTAATGAACTTTTGAGTTTCTCAGCCTTTGCTATGTTACGATCATAGAGAATTAACTCATCACATTCAACTGTTTTTCTTTCAATTGCTCTTGCGATTACGGTGCCAATTGCCCCGCATCCTATTATCCCAACCTTTCTCACTCTTTATCGCTTCCAAATTTCACTTAATACTCAGCAATAAACCGGATGTTATTGTAAGGCTTAATTTCTCTACCATCACCCTTTTCAGGCATGATTTCAATGTTCGCAACCTTGCATGCGCCGGATATGTCCTCTCTGCCTTTCATAATTATTTCTGCTGTGTCTTTTCCTCCAGCATGAATTGTCAATTTTTTAATTTGTGTGTTCAGTGGCATGCGCTTTTCGGCTTTTTCCCTTCTGACTTCGATTATTACCGCCATTATTAAGTCTCCATGCTTCTCCGCTTCTTCATCTATGCGTTTTTCATCCAGAGTTGGCCAATGAGACAAATGCACACTTTTGTGGCTTTTATCCTCAGCATACATTGCTTGATAAATTTCCTCTGTTATATGCGGTGTTATTGGTGCCAGAAGCTGTAGAATCCTATACAAAACTGTATATAACGTGTATTGCACTGCCTTTCTCTTCTCCTCTCCGTAGAAATTTGGCTTGTACAACCTGTCTTTTACAGCTTCTATGTAGCAATCGCAGAAAACATGCCATGTGAAGTTGCGGATTTCCTCCATAGCAATGTTGAACTGACATCCTTCCAGAGCGTCAGTCACCTTCTTCGTTAACTTTTCAGCCTTGTTTAAAACCCACTTGTCTAAAGGCTGAAGTACATACTCTGCATTTTCATTTGGCTTGTAGTCTTTCAACTGGTTGCTTACGAAACGAGCAGCGTTCCACAATTTAATTAGGAAACGCCAGCCGTATTCGACATCTGGCCAGCGGAAGGGTATGTCTGAACCTGTAGCTCCACCGCCAGCAACCCATTGTCTTGTCGCGTCAGCCCCGTGTTTTGAGAAAACTTCTTGCGATGCCACGTAATTGCCGAATGACTTGTGCATTGAACGCCCATCTGTTCCCAAAACCATGCCGTTGATTAAGCAGCTTTTATACGGCTTTTCATTGAAAAGAGCCAAGTGCCTAACCATTAGGTAGTATGCCCACGTGCGGATGATGTCCACACCAGAAGGATGCACATCAGCAGGGAAAAGCCGCCGCCAATCCTCTTTGTCAGGCCAGCCAGCGTGAACTGCACACGTTATGGACGAATCAAACCATGTATCTAGGACGTCTCGTTCTGGCTTGAATTCTTTTGAGCCGCAATTTGGACATTCGTCAATTTTTGGATTTTCTATGCGTGGATCTATTGGCAGCCAATTCGGCTCAGCGAGAATTATTTCGTTACATTTCTTGCAGTGCCATATCGGTATTGGCGTTGCGAACACTCTTTGTCGCGATATTACCCAGTCCCAATCAAGAGATTTCGCCCAGTCTATGAGGCGGTATTTCATGTAGTCTGGGTACCATTTAATTTCTAAAGCGTTCTTTTCCACCTGACTGCTGAGGATGCGCGTTTTCATGAACCATTGTTCTTTTTCAAGGATTTCTATTGGAGTGTGGCATCTCCAACAAACACTTACTTCTTGATTGAGTGGTTCAGTCTTCTCTAATAATCCTTCGTTTTTCAAGTCTTCAATCACGGCTTTCTTAGCTTCTTCAGTCGTCATTCCAACGTATCTTCCAGCGTTTTGGGTCATTCTACCCTTTTCATCAATGCATGTTATGACTGGCAGTTTGTGTTTCGCTACGCTTTTTACGTCTGCTTTGTCTCCATATGTGCATATCATTACAACGCCTGTTCCGAATTCTGGGTCTACAAGGTCATCGGTTATGATTTCTACTGTTCTGTTTGTGGTTGGTACATGGATTTTTTTCCCAACGTATTGTTTGAAACGTTCGTCGTGCGGATTTACAGTTACGGTTACGCAGGCGGGGATGAGTTCTGGTCTTGTTGTGGCTATTGTCAGGAAGCCGCCGTCTTCAAGTTTAAAGTTAATACAATGCAGTTGTGCGGTTCTCGTTTCGTATTCCACTTCAGCGTCTGCTATGGCAGTTTCGCATCTTGGACACCAGTTCACGGGATGTGTCCCACGATAAATGAACCCTTTCTTATGAAGAAGAACGAAAGAAAGCTGGGTGCGTCTCCAATAGTTAGGATCCATTGTTTTATACTCTGTCGTCCAATCAATCGAGCAACCAAGATTGGTAATCGCTTTCTTCATAACGCCTATATTTTTACCCACAAGCTCTTCGCAAAGCATTCGAAACTGGTCTGGTGGAAGATCAGTCTTTTTAATCCCATGCAGCTTCTCGACCTCCACCTCAGTGGGCAAGCCGTGGCAGTCCCATCCTTGAGGGAAATAAACATTGTAGCCTCTCATGCGCTTGTATCTGGCTACTATGTCGAAGTATGTCCAGTTGAGGACTAATCCCATGTGGAATTCGCCTGAAGGATAAGGCGGTGGAGTGTCAATGCTGAACGTTGGGCTTGTCTTGTCATCCCAATTAAACCGGTAAACACCCATCTCTTCCCATTTCTTCTGCCACTTCTCCTCAACCTCAAGAACTTTGAATCCCTTAGGCAACGGCTGCTTCATCATTACAACATCCTAAACGTGCTTAAACCTTAGGAAAAATAAATATACCAATAAATAACAGTTACCCTCGGAAGGTTTGGGGAGCTGAGGTGTGACTCGGCTGAGAGGACGGTTGAACGCTGTCGACCCTTAGAACCTGACCCAGATAATGCTGGCGTAGGGAGAGTGCACAAATGCGCAAGAGAAAAATGCTTCTGACGATTCGAAAATTTAATTTCCTAAACATTTTGGGGGCGCATGGTTAAATTGGCTCTCAAGCCACCGCCTGAATGGGGAACAGAACCAGTACCAGCCGAGAAAAGAGTTCTAAGGTCAATCGATTACTTCATCCTATGGTCTAGTTTGGCAGTAGGTCTGCTTGTGCTTGAGGCTGGAGGCTTGCTTGTAGGCTTACTAATGCCTGTAGCTTTGGCAATAGCATTACTAGGCTCTGTTATAGGCTCTGTTATGCTAGCGTTGGCTGGCGGTCTAGGGAGCAAGTATGGCATTCCAACCATGGTAAGCTTAAGGGGAGTTCTAGGATTGAGAGGGTCATACCTCCCAACTGCACTAAACGTGATACAGCTAATCAGCTGGGCAGCTTTTGAAATTTTAGTTATGGCCGAGTCTGCTCGTTCTATTTCTGGAGGATTTTTAGGTCCATACACCACGTACTTTTGGGTATTCTTCTTCGCCGCTTGGTGCATGTTAATGAGTTTGGGTGGACCACTAACAGTGATAAGGCAATGGTTAGAGAAATTCGCGATATGGCTGGTTTACGGCACTGCAGCCTTTATCACCTACATAATTCTTTGCAAAGCAGCTTACCTTCCGTTTCAAGTAGGCGAACCTATGCCAGTAGGACTAGCCTTAGACTTAGTCATAGCCATGCCTATATCTTGGTGGCCTTTAATATCGGATTATAATAGATTCTCAAAAAGTGAAAAGGGAGCATTCATAGGCACGACAACTGGCTACGCCTTCACAAACTTTTGGTTTTACGCCTTAGGCATCCTACTCATAGGGTACATTGGTGGTAGCGCCATTTCAGCGATAACGTCCATTACGTTTGGTGGTTTAGCCCTCGCCATATTGCTGGTAGACGAGACTGATAACGGCTTTGCCGACATATACTCAGCAGCGGTCTCGATACAAAACGTTTCACCAAAGTCCAAACAACGGAAAATTATCATTGCCGTTACCGTGGTGAGCGTTATAATGGTCACTTTGATGCCCGGACAATGGCAGCTTGCATACCAAGATTTCCTCATTTACATAGGAGCGGTTTTCGTACCTTTACTCGGCGTGTTTGCCATGGATTTTTACATTATAAAGAAAAAGCAGTATAAATTAGAGGAGTTTTACGCTTCAGCCAAGCGTTTCAGAATTAAGCCAGCAATCGCTTGGTTTATCGGTATCGTTGCATATTTCATATTATACTTTTATACCGCCATAGGTTCCAGCATTCTGTCCTTCGTGGTTTCAGCTCTTGTGCTTTACATACTTGAGAAGGCTAGTTAAAACATGGTTGACATCAAAAAAGTAAAGGGTAAAATTCCCGTTGCAATAACAATAGCTGGAAGCGATTCTGGAGGAGGCGCGGGAATTCAAGCAGACCTCAAAACTTTTGCAGCCTTGGGTGTTCATGGAACAACAGCAATCACATCTATCACCGCTCAGAACACTTATTCGGTTAAGGCTGTTGAAGACTTGAAACCTGAAATGATTCGAGAACAGATTAAGGCGGTGGCTGAGGACTTAGGCATTGACGCTGGAAAAACTGGAATGCTTCACACGGAAGAAATAATCAAAACTGTCTCTTCAGAAGTTTCAAAACACAAGTTTCCATTGGTTGTCGACCCAGTTATGATTGCCAAGTCTGGAGCACCACTTTTGAAAACTGAAGCTATGGATGCTCTGGAAAACTATCTGTTACCAAAAGCCACGGTCATAACGCCCAACAGGTTTGAGGCTGAGAAACTTGTTGATATGAAAATTGAAAATTTGAAAGATGCAGAGGTTGCCGCTAAGAAAATCTCTGAAATGGGACCAAAAACCGTTGTAATCAAGGGCGGACACTTAGAAGGGAACGAGGCAATTGACCTCCTTTACTATGAGGGTAAGTTTAAAACGTTTAGTGCCCCAAGACTTGACGTTAAAACTACACATGGGACTGGTTGCAGTTTTTCAGCAGCCATAGCAGCTGAACTCGCCAAGAAAACAGAATTACCAGTAGCTGTTGAAAAGGCTAAAAAAATTGTGACTTTGGGTATAAAGTTTGGATTAAAAATTGGGAAGGGCTATGGTCCAGTAAATCCGATGGCTCATCTTTACCGTGAATCTTCAAGATACAGTGTTTTGATGAGTTTGGAAAAAGCTAAGACCTTACTTGAGGCAACCCCTGAAGTTGCAATGCTTGTGCCTGAAGTTGGCATGAACATTGCCATGGCAATTCCTTACACAGAAAGCATTGATGATGTGGCTGCGATAGAGGGCAGAATCGTAAAAACATCCGAGGGTGCTAGGGCTGCTGGCAATCCAAAATTTGGATGTTCCTCACACTTAGCCAGATACATACTTGAAATTATCAAACATGACGAAAGCAAAAGGGCTGCGATTAACCTGAAATTTTCAAACAATATTCTTGAAACTCTAAAGGAGTTAGGTGTGACAATATCCTTTTACGACAGGACAAAGGAGCCTGAAGAAACTAAAAAAGTTGATGGAATGACCGTGCCATGGGGCGTTAGACAGGCTATCAAGAGAATCGGAAAGGTTCCAGACGTAATTTATCACAGAGGAGACATTGGAAAAGAGCCTATGATAGTCATTTTAGGTCAGCAAGTCCACGATCTAGCGAAAGCTACAGCACGACTTGCGAAGGAAATTGGAAAAAAATGAAAACGAGAGTTGTGTACGTCAAAAAATTAGCTACAGTCATTGTTTTCTCCGCTCTAGGCGTGGCAATAGCGCCTTTCTTCTGGTTTTGGTTTCTAGGCACAAAAGCTTATCCAACGCAACACATGATTAACGCAATTCTAGGCGTGCTTGTAGGTCCATTCTGGGCGGCCATCGCAGCAATTTTCATAGGAACCATAAGAAACATGTTCGGCATAGGCACTCTATATGCTTTTCCCGGCGGAATACCCGGCGGCATAATCGTCGGCACAGTGTACTGGCTTCTTAAACGCCTCACAATGAGCAAAAAAATACGTTTGATAGCAGCTTTTACAGAGCCAATAGGAACGCTGTTAATAGGTGTTCCACTTTCTCTTTTTCTTCTTGCTCCATGGATAGGGACTCAGAAGTTTTTAGATTTAGCAGCAGAGGAAGGAGCATTTTTTGCTTTCTTAATTTTAGGATCTGGCTGGGCTTTAAGCTGCATTCCAGGAAGTATCATAGGATTCATCATCCTTCTAATACTAAATAAAGCTGGGATAAACAGGGAGACCTTGTTTGGAGAAAAATAGAGACAAAGCACAATTGAAGGGCAAAGAAATTCTCGGTAAGAAAGTCTTAATATTGGGCGAGACTGGCTCTGGAAAGACTAAGCTGGCAGCCCAACTACTCAGAGAATTAATGATGCTGGTTAAGCCTGAGGAAATAACTGTTATCGATTTGGCTCCGCAGAGAGTCGGTGAAATTGGCGGAAAATTGACAGAGTACGTGAACATAAACAGTAGGGTTAGATATCTTTCACCAAGAATTGTCTACACACCTAGATTGGCGGGTACGTCACGTGAACAAGTGTTACATTATGCAGAACAGAACAGAGAAAACATGGAACCACTGCTTAATAGGTTCATTCGAAATGTGACCGAAGTTCTTGTCTTAAATGATGCCACTCTATATCTTCATTCAGGCAAACTAGAAATCGTTTTGGAATGCATGAGATTGTCTAAGACTTTTTTGGCTACAGCATATTACGGCTCAAAACTCGCCAAGGATTTGGGAACCGGGATAAGCTCAAGAGAAAGACAATTGACGGACAAATTGGCTACTTTCACGGATTTAACCGTAACAAGCGCCATCTAGAACACGGAAGACCCGCTACCTTAGCTTCTAATCCATTTTTCATACTCTACGAGTTTGCGAGAAGACACACAAGAATATCTGGCTGAAATCATCAAGCCCAGCTAAAAAGACCTATCACTCAGGGAAGCCAATCCACAAGCCACCTTTTCCAACTTTCCCCCGCCCTTCTAAACCTCAAAACAACGCAGCCTAAGCCAAGCTGACTTCCTTTAGCAGAAGAAGACATACAAAAGATATTAGGGTTAAATGCAAAGAACTTGTTAAACTTAAAGTAGGCGATCTATATCACAGTCTCAACTAATGTCAAAGCAGTACTTTTTGACCTGGACGACACGATTCTTGACAATGAAGAACGCATGGTGAAAGCTGCTCTCCGCCTGACTCGGCTCAGAGGTGTTAATGCTTCTGAAGGGTTGATCAAGAATCTTTCACGCTGGCAATGAGTGGGTGGATGTTCTAAAGACACTTGGTTTACCCCTTGAAAAGGACGTGCTGAGACAATACATTCACTTCTTCATGGAAGCTCATAGCCTGTCAAAACTTCAACCAGGAGTGAAGAAAGCGTTAAAGAAGTTTCAAAAAAGACTTGAACTTCTTTTGGTTACTTCGCGATGGTATCGGACGAGGGTCGAGCAAGAGTTAGAAGAGCTTGGGGTACGCAAGTTCTTTCACCAAGTCGTAACTCGTCAACAAGCAGCCAACTATTTTGGTTTAACAGAGCTTCCACTGCACCCATTTCATCACCAAAGGAAAATTTTATATGAATACGCTTTACGGCTTACTGGACTCTTTCCAAAGCAAGTTGTTGTTGTGGGAGACTCTGCTCGTGAACTCGCACCCGCAAGAATGTTAGGCATGACAGCGGTTGGTGTGCTGACAGGAGCCAGCAGTGCACAAGAGCTTAAGAAAGTCACTCCGAATGTTATTGCAAGCCTTGAAGAGCTAGACAAGTTAGATTTGTTTCACGTAGCTGAAGATTCAGATGCCTAGAAGGTCAGAAAGGCTCTATAATTCCGCGTATCTTTATGAATAAAACAGAAATTCTCCAATTTCAACTTCAAACATAACAACTGCGCTGTTTATTATTTCTTCAAATCTGACAGGATGAAGCTAACAATTTCATCAGCAATATTAACACTTGTAACCGACTGCAAGCCTCTCCAGCCAGGTTGACTGTTAACCTCAACAAAAAGAGGTCCCTTGGAGCTTTCTAAAATGTCTACACCAGCAATTTTGCATTCAACAAGGCTTGCCGATTTAACAGCCATCTCCTCAAGTGTAGCATCAAGTTTTATCGAAACTGGTTTCGCTCCTTGACTGTAATTTGTTTTCCAAGTGTTTGCAACACGCTTCATTGCTGCAACAACACGGTTGCCTATGACAAAGGCGCGAATGTCAGAGAAGCCGTGGGGAACAAACTCTTGAATATAGATTACGCCATGATAGAATGTTATGGCTTTGAAAATTGTGGCGGCAACTTCTGGATTCGTAACTCTTGTTGAACCTATTCCTCTTGATCCGAAAATTGGTTTAACAATTACGTCTCCGCCTAATTCATGAAAAGCCTTCAACGCTTCGCTAACGCTTTCCGTTATTGCTGTACGTGGAACAGGTATGCCATTATCTTCCAAAAGTGCTAAAATAGCATATTTGTCAACGCAGTGCTCAATTGCTTCAGGCGGATTTACAACGTATAAGCCTAAACGTTCAAGGCGGTGTAGGATGTCCATTCTAAAAACTATTTCTTCCAAAGAGCCTCGACCAATGGGGCGAATTATTAAGGCATCCAGTTCTTCTAGAATTCTGACATTGCCAACATTCAAGTATGGTTTGTAACCGACACGAGCAATCAGCTGTGGAAACCTAAAGCAAACGTGTGGAATATTACATCTAGCCAGTGCTTCTCGAAGCTGGGTTGAACTCCAAGAGTTTTCATTTCGTGTTAAGATCCCATTTTTCAAAACAAACCTTCCGTCTTTGTCTGTGAAAAATGCTAAGGATTGTGTTCTTAAAGCTTCTGGGTAAAGCCATCCTAAAACGTGTGAATGAAGGGTGTCAGCTGCTCTGCATTTTGGAATTTTTGGGAAAGTTCAACATCTAAATAAGCGCCATGAACATTGAAGTATGGTGGTCCTTTCCGTGAAAATAAAGTTAAAATTTTGCCTCTATGGTTAATTTTGAAGCCGTCTTTGCACGGCTCGTGTCCCCTTACGAGAATTTTAACGTTAAACCTCCTTAACACTTCATTTGTTATGTTTTCGCCGAAGAGTTTTCCAGCCCCCCTTGGAGATTCACATACCCCTTTAATCATTTCAGTAGGGTCACTCCAGAGCATATCTTCAAGCAGCCTTTCCTTCGGATGTTTGATGTGAGCATACGCCAAGTCTTCTAATGTTTTTGCTTCTGGTGGTAAGCCTCCATGAATCATAAGGTAGCGTTCTTCAACTAACACTGCATTATAGAGATGATTAAATAATTCGCGGGTTTCTGAGTAGGCGTCTCTCCATTTTTCGCCGAATCTTGCTTGAAACTGCATTGGCAAATCGTGTGGATAAGCTAGAAGGTCTTCTGGTCCCTCATGGTTTCCACGCATCAAAATCACTTGCTCTGGAAATAGAAGCTTCAGCTTCAAGACAATGTAATAGACCTCAGCCGAGTTAACGCCGCGGTCGCCATAGTCGCCGAGAAAAATTAGAACTGTCTTATTGTTCTGTTTCATCTGGTGTAGGAAATTAGTTTCTTTCATGATTTGAATTAAACTTTCAAAGTCTCCATGTAAATCGCTAACTATCACTGCTTCGCCTAAGGGTTTGATTTCAACAAGTCTACCTGTAACGTGGAAGTTTCCAACTTGACCATTTTCTTTAGCAAGTAACTGTGTGGCTTCTTTAACTAACTGAATAAAATCTTCACATCGCACGTCCAGGGCTTCTTTAACCATCTGCGAAAGGTCTGTCTGCAACTATCGCACCTTAAACTTCGATAAGGATTCTTTTATCCATAAAATCGAAAACGTTTTTTTCTATTCTGTTTTTCTGATTATGGATTTTCTCCAGTGTCTCCTTCAATTTTCGTTCTGTAGCGTTTTCTTCCGATTTAGCCCGCTTATTTTTTCTTTTCAATTTCTTAAGCTCCTCATGAAGTTTTAAGAGGGCTTCCTTTGTTTTTGCCGTTTCAGCTGAGGTTGAAAGTTGCTTTTCCCGTGTTGCTGCCTTCCGGCATTTTTGATGAAGAGCATCTAAAGTGTTCTTGTTAAAAATTCTGTCTATGGCTTGCTCCGCTTTTCGTTTTCTATCACGTTTCAGTTTCAGTTTCTCCTCAGATATTGAGCCAGTTAGTTTTTGGAGAATTTGCTTTAAAATCGGGTATCCTGCTTTTTCTGCTGCAAAAGCGTTGAAGGGATCTTCAATGTAGTGGTTGAGTTTCTCTAACTCTTCGGGTGTTAAACCGCCTTTACGGAACACTCGTGACTGAAATTTTATGAATGGTTTTCGAAGATGCCGCAGATCATGTTTCACTTCCTTTCGCAGCTTTTCTATTTCCATACTGATTTGATTTAGTTGATTCAAACTCTCCCTACTTTTTAAATCAGTTATTTTTTGCTGTGTTTCAGCTATTTTCCTTTCAATTGAAGCCTTTTCGGTTTCGTTTTTCTTTCTATGTGCTTCTAAATCTGCCAGTTGTCCTTCAAGGGCTAAAAGATTGTCGATAAGTTGGAAGGTTTTCTCTAAGGTTTTAGTTTTAACATACTCTTTTGTCAGAAAACTTTGAAGCTCTTTCAAGGATTCTTTTGCTTTTTCGAAAGTCCCTAGAAATTTTCTTCTGTCCATGATGAAGAAAGGTGATATCCTCGGAAACCAGTTTCTAACGTCAACTTCGGTTACTACAAACGCCTTTCGGGTTTCTTGGACGAAATCGTGGAAGCTGTCATAGGAGACTTTGTCTGGAACCTCAATCTGCCCTATTCTTTTGACGAATAGTCTTGCAAGTTTGTTCAACGCCCTGGCTCTGCCATAAGTCTTCATGTTTCTTTTCTCAATCTCTTTTCTGCTATTTTCTAAAAGCATTTTACAAACGTCTGTGACATTCTCAAGAACTCTTTTCATTTCATCAAGTAGTTTTTGAGCCTTTTCATGGACTGGAATAAAAATTGAGCCGGTTTCTTTTTGAAGCCACTCTTTAGCTTCTTTTGAGGAAATTTTTAGAGCTTCTGACAAGGAGCTTCCCAGTAAGAAATACGTGTAAGCTATATTTATTTTTCAAGTTTTTTTTGCAATAATTATACTCTTTTTTGAGTAGTTACTCTTAAATAATTAATAGGGAGTTTCGTATGTCTGACCGATATTATAAGGTGAAATCATGAGTCGCTTGGATGCAAAACAAACTTCGTTTATTGCTATGATGAGTGCCTTAGGTACTCTTCTCGCGGGAATTTCACTAAATATTGCGCCTATATTAAGGGCAGTCTCTGGTGACGGTGGAGCAGCGTTAGATCTTTCTCACATTGCAACTTTTATAGCGGCCATTTCCGGTGGACCTTATATAGGTGCAATAGTGGGTTTCCTAGGCGGAATTTACTCAGGCTATTATTTCGGCTATGTAATGGGTTCACTTGGATTACTTTCTCTTATAGGAATACCCGTTGGGAAAGCCTTGACTGGCTTAACGGTGGGTTTTCTCTATAAAAAATTGAGAGTAAGCAGCAGCTCTCGACCTTCCATTTTAACTGTTCCCATAACACTTATATCATATATTCCAGAATGCATTTTCACCATTCTTTATTTTCTATATATAGTTCTGCACGTTTATGGATACGCAATGGAGTTCATGCTACCCATAGTTGTTCCAAAGGCGTGGATCGAAATAGTCTTAATGAGCTTTCTTATGGGCGGACTTGTGGGAAACACAGGTTTTAAGGAATTCATCTTCAGATTCTTTCGCCCTCTAAAGTTAGAAAGACCGATCGGAGGGAGTAGCAATAAATGAAAATCAAATTCTAAAACTACTGATTGTTTTGAATCCAAACGATTCTATTAGAGTTTCGACACTAATTTCTCCAGCTTTAAAGACTTTACCAGTTCTCACATTGTTCATAATTAAAACGGCTGGTGCAAAGAGGTTTGGGTCTATTTTATAGAAATCGTAGTTTGCTTCTTTGAAGATTTCTATGAAGGGTTTCCCGTAGGCTTTAGAGGCTTTGGATGGTGTTTTACCAACTATTTGCTTTAGTTCTTCTTCATCGTCACATTCAACAACATAGTAGGCTGTTCCTCCATAGAGGATTGCGTCGTTTGTTCTCGCCATGGCATGCGTAAACTTTGGATGGATAGGCGGAATGGGAGCACATCCCCAAGCATACAATATTACTTTCAGGTCTAACCCAAGCATGTTGAGTTTGTGAATTCCAGTTTCAACTATTCTACCTGAAACTTGTGTTGCACCCGTTATGCTGGCTGTAGGAGTCAAAATCACTGCCAAGTTTTCTGGGGAAACGTTACACTCCTTTGTGAAACGTTCCAACAGTTTTGCTGGGGGATGCTTATCGGTTTCTAGAACCACGATTGCCTTGTCAAAAACGTCTCTATATCCGATTTTATCGTAGATTTCCTTAGGCTTTAAAGCAAGGGCTCTTGCTGGTCCAGAGCCTATTGCGAAATAGTCGTCTTCTTTTATTTGCCAGCCTGCATATTGCGAACCTAATGTTGCAATTACTGGATGGTCTGTGTAAACGAATATTGATGGAAGCTCCAGTTCCCCATACTTTCTGTAAGTTATTTCAGCTTTTCCACACCCGCCCATACATACTTCCGTTATAGTTTTTCCAGCTTGAAAACTACCTTTAGCCTTTATTCCAGCGTCCACAATGGTTGTTCCAGAACTTGTTTTTTCAACAATAATCCCGTAATAATCTGGTTTTTCAAGTAGTTTTTCTAGGAGTTTCCACGCCAAACTGTTTACGCTTAACTCGTTTTTCAATTAGGTTTTCTCTCCAGTTTAACTTCTAGATAAGTTTTTCATAATGGCTTAGGTGAGGATTTTTCTTTTTAAGAACATAAAGTTTGCCTTTGCCGTTTTCTGTAAGATCTCCAAGAAAAAGATAGAAGGGACCATTAACTACTTCATTTTCTTCAATTTTGACCTTCTTTTTGATGCTTTCAATTGTGAATGTTGGCAAAACAGATTCTAAGAATCCTCCTACAACTATTTTTCCGCCAGTCATACATGCTCCAACTCTTCCTTCACAATCTTTTTGAACGTAAATTATTCCTTTATGCATTCTCAAACCAGCAAACTGACCTACATTGCCGTAAATTTTGATTAAGCCCTTCCGCATATAAGCCCCTGCTTCGTTTCCAGCATTTCCGTAAACGATTATCTTTCCTCCACGCATGCCTCTGCTGCTTCCACGGTATGGCGCGCCTAGATAGTGACTGGCGTTTCCGTGGATTTCGATTGTTCCGTCCTTCATCATTGAGCCAGCCCATCCTCCAACGTTTCCATGCACAGTTATTTTTCCACCTTCCATTTCCTCGCCCAAGTGCATGCCCACGTCTCCTTGAATTGCTATTGTTCCGCTTTTCATGTGTGCCCCTATTCCTCGAACCTTACTCACATCTCCATAAATTGTTATGGCTGTTTTTTCCGGCTGATTTCCTGTTTTGACTCCCTCAACTTTGAAGAGTTCTCTAACCCTTTTCGGTTTGTTTCCTTCCCAAATCTTCAGCTTTTCTATTTCTTCACGGTTTTTGCCTTGGAAAATGTCTGGGCTTATGCATTCAGCCATTATTGGAAGTTTAAACTGCTTTGTCGGATAAAGGTTTATCATTTTTAAACATTCGCTTTTACGGTTATTGGATGTGAAACTTCAAGATAGTTTTCCGTTACGGGATAATTTTCGTATTCAACTGTCCAGTATTCTCTGAATCTTCTTTTCATTTCATCGGTTATTTCTATGGGGTTGGAGACTTGCACGTCAAGCCACATGGTAGCTCCTTTAACATGCCTTAATATTTCTCCGTTCTTGGCAACTGTTTCTCCACCTTTAATGGTGTAAGCAGCTTGCTTGAACGCCTTTCTTACAGTCTTATACTTTCTAGAAGGGTCTATTGTTTCTGGATTTACGTTGTATATGGTTATGTCCGCGTCAGCCCCTACGCCTAAATGCCCTTTGTTCTTGAGTTCTAAAGCTTTTGCTTGTCCCGCCCTTGTCATTACTGCAATTTCATAAAAGCCTAATTCACGGTCTATTGACGGAAGAAGACTTCTGTTTCTCGCTCGTGGATTAATCTTATTCAAGGTTGCTTCCCTGGCTTTTCTACTCATAAGCCAAGCAATAATTTTCGGATAAGAAGTGAATGGACCCGCGTTCGGATGATCTGTTGTCATAAATATTTTCCACGAATCCCTAATCAGCAAGGCTAGTTCTAAGCCTATAGACCATTGGATTGCGTGAACGTAGCTTTTACGCCTGTAACGGAAGGGCACAATTCCCGAACTTGTTTCAGTTTCCACATCGTGGTTCACCCACTTGTTTCCGCTTAGCTCATGAAGCGTGTACTGGAATGGACCGTCAGCTGTCATGGTCGTTGTGTCCGTAAAAATTACTTGACCCATGTCTAAGGTTACATGCGAATGGTTGTTGACGTATTTTGCGATTTCCTCTGCTCCGGACCTCAGAGTTCTCCAGTCTGGACCCTTAAAGGCGGAGAACTGGCAATGTGTTATGTGGATTGCTGGCTTGTTGTCAGAGGCTAAATCCTGTACGCATTTCATTGTGTCCAAAGCTGTGAGATAATTCCCAGGTTTTCCAAGGTTGTTTGTGTGGACGTGAATTGTGTGGGGCAAGTTTAGAAGCTTGTTGACTTTACATAATCCGCGAAGGATTTCACGGGGGGTTATGCCGAAATATGGAACCTGGTCGTCTATGCTGCTGACGTTGCGTCCGGAGCCCCAGGCTTCTAGGCCTCCTGGATTAACGATTTTTATAGCGTATCCTTTCGTTGTGGTCATTATCCACGCCACGTATCTTGCGCATTCCTCGATTTTTCCTTCTTTCAGATATTCGAGTACAAACCACCAGTCGCCTAAAAGCGGGTAAGTTGCCTTGTCAACCATTGGAGTGTCGTTCAACTCTTCATGGGTATGTTTGGCTTCTAACGGCGGCATGGATGGGTTCATTATTGTAGTGTAACCCATTCTAGCGTAACGATAACCAGTCGTGAAAGTTGAAGGAATCGAACGTCCAACACCAGACCTTGTTCTAGCAGTTTTCCGCTCAAAATCCTTGAAATGATCCTCAGGTCTCAGAAGCCTACCAGTGTTCACCTCAGAACCAGCAATGTGGCAGTGGATGTCCACCCCACCAGGCATGACAATCATTCCAGATGCATCGATCTTCCTCGCTTTGCTTTCATGAACTTTTTCAACAATTTTTCCGTCTCTGATTGGTATGTCCATTTTTTCGCCATTAACACCGTTGATAGGGTCGTAGACGAAGCCGTTCTTTATTAGAAGCTCCATTTATGCCGCCTCCACAGGTACTCTGCTTTTTAGTTTTCTGACTTCTGAGAGAATTCTCTTCAGGATTTCCTCGTCTGGAAGAACGCCATTGGGTGGGTTGACGACTTTTTTGAGTGGGAGGGGTACGTGATCCATACGGTAGGCTGTTCCGCTTGCTTCTACGCCGACAAATGCTGAGGGAAAAACGACGTCCGCCATTTGAGCGGTGGCGTCCATGTGGGGATCGATGACTATCAGCGGGTTTTTAACGAGGTGTTCTGCAGCTTTTTTGGGGAAGTTTGCAACGGGGTCTGAGGCAACAATCAGAGCTGCATCTGATTCCCTGTTTAAGAGAATATCCATAACGGATGTTTCTCCAGGATTGTACCGCGGATAGCCCAGTGAAAAGTCAACAGCAAAAGGATAACCCGTCTGCCACGTGAAAACGGTGTTTGCCCCAGTTACGTTGAAGTGTCCCCTCATGGGCATTATCGCAAATTTTGTTCGCATATTCAAATCACGAACCAAAGACAGTGCAGCGTCGATGTTTTTGAGCTTGCCTTCGCTCATTGTCAATCCGACGCCGAAGAATAGGATTCCGGAGTTACATCTAATCATTAAGTCTGCGACCTCTTCGAGTTGTTCCACTGGAACTCCAGCAACCTCGTCAACGTCAATTTCTTCGTCTCGAATGAGGGCTCTGAAGGCTTGAAGAAGCTCATAATCCTTGTTCGGCTCAACCTGTATGAAATAGTCGGCTATTTCAGCAGACTTCGTCTTCCTCACGTCAACAACTATCAGCTTTCTTCCTTCTCTGAACATTGTAGGAGAAAGGTCTTTTTTAGGCTGCATTGAAGCAGAAGACGCCTTCTTGAAGAAAACTCTTCTGAGAGCACTTTCAATTTTTTTCTTTACTGTTGAAGCTTTAATTTTTATTAGGTATCCCTTCCAAGCGCTTTTCTGGAACCTCCCTTCTGAGAAGACTGTGTATCTTTCAATATGTCGCGGATGGGCACTCCACGGGTTGCTACCCCAGTAGACGACGAGATCTGCCCTGTGTCTAATCTGCCCCAGAGTACACGAGGCAATGCCAATCTCTTGGATGCTCAAAATCGAGGGACCGTGACAAACCACCGCTGTGTTGTCGATTACTCCTCCAATTTCCTCTGCCAACGCAACGCCTATGCGCGTGGCTTCGCAGCTTGTTGAACTCCAACCATAAAGTATCGGGTAATCTGCCTCAGCCAAGATTCCAGCAGCCCTTTTAACGGCTTCTTCAAGTGATGCTTCGACGAGTTTTCCATTCTTTCTTATCAGCGGCTTCAAAATTCTCTGCATGCTGTTGTGGCTTAGAAATTTTGATTCACATATGGCACAGCCGTTTTTAACCTTGACGATTTTTCCGCTATTAATTGTTAGTTCTATGTCGTCGCATAAGCATCCGCAAACCGGACAAGTTACAGCCTTGAAAACGGTCATTTTTACCGTAACATACCCCACTTTTTGAGCTTTAACTTCCTAGTCTAGCCATTAAATCTTTTTGGTTTTCTGAAGAGCATAATGCCATTCTTCTCTGTGATATATGCTAGGTAAGGCGGGGCTGCTTCTTAATAGCTTTGTCAGAATTTTCTGATCATGTTTAGTCGTGTCTGGACTGTTCTCTGATGAGTCTCTACCCCCCTATATATAGGTTGGACGATGTGTGGAACCGTGTTTTCGAGACTTGAGAGGTCTGACTTCCTGTTGTCTGAACCCGCTTTGCCAAATATGCGCCTTGGAACAGAAGCCTCATCTTGATGCAAGCCAGCCATTCCCCACCAGTTCAGGCATGTCTTAGTCTATGTCAAAAATCTTCTTCCTCTTCGAGCTGGTGCAACTCTTTCTAAGCGTTCCTAGGCTATTGGCCTGTCCGGAACGTGATTTGACGTCTTTTCGACCTTCACAAAAGTTTCAAGAAACTGTGGACAACGCTATAATGGAGTTTTTGAGAGATTTTGCAGACTTGTTGAGAAGGTGGTAGTGCTTCAAAGGAAAAACCTAAATTTGTGAGTTAAAGAGTTGACCTAGGGTTGTGCTATGAACATTTGGAAAGATATACCCCCAGGAGAAAAACCTCCAGAAATTGTTAACATGGTGATTGAAGTTATAAGTGGTTCAAGAGATAAATACGAATATAATCTTCAATGGGAAGTGTTTGTTCTAGATCGTATCATACCGTCATCCGTGATTTTTCCGGTTGATTACGGATTTGTTCCCCGAACATGGTTTGATGATGAAGATCCATTAGACATAATGGTATTGAGTTATGAGCCGCTTGAAGTCGGATGCATAGTTAAGGTGAGAGTCATAGGAGCGTTGATCATTGAAGATGAAAAAGGTAAGGATCCCAAAATACTATCTGTGCTCGTTAATGATGCAAGATTTGAAGGTTACACGGACATAATTGATGTTCATAAACATCAACTTATAGAGATTCAAGAATTCTTTGAAACCTACAAGAGACTAGAGCCACATAAGTGGGTCAGATTCAAAGAATGGAAGAATGCCGAAGAAGCTAAGAAAATTGTCAATTATGCCATCAAACGATATAGAGAGCTAGACTTAACGTAGCCATTTCTTCGCTCCGCGCATTACGTCGTTAAGATAATTGCTGCGCTAAAGTTTGAACTCCATTAATTTGATTTAATTATCCTTTTCTGCTATATTGTCAAATTTGAAATAACCTCTTTAATTGTTCTGAAGCATGTTTTGTCTTAGGTGATGAAATGGCTGACTGTCCATTGTGCGGAGAGTCCTTGGTGAAAGGACCGAAAAGTAAGTATTACTGCGAAAATGAAGGTTGCCCCGTTATATTCGTGCAATGTCCCTACGAACCCGCTAAGAGGAGGGTAGCCTATTCATCAGTGGCAGGAAAGGAAACAATTGAAAAAATCGAGAAACTTACTATAAAAAACACAAGTCACCTTTTCTGAATATTAGTAGCAAGTAAAAGTGCAAAAAAATATGGGGTCTGAAATTTATGTGTTGCAGCCCTGATAACTTGTGTGTTATTTCTTCCCAAACTGCGTTTCAAGAAGTTCTTTCAGACTAAAAACTGGTTTGTCCGGAGCAGGCTCAACCTCTGCTAGTATTCCTTTAAAAGAGGGCATCCCTGTGCCATGGGTTTCCGGGTCAACCACAACGTTTGCCCATGGACCATAAGGAATAAAAATTATTCCTAGGTGCGGGGTTCTTAAGGATTTTAGGGCTTTGACGACCACTGAGCCATAATCTGTTGAAACAAGAACGTTGGTTTTCTCTTTTATTCCAAGCTTTTTTAAGTCTTCAGGGTCCATGTAGCAGACTGAAACGGTTTCCATGTATTCTTTCGAGAATTTTCCATATTCTTTCGTTACTCCCTGTTCTATTGTCCGTCCAGTCACCAACATTACTCGCAGTTTTGGATTCTTCCCCATTTGTTAACCTCAGCTTGGCGATTTAAAATGTTTCTCCACCCTAAATCTAACATGTTTTTCAAAACCTATTACATGGTTTAACCTAATTAGTTTTTATTTCATATAGATTAGAAACTTTTTAAGCTAAGATGTTATCGCTGGGATGATTCAAACAAATTAGGCTGATGATTAACCGATGGAAAAATGATTATCTAGGTTGAGGGTTTAGTATGGGCGTGAGGGTAGGGAAGTTTTTATTTTGTGTAAGAAGCTGCAGGGTCCGTAGAGGAAACATTTTTAATCGTAAACTGAACTGATTTGCTTTCGGTGGAAAGGAGATACTGAACCCATGAATTTGAGTGATATTGAAGTAGATTCAGTCACTAAACGTTTTGAAGACACCGTAGCTGTGGACAATGTCTCGATGAAAGTTGCGAAAGGCGAACTCTTTGGCTTGTTGGGACCAAATGGCGCTGGAAAGTCTACGCTTACAAAGATGCTTTCTGGAATGATAAACCCCACTTCAGGCACAATCAAAGTTGGAGGATACAACATTAAAGATGATCCCATGAAAGTGAAAGAATCACTCGGCGTTGTTCCCCAAGACATTGTTCTGTACGATTACATGAACGCTCGCGAAAACCTCGCCTTTTTCGGAAGACTTTACGGATTGTCAGGAGGCAAACTTAGGAATAGAATCGAGGGGCTTTTGAAATTCACTCAGTTGGACGAGAAAGCTGTGAAACGCCACATTTCCACCTACTCTGGCGGCATGAAACGCCGCGTCAACATAGCGGCTGCTCTTCTACATGAGCCTCAAGTTATGTTGTTGGACGAACCTACCGCGGGGCTCGACCCCAAAAACAAGCTTGCCCTCTGGGAAATAATTCAGACGTTACATAAGGAAGGAAAAACCATAGTGCTAACAACCCACATGATGGATGAAGCAGAAGAACTGTGCAACATAGTGGCGATCATGGACAGAGGCAAAATCATCGCGCTAGGCAGCCCTCGTCAACTCGTTAAAAAAGTCAAAATGGAAAATACCATAACCGTAGTCCCAGACAAAATACCTCCTAAACTAATAGACGCCGTACAGAAGATTTCAGGAGTTAAGAGCTCCTACAGAGCCTACGATGAGAACGAAAAAATCGAAGCACTAAAAATAATCACAGAAAGAGCGGAGGATATCCTTCCCGATGTAGTATCAGCCATTGCCGCGGCGGGAACAAAAATCCTATCCGTTCAACTTTCACGCGTCACCCTTGAAGACGTGTTCATTCTACTCACAGGACGAAGCTTGAGAGAAGAGGAGAAACAATTGTGAAACTTAAAAGAACTGTCCATCAAGTATTCGCAATTGCAAAAACGGACTTTCTCGGAATTGTACGAAACAAAACCGCCATCTTCTTCACGTTGCTCTTTCCTCTGTTTTTCCTAATCATAATTGGCTTCACGTTCGGTGGCACAGGCACAGAAGAAGCAAGTCGCATCACCGTCGGAATAGTTAACCTCGACGAAGAAATTACCGATGTAAATGGCACTGATTCTCAAAACAGTACAATTGGAGACGCATTTGTTCAAGCGCTGAAAGATGCTAACTTCACAGTCTACGAGTACGGTGAGTACGGCGATAAGGACACCATTGACACTGCCGCGTATGATATTAGCCGCGGGCAAATCGAAATTGCCGTGGTTATACCGAAGAACTTCACAGAAGCACTCTCTTTCCAATATACAAACAGTACAGGAATGCCGATCCCGACAAAAGCTCGCCTTGATCTTTATACTGATCCAAGCGATCCCACAGGATCCATAATTGCACAGCAAAGCGTTCTCGGCTTCATCTCTGGATTTGTAAAACATTATCAAAAAATCGCTATTAAGCAATTTCCATCAGGTTTTCAGGACTATGTTAAAGTTCTCGCCGATCCGATTACAGTTTCAACCAGTGAAGCAGATGTTTCCGGACGCCCGCTAAGGTGGATTGACTACATGGTACCAGGCACACTGGGCCTTGTCCTTCTTTGGAGCGGGTTAAACCATGCTTCTATGGCTATCGCAAATGAGCGCACAAAAGGAACTTTTCAGCGAATGGTTATCGCGCCTGTCTCTCCCATAACTGTTCTAGCGGGAAAGCTCATCTCCTCTCTAGCAATCGTCTATCTATCTGCAGTCATCATGCTAGCCAGCGGCATACTTATTTTCCAAGTCAATCTCTACTGGAATATTCCCGCAATTGTATTGGCAATCTTCTTAGGTGCACTTTCTGCAATTGGGATTGGACTGATAATCTCATCTCTTGCAAAAAACGAAGAGGCTGCCAATTCTATCGCAGTTCTAATCAGCGTCCCACTCCAATTCTTCATCGGATCTTTCTTCCCTCTCACCATAATGCCAGAACCAGCTCAAATCTTCGGCGAGGCTCTTCCATTCACTAAACTAGTCTATGCCATGCAGGAGATTATGACTAAGAATCTTCCACTTGAAGCGGTAATGCCGGAAATCATCTATCTAGCAATCTCCGGTCTGATTCTATTTGCTCTAGGGATAATAGCATACCGACTATCTCTGAAGAGACTTTAAGCTAACGCAGCAAACATTCCGTGCGCGGTTGGAGTTCTCCTCTACAAAAAATAGGTCGAAAAAGAATAAAACTTAAAAAGGGAATGTAATCAATTACATCGCTGTGTCAAAAATGAAACTCTCATCAAGACAAATTGCCGTAATAGCTATTTTTGCAGCCTTATACGCTGTCATCTCAAGACTCCCAGGAATTCCCATAATCGGAGGAGGAGGCAAGATAGAACTAGTATTAATCCTAGATCCTATCGTAGGAATTTTGCTAGGACCTTGGATTGGCGGATTAACCTCTCTCCTCGGCAACTCTATTGGTTGGATAATTCCAAAAGTCACTTTTTACGGTCTGCTGCTACTTCCAACTGGACCCATAGCAGCCATGGTAAGTGGAAACCTAGCGCGAAACACTAAAAGCGCTAATTGGAAGTTTGCGGCAATAATCTATGCAATACTAATGGGACTTTGGTATCTAACTCCTCCAGGACGGGAAGTGCTCTATTACCCCTTTCTACATTGGGCCGCTTTCGCACTCGTAATAATATTCAGAGAAAAAATTCACAACTTCCTCAATGCAGATGTGAATTTCAAAAAGGCTTTGGGTGCAACCATGTGCTGCTTTGGCGGCATAATGGCAAACAGCATGACAGGCAATCTCATTTTCATCGGCTCAGTCAGCTGGTTTATCTCCCTCAAAGCCATAAAGGATACTCTAAAAAGTCTTGGATGGTTCTGGTTAAAATCAGGGTTGCCTCAACCAGAAGACCCACTTGGGGCAATCTTCGCTACAGTCCTACCAATAACAATTGCTGAAAGATTACTGATGACAATTTTCACGGTTTACCTCGTATATGGACTCATATATGCTTTAAGAAGAAGCGGCACAGTAAGGCTGGGATAAACATGGAGGATAAAGCTTCTCGCATACTTCATTTTCTGCTTTTCTATTTAGGCTGGATTGGAATACTTTGGACGGCTTACGTCTTCTGCCTAAACGCCTACAACAAAACCATGGGCATCTTTACGGAAGACCCATCATTCTTCATATTGCTTTGCGTCTCGTTAATGAGTATAGCCACCGCCTTCATGTTTGAACAAACAGGCCGGACCAAAAGGTAACTATTAAAACTCTCAACATTTCCATATACAGTGAATAAAATGAATCAAGAATTTCATCCTTACGTAGTGTTTCTTCCTTCCGAACAAAAAACTAAGATATTAAGTGCAATTTTCGGTTCAAAGTCGGCTGTTGATATCTTGAGATTTTCACTCAGACAAGGGATTTCAAACAAAATTTATCAGAAAGACCTTGTGAAAGAACTCCCTTATTCAAATAAGACGATTATTGGAAACTTGAAGTCTCTAACCAACCTTGGGGTTTTGATGGAGAATATGGAGAAAATGGAAAAAGATGGACGCATCGTATGGGTTAAAGCTTATCAACTTTCAGATGTAGGTAAGTGGTTTGCTTTATTACTTGCTGAAGAAAAAGATTTGTCTCAAAGAGAGAAAGCAGAAATATTGCAAAACATTTTTAAAATATACATAAGATGGGTTAAAGATCTATCAGAAAAATTGTATGTGAACAAAAAATTATTGGAAAAAATCTTCATTGAAGAAATGGAATAATGGAGGTGTAAAAATTGAAAACTACTATTATCGCAGTTGTTGGTAGTAAAAGTTCTGGAAAAACAACAATAATAGAAGTTTTAACGAATGAGTTAACTAGAAGAAGCTACAAAGTTGCGGCGGTAAAGCATATTCCTGAACCGAACTTTACAATAGACAGAGAAGGAAAGGATACTTGGAGGTTTGCCCAGTCGGGAGCCAAAACAATTGTTAGCGTGTCATCAGACGAAATAGCTACCATAGAAAAGATAGATACAACAAGTTTTTGTTTAGAAGAGATTTTGTGGAGATGCGGAGACGTTGACTTGGTTCTGTTAGAAGGTTTTAAAAAACTTGTAGGCAAAAATTATGATATACTTAAGATTGTGACTGTAAAATCTGCTGAAGAAGCCTTAGAAGCCTCAAAAACTTTTAAACCCATACTAGCTTTCACGGGTCTTTACTCAATAGAAACTCTAAATTTGAATATTCCCTGTATAAACGTAGTGAAAAACAGGGAGAAAATTGTGGGGTTGGTGGAGAAAAATGTCAAAAAATGATGGAAAGCTGATAGTTAAAATTGATGGAAAAAACTTGCCTATGCACCTGTTCGTTCAGAGGATAATAAGAAAAACAGTTTTAGCTATGCTGTCAACCTTGAAGGGCGTTGAGGTCCAAGGCAATGAAACTATCGAAATAAAGGTTAAAAGAGCCGCCTGATTCTGCTTTTCGCAGTTGCGCTGTGGGGTTTGGGGATTCTATTTAAGGGGGGAAGAAGGGAGAAAGGAGAGAGCTTCCTTAAAAAGAAGAAGGATCTCCAAACCTTTCCACTATTGGTGGCTCTTTTAAGACTTGAAGCTTCACCTCCTTTAGAGAGCTTTAAAGGCTTCGAACCATCTGTTGTACAAGGCTAGCATGTCAAGGGAAACGCTTGGTTTCCTCTCTTCAAGTATTTGTCTGAAGTCATCCATGCTTAATGGTCTTGGTTTAGCCGACTTGTTGGCGGCTTGACCTGACTCAAAGAAATCGCCTATAAGCTTTAGGTGTGCTGCTTGACACACGTCCCTTATGTCACTTCCAGAAAATCCTTCTGACAATCTAGCTAACTCATGCAAATCAATGTCAGGGGCTAACTTTAAATTGCGTGTGTAAAGTTTGAACATCATCAGGCGGGCGTGGTGATCTGGAAGTGGCACTAAAATCCTTTTTTGGTACCTTCTTATAAAGGGCCAATCTAAGTCCCATGGCTTGTTTGTTGCGCCAATAACGTAAACGTGTAGATTTTTACCTTTATCTATAATGCCGTCCATCTCTTTCAAGAACTGATTTCGAACGCGAACTTCTCCGCCGACCTCGTTTGAGTGCTTTCCCATAAGAGAGTCTAACTCGTCAACGAAAACTATAGCAGGTTTTCCTTCCATAGCTGATTTCCTAGCTGAACCAAAAAGTCTTGCAACATTTTGTTCAGCTTCACCCAGCCATTTAGACATTATCGAGGCGGCATCAACTGAGATGAAAGTGGCATCTATTTCCGTAGCCACCGTTGCCGCTAACAACGTTTTTCCACAGCCTGGCGGTCCGAATAGGAGAATTCCCCGAGGCCATCCTAACGGGAATAGGTCTGGTCTCTGAACTGGATAGACTATGGCTTCTTTTATTGCCCGTTTTGCATGTTCGAGCCCAACAACTTCTTCCCATTTCACATCCGGTTTTTCTTTTACTATGAGCTCGTCATAACTAGCCTTTTCGCCTTGGGGGGCTTTGGCACTTTCAACTGTTTTTTGAGGACCTGCTTGCGATTCGATAGGTGTTACTGAACCTTGCAATACTTTTATTCTTTCCTGGTAGGCTATCGCCCTCTGTATGTAGACTTTGTTTAGGTTGTATTCTGGATATAATTGAACAAGCTTCAGGAGGGTTTCTATAGCCTTCTGATACATTGTTATAGCCATACCTCTTGAATGTTGCTTGTCCAAGCGAACGGCTTCCAAAGCATAATTGGTTGCAGACTTTTCCAGTTCCTGTGGAGCATCCATAAACTTTTCACCTGGCTTTGGTTTCAATTCTTATTTTGCCCTTAGCCCCTAAGCCCTGAAGTGCTTTTTCAATTTCGTCGTATGAGGCATCCAATTCAACCGAACATTGCATCAAATTAACTTCTCCTTTACTTTTCTTAATGTACTCAAATAGGACATCCTCTAGTGGGAGTTTTTCAACTTTTAACGAAACCTCCTGCAACTCAGTTTCCTTAAGAGAAAAGAGATTTTGGGAAGATACGACTTCTGTTTCAACGGTTTCTTGACCAACTGTTTGTGAACATGTTGCCGCTAACGCAACCATCTGCTTAACAGGCACCTTCTCTGAGGTTTCTAGGGTCTTGGGGGGCTCGGGAAGCCTTTCAGCTACCTTTTGTTCTAGGAAGCTTGAGACCTCTTTTAATATTTCCTCTCCGCCTGGTGTCACCTTGTTTACAGGAATTAACGACTCGTCGACTGTTATTCTCGTTGAGTAAAGGGTTTCGCTTATTACGTCGTTAACTCTACTTAGTTCTGATGAAACATCTGGTAAGACTTCAAAAAGCTCTTTTGAAACTTTTTGAAGCATCTTTAATGCTGGTTTCAAGTCGATAACTATGTCGCTAAGTTCCCTTATTGTTTCAAGTCTGAGAATTACCCGCTCGATTGCTAGTTCAATATGATAGAGGAACTTCATCAGCTTCTTGATTTCCGCTATTTCGTTCGCCCATATCGTAGCTCTATGTTTATTTTGGTTTTTTAGGGCATGGACGCACGTTTGGAATAGTATTTTGTCTCTTTCCTTTAACCTGAAAGATACTTGTTCAATTTCGTGTTGTTGAATTTTCAGTCTACGCATTGACTTGCCAATTACTTCCCGTAATGGTGGAGGGTTTTTTTGGAAAAGTTTTCTGATGTCAGCTCCCTCCGCCGTTACGCTTCAGCTAAGTGCTGGACTCGCCTACTTCTTTCACGTATACTACTACTGGTGGCTCTGGAAGATTCGGTGACGGAATCGGGGGAGTTAGGGCCTGCTTTTGGGCTTCCTCCTCAGCTTTCAATTCCTCGGTAGGTTCTCCTTCAATTTCTTGTTCTGGCAACGGCGGTGTTTCTCCCAGAAGAATGTTTGAAAGCTTACTCTTTATCGCTTCCAGTTCACTTTTCTCTGTGTTAGCCGCTTTTAGACATTCTTGTATTGTTGTGAAAGACGTCTGGTAGGATTGCTCATCGACTTTTCCTATTTCATGTTCAATTTCAAGATTAACTAGAGCATAGTTTAGTTCCTTAATTTCTCGGGCACACCTAGCAGTTTCCTTGTCAAAATTTTCCATTAGGGTTTGACCTTCGCTTTTCAGTTGGTTTAGGACTCCGTCGAAACTCTTATGCAAATCTTCATGTACTTCGGGTGAAATTTTCTTTTTCTCTAGAAGCTCCTTTAGAGCTTGGTCTTTACGCCATATTAATGGAATTTGATCGGAAAGGGTTGTGGCTTCCATTTTTGTTTTCGATAGAAGAATAATCTCCGAATCTTCAACTTTCAGGTTTTCCGCAGGATATTTTATAATCTTGCTGTTTCCTTGTTCAATGTACACTGAGTCAATTCTACCATTTGGGCTTACAGCGAAAGATGCGGTTTTGCCGATCGTGCGTCCGTATTCGTCTTTTATTTGTTTGCCGATTGACATAAAAAGGTTGGAATCTTGTGTCATGATAGTCGTCTCCTATGTGTTTGGGTTTAGGATGTTTCAGCAGGGGATTTTTCACCTAACGGTACTGAAGGGATTCCTGCTGGCAGTTCTGGGAATTTCTCTTTGATTTTCTGTTCTGCAACGGCTGCGGCTTCTGTGAGAATTTTCTGGGCGTCTTCATTAGTGGTTTCAAAATTCATCGAGAAACCCGTGCTTTGTCCAGCTTCCATTATTATTCCACTTAGTATGTCACCTATTTGCCCCAACTCCCTTTCCGCTTCTGGGAACATGTTTGCCATTCCTGATTTAACCGCTCTTAAAACACTTACAGCTGGGCCTAGTGTTGAAACCACATCTCCAAGTTCTGATACTGTTCGTAGTCTTAACCCAATTTGTTCGAGGGCGAGTCTTGCATGCATAATCATTTTTTCCATTTTTCTAATTTCAGCTAGTTCACTAGCGAAAACGTTTGCCCGTGCCATGTCATGCTTTGTGTAAGCATCTACTATTCTTGCGAATATGGATTGGTCTCTTTTACTGAACCGTTCACCCGCTTGATCTAGTTTTTGTATTTGCAGATCTAGGCGTCTAACTGCCATGTTAAGTCTCGGCTTTAATGGACCCGGTGGTTTAACTGCCTCTTTAATGCGGTCTGTTAGGGGTTGCTCGCTTCGTTTATCTTCCCATCTTTTACCAAATCTTTCTGACAAGTTAATTACCTCCGAAAAGTAGACTACGCTTAAACAAATCTTATACATTGTTAATATGCTGAAAACATTTACGTATATACGTAGGACTATACAAGCTTCTAAAAACCATTTTGAGCTTTAATTTTACAGTGAAAAGAATTGCTTGCTGCTTTCACTGTAATAGACAAAAACGTGTAAGTTAGACTAAAAAGGGGCTTAGATTTCTAATGTAAGCAAGGTGAAAAATTTGGGTGAAAGATTAAAGGTTTTCGGGCTAGTAGCGCTCCTAGGATTCATGGCAGGAATCATAGCCCAGCTCACAGCCGACTACGCTATTCCATGGCTTGTCACAGTATTGCCAGAACTGGCTCAGATAAGATTTCTGGTTTCAGGATTCGCCGGAGCCTGTCTGACGCTAGTCTTGGTAAGCGTTTGGGCATACATTACAGGACCATCGGGACCATAACGAATCTCTCTTCACATATCTTTGCTTTGTGTATTCTTAGTTGGTACTTTATCGGTTAGAATATTTGGATTCAGCAACGGAAAAACATCATCCCAAAGAGTTAAAGTACCTCGATTACCTCATCGTCAAAAGGTAAAATGAGTAACAGAATCATTTATGTTTTGGATAAAAATAAGAGTGTATAGCATAGGATAGGTGAATGTGCGGTTTCTTCGGTTTTGTATTAATGAATCCTGTACTTCTGGTTAAAACGTTTAAAGTTCTCCAAAGCTTTAGATGCGCTTTTCTCGGCTTTAGAGGGACCTAATGCGTTAAGCCTTCTGCAAATCGGAGAAGAACGTGTATTCCCATATTTTATTCATAAGGGAAAAACCAGAGGACTAACGATTTGGACAGACAAGCAAGATGAATTAATTTTCTGTTCTAGAAAAGAACCATTAGTGGGAGAATTCGGTAGCATACTAGCCGAACGCAAAGTTAAGGAGAAAATTTATATTTTATATGGTGAAGACGAAGATGTGAGACTATCCTTGGCTCTTAAATAATAATTGAAGATATAATGCTTGTTTTTATTTTGCAAGCTTGGAAACGCTTACCCTTCTATAGTTTTTATGTATCACCGTTATTTGGCTCCAAATATCACTTAATTGAGTTATGAATCATGTCTCATCAAGTAGATTACATTCTAAAATGAGAACCTAGTGTCCTCTCTGAATTCTAATCAACTCCTTCGCCTCTTGGGTAAAAAACACCAGCCTTGTAGTTTCGTCTTTCTCATTCATAGGTTTTATGTATTCAACTATTAATTCGTTTGGACGCATTAAGAGTCCACATACACCGAAATATATGACTGGTTCAAAAGTGGTTCTTACTTTTACATTTACACCGAGTTTTTTGGCTAATTGTGTAAACCATTTTTTATTGTAGAATTGTATGTGGTCTAATGTTATTTTTGCGTATTGTCCAAACCTATGTGGACAAACTATTTTAACTCTGCCTTTAGATACCCGGAATATTTCTTTAATCAAGTATTCTGGATTTTGAAGATGCTCTATTACGTGGTGAGATACTACCATGTCGAAGCTGCTGTTATGGAATGGCAATCCAGTTTTATCGATATCTACAATTATATCTACTCCAGGTAGACGTCGTTTGTCAACTCCTATGTCCCCCCGTTTATGTTCTCCACATCCAACATCCAAAATCATCTTTTCACCTACCGTTCAGAAGTATTATAGTTCCATCAAAGTACTTCTTGAACAGTCCAAGTAAATTATGGCTAAAACAGTGCGGTTGTGAATGCTTTGGCTTTAAACTCCAAGGTTCATATAGAATAACGCATTTTTTGGCTACTCTGCTAATTTCTCTGACAGCCACATCTATTTTGTCGGATGAGATATGCAACAGCACAAATCGAGAAAGAACAGCGTCTTGGCTTTTATCTGGAAGGGGAATTTTCTTCGTTATGTCGGCATATATAAAGTTTTGTAAACCGCTTTTTTTCAAGGCTTCCAATGAAAAATCCAATCCTAAATACCCTGGCAATCTACGGAGTTCCGCTTTGCCACATCCGACTTCTAAAATGTTGGTGCATTTATGTTGCTTCATTGCATTGGTTATTCTTTGAAGCTGCTTCTGTTCGTGGTGTTTTGTCCAATATTCAGCTTTTAAATTCAATCCCCAACGCATATTCCAATATTCTTGAGGATTGCCATACCCTACAACATATTTTACAAAGACTCGCTTAAGAAAATCTATCACTTGAAGAGCAACATCCTAACTTGTTTACGCCATACAAAATCGGCTACGTCAAATTTCTTTTCACGTTTCAGTAAGGCAGCAAAATACCCGAAAACCGCGAAGATGTTCCCTAATGCCCATCTGAAACTTGCCAATACGTGAAATGGCTCATAACCTAATCTATACATTGCTTTTCCGCGGTTGAAAAAGTATGTTATCCCATGATGTTTACCGCTGGTTCTTAGCAAAATGGGTGTAACCCGATTTTTGCCGACATTACAGTTTTCTTTCATGAATTTGTAACAAGTATAGCTATCATCACTTTTTGGATGAAATTTACCTTTCATAATGCGAAGAAAAGTTGAAGTTTTAATCACCATTGCATAGCCAGCTCCTCCGCAAAGGTCTGGTTTACCTTTAAGGTTTTCTTCCAGAAAGCTAGGCGGAAGAACAGTGTCACTATCTACACGCAAGATGTAATCGAAATCTTCAAGTTTAATATGCTGTAACCCATCATTCAAAACTTTAGAGACTTTTTCGACTACCGTTTCACCACTAATTTTTTTAGGCAAAAGTACTATCACATCAACTGGAACCGATTGCTGAAAAACTGATTTTAAAACAGCAAGATTGAAATCAGAAGGCAAAGAAGCAATAACACATAAAATTTTCGGGTATGTCGGATAAACAGTTATTTGCCAATCAGCATACTCATCAATTTTGATTAGGTCACTAATTTTTCCTATTGGTAGTTCCATACGTTTTTCACTTAATATTCCGACCATATACCTGAATCGGAGCAAGAATTCTACTAGTAATCTATTTTATACTTATGAACCGAAAATCTGAATTATCAATTCAGATTAAACAGTAAAGAAAATAACCCTCTTTTCAAAATTATAATTTATGGGATAACAAGTCACGGATGGGAAAACTTTAGACTCTAATGTTTTTCAACTGCTTGCTAAACCAGTCTGCGAAGCGTTAGCTGAATTAGGCTTTTATGAGCCTACGCTCCCTCAGGTTATGGCTATTCCGCCGATCTTAAGTGGAGAAAATGTGCTTCTGATTGCGCCCAATGGAAGCGGGAAAACAGAGGCTGTTCTTCTGCCAATATTCTCCAATTTCATTCAACAAAATGCCAAGAAAGGTATATCAATAGTTTACATCACTCCTTTAAGAGCCTTAAACCGTGACATGTTAAAGCGTTTGTCGTTTTGGGCTTCCAAGCTTGACATTTCAATCGAAGTTAGACACGGTGACACAGAGATAAAATTTCGTAGAAAACAAGCGCTTTTCCCGCCTAACATGCTTGTTACAACGCCGGAAACCCTTCAAGCAATCCTTCCGGGCTCCCGCATGAAGCAGCACTTAAGTCACGTTAAATACGTCATCGTGGATGAGGTGCATGAACTGGCATCAAGCAAGCGTGGGGTTCAGTTAACAATAGCCTTAGAACGCTTGTACGAGATTACTGGAAGAGAGTTCCAAAGAATCGGCTTATCAGCAACAGTGGCAAACCCGGAAAAAGTTGCAAGATTCATCGCCGGGACACATAGAAGTGTCAAAGTTATTGACGCAACTTTGCCAAAGGGTTATAGATACTTGGTAGAAGCGCCAAATCCAGAAGGGGATGATTATGATTTGGCTGGAGAACTTAGAACTTCGCCAGAGGCAACGGCAAGGATAAGGCGAATAACAGAGCTTGTTGACAACCACCGGTCAATCCTAATCTTCGTAAACAGCAGGCAGAACGCGGAAATGTTGGGTCGCAAATTTGACCAGCTTAAACGATTCGACATAGCGGTTCATCATGGTTCATTGTCGAAAGAAGAGCGTGCTAGGATAGAGGATGAGTTTAAATCGGGAGTTCTGAAGGCGATAATATGTACGAGCACATTGGAACTTGGGATAGACATAGGTAACGTGGACCTTGTTATTCAGTATCTTTCGCCGAGGCAGGTCAGCAGCCTAATTCAGAGGGTTGGGAGAAGCGGTCACCGTTTAGATAGGCTTTCCGAAGGTGTGATTGTTACAGCTTTTCCGGATGATACTTTGGAGTCGATGGCTGCTGTGAAAAGTGCAAGCAAAGGCAAACTGGAGCCAGTTTTAATACATGAAAATGCTCTAGACGTTTTGGCTCACCAAATTGCTGGAATTCTCATGGATAAGGGAAAGATAGAATTAGAAGCACTTCTAGCCATACTGCGGAGAGCATATCCTTATCGGAATCTTACGGAAGACAAGCTTTTAGATGTGGTTGATTATTTAGATTGGTTGAACGAGTTGAGAGTTGAAGAAGAAGGAAGGGTTTTGAGGAGAACTCGGAAGACTAGGCTTTACTATTACGAAAACTTATCCATGATTCCAGATGAGAGACGCTACCCAATTGTGAACATAATTTCAGACCGCAAAATAGGGACTTTAGGCGACGAGTTCATGGCTTTGAGAGTTCGTGTGGGACTAAACTTTATTTGCCGAGGAAAGGTTTGGCGAATAGTCCAGATTGAAGACGAGACTGGCAAAGTTTACGTGGTTCCTTCAGAAGATCCCTTGGCGGCGATTCCCGGATGGGACGGGGAAATGCTTCCCGTACCATTCAATCTAGCCCAAGAAACAGGAAGAATGCGGGAAAAAATTGCAAAAGAGCTGAGGAGAACTGGAAAAGCCGAAGTTGCAACAGAAAAGCTTGTAGAAGAACTTGCGATAGACAAGTCGACTCTGGATAAGGCTGTTGAAGAAATTCTAGAACATACGAAACAAGGCGCGCCAATACCGACGCATAATCATGTTCTTCTTGAAGTCTTTGACAAATACGTCATAATTCACGCTTGCTTTGGCGAGATTGTAAATCGCACTTTAGGCTGCATTTTTGACGCTATACTTTCAAACCGAGAACTCATAGCGGGATGGTGGAATGATGGCTATAGAATCTTGATTGAAACACCGCGAAAATTAGAAGCGAAGGAAATGGAAAAGCTTTCTGCAACTCTTTTCAATTTATCTGTTGGAGATGTAGAAAAATCTTTTAATGATTATCTAGAAGCTAGATTTCCTTTCTCCTACAAGATGAAATTTGTGGCTGAGCGATTTGGGGCATTGCCGCGTGGAAAGACTATCCTAAATCCCGAAAGATTGAGGCAGCTGTCGATCCAGTTCAGGAAAACGCCGATTTTTGATGAGACCTTGCGGGAAGCAATGCTTGAAAAAGTAGACATTCAAAAGGTTAAAGAAATCATGGAAGATGTCAAGAATGGGAGAATTAAGGTTAGCAGGTTATATCGTTTGGAAAAACCCACGCCGTTGGCCTACCACATACTGGCCAAGTACTCTGACATTTCAGAATTGATGGCTCCTGAACGCGTTCTCATAAGCAATATAGGCAGAATGAAGAAGACAATAGAAGCTAGAAAAGTAACTCTGCTGTGTCTTTCATGCGGCAAATGGACCGGGAAAGAGAAAATCCGGAACTTGCCGGAATATCCTTCGTGCGAAAAGTGTAGAGCAAAGCTTCTGGCCCTGGTTCGTTTTAACCAAAACGCAGAAAATTTACAGCAAATTTTGGAGACAAGACTTGAAAATAAGGAATTGACAGAGGAAGAGCTTAAGGATTTAACCTATGCAAGGCATACTGCTGACTTGATATTGAGCTATGGTAGAAAAGCTGTTATTGCCTTAGAAGTTAGAGGTGTAGGTCCGGAAACTGCTTTTAGGATTCTAGGGAAAATGCATCAGAAGGAAGATGAGTTTTACATGGACCTTTTAAAAGCGAAGATTCAGTATTTGCGAACACGGGAATATTGGGAAAACAAGGAAGACCGTTTCTTGTTTAAATAGCCAGATATGTTAAGGTTTTAATAATTGAATGCTTTTAGAACAGATTCTTTAATCAAGATAGGCATGGCATTAGTGTGATGAAAATGATGGGAACAATAGAGATTTTGTTACCCTTATTAGGGTTTCTAATTGGAGCGGTTGCTTCTATGGTTGGTGTCGGAGGCGGCGTCTTCATAGTGCCTTTGCTAACCTTATATCCTTTTTCTCATCCTTTTTCTCCCGCCCAAGCGGCTGGGACCAGTCTAACAACGATTATCTTCACTTCTTTAGCGTCAACTGCAAATTATTCAAGACAAAAGCGAATATACTACAAAACTGGCTTAATCTTGGCAACAGCAACGGTTCCAGGGGCTTTCCTTGGTGCATACTTTACGTCAATTATAGAAGCATGGTTGTTAGGCTTAATTTTCGGGATTTTCCTATTTTTTGTTGCTTTACGTATGATCTTCCAATTAAGTTTAAGATCAAAGAGCTCAGATACTGAAAAAAATACGAATTCTACGCTTGTATATTCTGAAGACTCATTGTTTGAGTCTAGAACCGTGATTTTGCTGGGCGTGGCGTTGAGTTTTTTCGGAGGGCTTTCATCGGGGCTGTTAGGCATTGGTGGAGGTTCGCTTTTGGTGCCAATAATGGCGTTAGCCATGAGCATACCAATTCACATTACCGTAGCGACTTCCATGTTCACTATGATTTTCACGTCAATAGCTGGTGCAACACAGCATTTCTCGTTGGGCCATATATCTTTTGAGTACGCTATTCTCTTAGCTTTAGGAACAGTTTTCGGCGCACAGTTAGGAGCTTACACTTCTAAAAAAGTTTCCAGCAGAAACCTTCGCAGAATCTTCGGCATAGTGTTAGTTATTGTCAGCATAAGAATGATTCTAAAGTATGTTTTACTCATTCCAGCCTAAGTAAAACTAGC
>Ga0209636_10000351_pt1 | contig 43482 bp, 42 predicted proteins | sample DeeMarSWOR152_54_FD_187464 | JGI IMG/M metagenome (GOLD analysis project Ga0209636, IMG submission 187464) | Marine sediment microbial communities from White Oak River estuary, North Carolina - WOR-1-52-54 (SPAdes) (version 2) | ecosystem: Environmental > Aquatic > Marine > Intertidal zone >...
AAGGTATCCGGCGGGAAATAAAATGCGTCGAGGCTCAACCTTGCGTCTGGTGCTCGAGTTGTTTCACCTTCCAAACGTACTGGTGCGTCTGGCATTGAGCCAAATAGTGCCTGCTGAGGGTTAATTTCCGCACTCAGGCGGTATCCCGGTCCAAAGAAGGAAGTTTCCGTTGCCGGAAGCCATTGGTCTTCAACCACGCGCGCTTCACCGGTGAAGGCTGCCGTGCCAGCTTTAATTACGGACAACCAAGAAGGCGGCCTTACTTTTGCATGATACATTCTTGTGCTCCTTTCCCGGCTTTTACGCTACCAATTCGTGACCGGGCGGGGCAGAATCACTGAATTATTGGCTATGGCGCCCATATATCTTGGCATTTTCCCTGCACCCGGCCCTTCACCTGAGCCTACGATTTTGCCTCCACCCGTAACATTAACCGCAGGCGCCCCCGGGTTATTTTGGACATCTGTACTCCAGTCTACTTCCCAGTCCACCCAGTTCATTAAAGCAATCACTTTGGTATTTACATTCTGGACAGCCACCCAGGAACGAAAGATATCCTTGCCATCCGTTTTCACCAGGTACTGGTTCACGCCACCGTCTTTTCGTCGTAACGGACCCCCATCCTGAGGCGCGTCATACATTTTAACTGCTTCCGTGCTTTTCGCAGCGTTGGCGAACTGGTGGCAGTCATTCCCATCTTGGTCATTGTACCAGGGTGCGCCCCCGGCAGGATTGGCATCTCGAACGGGTAAAGTGTTAAGCTTAGTGGATACGTATTCTTTGACGGGGGCCTTGCCAGTAGACTGATAGTAAAAGTTACGTTCCCCAGCATAAACGGTCTGTAAAAAGCCGACTTTGTAGTTTGCCACCGAGGCTGCGGGACCTGCCGCTTCAACAGTTATCTGGGGCTCGTAATTTTGGCTGCCAATTGTAATATCATTAGGGGTGACCGTTGTTACTAGTCCCCCAGCCATTGCTGGACCCCACCCTTTAGATTCAAAGTTGACATTACCCATCTTTGTCTTGTAACACTGGATATCAGGTGCGTTACCGTAGACTCCTACTTGCACTCGGTCCTGTAGAGCCCGGCTGGCAAAAAGATTTGGCAACTGTACCCTTTTGTTTGAACCCCAGAGCGACTGCCGTCGTACCCCAGAGCCAAATGTTATGCTCTTGGCATTAACCATCTTTTTCTTATGAGCTTGTCGTTGCGGTTTGCGGCGACCTGTCTGCTGTACCACATGCGCCAACTCATGGGCGATAAGTTTTCGCCCGCTGCTTGAGCCGGGGCTGTACTCACCCTTACCGAAGAATACGTCCTTTCCGGTAGTGAAAGCCCTAGCACTGAGCTGCTGGTTCAGCTCGTTTGCTTCCGAATTTGTGTGCACGCGGACGTCGCTAAAGTCACTCCCCATGGCCCGCTCCATTGGCTCTCGGATGGTGTCCGCAAGAGGTTGGCCGCTGCCCCGTGCACTATTAATTCGTGTCTCCACCTCCCCAGAGACCACTGGGTGCCCGCTTTCAGCTGCCTGTGGCTGAATGGGTAATTCTTCCTCTTCCGGTACTTCCTGGTACTGTATCTCAGAGGCTTTTATTTGAATCTCTTCCTCTTCTGGCGCCTGGAGGGAACTGGCAGGCTTGGTTTCGATTTCCTCTTCTTCTTCTTCCTCTGGTGCCTGGCGCTGTATTTCGTAAGCTGAGATTTTTTGGGTGACTATGTCGGCAACTCTGTCAGCTTCCTTCTCATAGGTATCATCAGGCTGACTAACGGTGAGCTTAGCCTGCACTGCCTTGGAGTTCAGCAGGCGTTGTACGTACCTGTTTCCATAAGTCTGCTGCAGATGTATTACTAGGTTGGCTCGCTGCGCATCGGAGCCGGTATTGGCCAGCATGCGGGCATGCCTATTGACCGAAGCCCCGCCGATTATATCAGCGACCCCCTCATCAGTCGCTTTGAGCTGGTCATAAAACGGCTCAGCCTTTTCCCTGTGGTGGCTTTCTTTTTTCAGCTCTTTTGTCTTTTCATGTTTCATTGATTCATGCTCTGCCATCTTCAAACCTCCTAAAAATCCTATCCCTTCACCAACTGGAAGTATCGGGCAAATTCATCCTCAGTACATAACTTACCCATCTTTTGAAACTCGCGTTTTGTAGCTCGAACCAGGTTCTCGGTATTAATGCAACCACCATCTTCTACTGCCAGAAAGGCAGCCCCAAGGGCAATGTTCTTTATGTTGCCTCCGGTTATCTTAAATTGCCGAGCTATAAATTCGAGGTCGATGTTCTTGGCCAGCGGTACTTCAGGCGGGAATATACTCTTCCAGATGCGATAGCGGTCAGCTTCATCTGGAATTGGGAATTCTAAAGCAAAGTGCATCCGGCGAGAAAAAGCCTCGTCCATATTTTTCCGCAAATTGGTGGCGAGTATCACAATCCCCTTATACTCGTCCATCTTCTGTAGCAGGTAAGCTATCTCAATGTTTGCGTAGCGGTCATGAGAGTCCCGAACCTCGGAACGCTTACCGAAAAGGGCGTCAGCTTCGTCAAAGAAAAGGATGGCATTTGAAGTCTGCCCTTCCTGGAAAATGCGGTCGAGATTCTTTTCAGTCTCGCCGATATATTTGCTCACTATAGCTGATAGGTCTATTTTATATAGTTCCAATCCCAGTTCATGGGCGATAATTTCTGCAGCCATAGTTTTACCCGTACCTGATGGGCCTGCAAAAAGTACATTCAGCCCCTTGCCCAAGGAGAGCTTGCGCTCAAATCCCCAGTCACCATAAACAGTGGAATAATATTTAACATAGCTGCATATTTCATGAAGTTGCTCCTTTTGGTCTTTAGGAAGAACAATATCAGCCCAATCGTATTTTGGCTGTATCTTATGCGCCATAGTATTAAGGATTTCTCGGGCTTGCAGATGGCAAGCCGAGTAGAGGTCTTGTTTAGTTATCACTTCATTTCCTGGATCTCGCCATTTCGCTAGATTCCGAGCCGTGATTATCGCATCACGAATCTGACCTCCGCTAAATCTGAACTTATTAGCCACATCATTTAAATCAACATCAACGGCCGGGGCTGGATTACTACTCCATTGCTTATGCCAGAGCTGTTTTCTTACCAGATAGGAGGGGATAGGTAACTCGATATCGATAAAAGATTTGTATTCCAGCCTTCCTCTTGCTTGCCAATTTTTCTCGCCGCTAAGGAAGACCGGGTGGGGATAATTCTCCAACTCCTTTATCACAGCTTTGCACGCTGGTTTGATTTCCTTTTCGTCACTTAATAATAGGTCAAATCCATCTAAATAGAGGGCAGCATTTTGTAATATTCCTTCGCGAAATATAAATGGCACCGATAGCTCAGGAGGGGTATCTACCAAGACCATTTCATTAAGATCAACATAAAGCATTGGCACACCTAACTCAGAGCAGACAGCCTCTGCCGTTGTTTGCTTACCGACACCGTATGGTCCACGCAAATGGCAAATGAGTGAATTATCTTCATATTGCGTTACCAGCTTGTTCAAAAGCCGTTTAATCTCCTTGGACAGGATTATGTCCTGTAGTTTCAATGTTGGATAGACTAAAACGGTGAAAGGTGATATATGAGCATCAATTGCTTCGGTTTCCAGCAGATAGTTGGTAATGCGCTCATCTACATGGATGAATTTGGCTAACAGAGTAGTTGGGCCTGGAATATGGTCATCACGTAAGCTTATTAGGTGGTATTTGAGAAGTGGGGCTTCCGGGAAAAAGTTCTGTCGCGCCTTTAGCATATCCGTATACGAATTGCAGAGCAGTTGCAGAACAAAATTGACGGTTGGGCTTTTCTTAGTTATGTCGTCTTGCAGATAAGCGTATATCCTCTGATAATCCAAATCCAACTCAGGAAGAAGACATACCAACAGGATATCAAGATCAAAGGTAGATAATCCAAATAATCTTTCTAGATTTTTTAGTCTATATGTCTGTCCGTGAAGTAGGCTTTCTTTCCTTTTCTCTGCGATGTTTTCTTCATATTGTTTTAGAGACTCTGTTAACGTTCCTATAGGAGAATTCTCTGGCCACGATGGTTTACCTTCTTGTTGAAAATGCAGGTTACCGATAATAGTATCTATTTGCTTTCCGGAGACATAGAGTCCCTTAAAATCATCTTCCTCCGATTGGCCATTGTCCTCACGTATGCTCAACAATCTCAGCTGAACTTTCAGTTTAATCCGCTTGAGCTCTGCCAACAGAAGATCTATGCTACTCTGAAAATGTCCAATCATTTGCACCGATATCTCCAATGCCCTCCCTTTTCGGTGATAAGCCACTACCTGTCACATCGACAAAGTCAGCTCTATCCGTTTGCTGAACACTGGATTGATGTGAAAATACTAACAGGTATAGGTTAATTACCGATTAAATTTTGGTTAATTATCAGTTAATTGCTACAAGAGTCTTATAAAATTAACCTCATTAAATATACTCTTCGATAAACTTTGAGAGAGTGTATATTAACCTCAGCCCCTTTATCCTCTCCTTAAACTTAAAAGGAGCTTGGGAAGAGATTTTAAAGAGGAGTAAACCTTCTCCTGCCCACATCCTCCCTTCTCTTGACAAAAGAAGAAGGCTAGGTAGTGGATTGTTAACCAATCCAAAAGTTAAGACTCTTGACTATGAGGTTTATAATATCGTAGATTCTAGAATATTAGTATGTGACGGACTCAAGGAGTGACCGAATTGCCGGAAATTTGCCATTACTGTGGTAAAGAATTCGCCAATACCAAAGCACTTGGCTCACACATATACTATAGACATCGGAGTAATAGTCCGGCTTTGGCCTTTGAAGCGGGAAGCAGGTCAGGAAGTGGATTAAAACGATTCCGCTCTCTATTAAAAAAGTGCCTTTTTAAGATGGGACTAAAGATGCCAAAGGATATCGAGAAGATTGAAGTAGCATTAACTGAGATTCCGCCTGGTATTAGCCCTTTACTTGATAAATACCGGGATGCCTTTACTTGTGCACTTAACAAAGAGACCCTTCTAAAGGAAGTCGAAGAGATATTGCGGCGGGAAGAAACATAGGAATAATTCTCACGGGCCAGTCTACAATTTTGCGACATTATGGAGATTAAACCTTTATATTTCAAAAAGATTGTTATCTTAGCTGTACTGGTCCGGTAAACTACAAATGTTAAGCACTACACAGTTCATCTTTTTGTTAAGACCATTTTCTCGAATATCGCCTTCCATTGATGGCAGCCGCCATTTACATGTCCGAGATGTTATTAGCGCCCCGATTTATTAATGCGCTGGAGTAACCAGCTGGCATGCTGCGGACACATACCGTAAATTATCCCCTGTTTGGTGGATTTCGCATCACATTCAACCAGCCAACCATCCCATTCAAAATGGTATTCACATATTAATGCCCGTTGACAATACGATTAACTCTATTATATGTTCTTATTGCAGCATTTAAATTTGATATTGACAATTTCTCAAAAGAGACCTAAACTCTCAAATCGCAATTTAAAAACCGGATCTCAAAAATTTCACGTAATTGGGAGAATAGGCACTGGTGACTATGACACATAAAGCACGTATACTGGCTGCTGCCGAGAAGCAATCGGTAGATAAACTGCCTTTTGGGGCTCGCATTGACCTGTGGTATAACTATCACTTGGCCAATGACACTTTACCCAGAAAATACCGGGAATACACCGAGATTGATATTCTGCGCGACCTCGGGGCTGGAGGTATCGTCGTTCTCGGCAGTGAGCAGGTCAGAGCAAAGGACAGTCGTCAGGCAAGACTGATAACTATGTGGGAAACCGCTTTTAGAAATGTGGAAGTCGTGGTCAATGAGGAAGGACCAACCAGAACAGTTACTTACTTAACGCCAGAGGGCACCATAAGCACCAAGACAGAGTTCAATAGAACCGAGGGATACCTACAAGGCTACATAGTGGAAAGGTTATTTAAAAACGAGGAGGATTATCCAGCCATCGAGTATTTGCTGGAGAATTCAGTTCTTACCCCGGATTATGACCAATACAGAAATCTTGCCGACCTGATAGCGGATGATGGCGTAATCCGATGCGGCCTTCGGACATCACCGATGCAATACATAATGCGCGACCTTATGGGCTATGAGACCTTTTTCTACGAACTGGCTGACCGATCCCATAAAGTGGAGCATCTTTATGAAATAGCCAAAGATTTAGGGAAGAAACAACTTGATATACTGGCCAATTCCCCTGCCAAGCTGCTCTCCATTTGCAGCAACTGGAGTGACGAGATCCACACGCCAGTCTTCAGGAAGTATTTTGCGCCCTGGCTGCAAGAAGCCGCGGAATTCCTTCACTCCAGAGGCAAGCTGACGCTCATACACTGTGATGGGGAAATCAGAAGGCTCATCCCCCTGGTCTTGGGGTCTGGAATTGATGTGGCCGAAGCGTGGAGTCCAGCGCCAATGACATCGGTAACCACAGCGCAGTTAAGAAAAGCCTGGGGTGACCAAATAACCATATGGGGCGGATTGCCCACACTGATTTTTGAGCCCACTTACAGCGATGAGAGATTTGAAGAATATGCCATCAACCTGTTTCGAGAGGTTGCCCCGGGCAATAATTTCATCGTAGGAATGGGGGACAACTTCCCTATTGACGGAGATATCAACCGTATTCGGCGGGTTGTTGAACTTATTGACCAATACGGGAACCTGCCTATCGAAATATAGGCTGGCTTCAATTGCGTCCAGTTTTCACATCAATGCAATTGGCATAAGTCCCTCTGGAATGGGAGGGTGGGCTCGAACCAGCGACCTTCAGGTACTTCAAGTTGAACAATTATTGATAGAGCATGCCATTGGCAGAAATTTCCTGACAGCAGGGAAGAAACGGACCGGAAAATTTAAGGTCTATTGAGAGCGCTGAGAGAGGAGTTATAAAGAATTATGAAGCTTGAAAATATCAAAAAAGTCGGGGTTGTCGGTGCCGGCACCATGGGCTCCGGTATAGCTATAAACTTTGCGCTGTGGGGATACTCAACAATGCTCTGCGACATCAGCGAAAGCGTTCTGGAATCGTCCATGAAAAAAATAACGCGTGACCTAGATATATTTGTTCAGGAAGAACTGGTAACTCGCCAGCAGATAGATGAAGCTCTGGCAAGAATAACTACCACTACTGAGCTGGCAATTATCGCCGAAAACAGCGATTTCATAACCGAGGCTATTACTGAGAGCGTTGAGGACAAACGGAAGCTATTCAACGAGCTTGACCGACAATGTCCGCCACATACCATCATCGCCAGCAATACATCCTTTCTGTTGCTGAGCGAGTTTGGTTCGGAGGTCAAGAGGCAGGATAAGATAGCAATTACCCACTACTTCGTGCCCCCACATATCATCCCGGGAGTTGAAGTGGCTGTGGGGCCCGGGACGTCAGAAGAAACTTTCAATATTACTTATGACTTGATGAAAAAAATCAGGAAAGTGCCGATTAGGGTACTTAAGGAATCGCCGGGATGCCTTGTTAATAGAATACAGGCTGCTTTACGGAGAGAAGCATTCCGCGTTTGGGCTGAGGGATTGTCCACAGCCGAGGATATTGACCTGGGAGTCAGGGCAACCTTTGGCTTTAGACTTCCTCTCGATGGGCCGATGACACACTATGACCTTTCCGGTGTCTGGCAGTGGGATAGAGATGTCCGGGTTGCCTGGGCAGATAAGCAATTCAACAGCGTGGAATACGGCCTGGATGAGGAAGTAGCCGAAAGGATAAAACAGCGAGTAGCACAAGGTGTACCCTGGATTATTGCCCCGGACCAGCTCGAGGAGAAAAAGAATAAGATAGAGAAGGAATACATCCGCTGTCTTAAGGAATGGTACTGGTGCACACGATAATCAAGATAGACGAAAGCGCCGGTGTAATCGGCAGCAGCTTGGGGAAAGGTGGTTGACCTTGTGAGCAAAGGTGGTATGATACACGTAAGCCAACGATTTCCCGACGCACAGCTTTTGCCACGGAAAGGAAATCGCCATTATTAGTAGATTCGGCCTGCGTTCCTTCTTGCGCGGATTGATGCCCCTGTTTGTGCTGGCACATCTTTCCCACCACCTGGTGACCGCGCTGCCGGTGCCGCTCCTGCCCTACATCCGTGACGAATTCGCGCTGGATTACACCCGTGCCGGATTTATCATATCGGTGTTTAGCGTGGTTTACGGCGTTTGCCAGCTGCCGGCGGGATGGCTGGCGGACCGCATCGGGCCACGCATCCTGCTCACCATCGGCATCGTTGGCGTGGGCGCTACCGGGCTGCTGGTCGGTATGTCGCCAAACTATATCGTATTGATTATCGGTCTCGCGCTGATGGGCATACTGGGCGGCGGTTACCATCCCGCCTCTACAGTAATGATATCGGCGGTGGTAGAGCCAAGAACCCGCGGCCGGGCACTCGGCGTTCACCTGGTCGGCGGCAGTTTCAGCTACTTCCTGGCACCGCTCGTCGCCGCCGGCATCGCCGTTGCCTGGGGCTGGCGCGGTCCTTTCATCGCCATGGCCGTTCTCAGCATCGGCATCGGCGTTATACTCCACATCATGCTGGGGAAACGCGTGCCAGCCCAGAAAACAGTGGCCAGAGAAACCAGCGTTTCCACTGAACCGCCACCTGCGCCCGGCCATATGCGCCGCCTGATAACGGTGATTGTATTGAGCTCCTTCACCCAGGCACTGATAATGTCCATCGTTTCTTTTATCCCGCTCTTCCTGGTCGATACTTTTACTACCAGTAAGGAAGCGGCAGCGGCTTCAGTATCCCTCGTGCATATTATGGCATTCTGGGCAGGGCCATTAAGCGGCTACCTATCTGACCGCTTTGGCCAGGTGGCGATAATCATAATCATGTGTGTTACGGGCAGCATCGCGGTTTACCTTCTCAACGTGGCCCCTTACGGATTCGGTACCGGGGCCGTGCTGGTCATCATCGGCATTGTCGTGGCTTTCAGCACCATCGTGGCGCAGGCATACATCGTCGACCAGACTCCAGCCAGAAATCGCTCCACAGCACTGGGCTTCTTCTTCTTCGGCAGCATGGAAGGCACCGGAATCCTGACACCGATGCTGGGCTATATGATAGACCATTTCGGTTTCAATACGAGCTTCACCATCAGCAGCGCGGCCATTGCGGCCACACTTATCATCTGCTCTTCAATACTCTGGCTGAGCCGGAGGTAACGGCGCTGGGATATCCTTCGCTAAAGCCATGCTTAGTCCATACGCAGACCGCCGTTAACGCTGATGGCTTCCCCGGTCATGTTCTTGGAGACTTCAGAGCTTAAAAACAGAATAACGTTGGCGATATCCTCGGGATTTTGCGGCCTCTTCAGCGGAATTTGCTCAATAGTCCGGTCCCAGATTTCTTCCCGTGGCAGGCCCAGGCGCCCGGCTCTGGCATCAAGCAGCACTTCCCACAGAGCCGTGCGTAAAATGCCCGGGCAAACGGCGTTCACATTGATATTGTATTCCGCCAACTCATAGGCCAGCGACTGGGTAATACCGATTACAGCAAATTTTGAAGCACAATAGTGGGAAACGCCTACGGCTCCTTTCTTGCCGGCAAGGGAGGAGAGGTTAACGATTTTACCGTACCTGGCTGCTATCATATGTGGAACAACTGCCCGTGTCACCAGATAGACACCTTTGGCATTGACGTCGTTAACCCGGTCCCAATCCTCCTCCTCGATGTCCACAAACCTCATATCGCTGATAACGCCGGCATTATTGATTAAGATGTCTACTTTGCCAAACTCCTGCAGTGTGGCAGATGCCAGGTTATCTGCGTCAGACTTCTTGGTCACATCAGTCTTAATAGCTAATATCTTTACCCCGCCTCTTCCCAGCTTTTCCGCCAATTTCTTTGCCTCATCAAGGCTATTGTCAGCTATAACCACGCTGGACCCTTCTCTGACAAAGCCTTCCACAATCGCGGCACCTATGCTTCCAGCACCGCCGGTCACAATGGTAATCTTCCCTTCAAGTCCCAAGTCCATCAGTATTTCCTCCCTTACGTTTTAATAAACAGCCAATATGCTTGATTTACCCGCTCAGCAGACTCACCAGTGCTCATAACGCACCAGCTCATCCAGCGAATTCCGGCTCTTATGTCCAGGCTGATCATCTGGATAGCCAAGCGGTGTGAAAGCAATCGGCTCCACATCATCAGGCAGTTCCAACACCTCCCGCGCCGCGTCCGGATGGAACGCACCAATCCAGCACGTGCCGAGCCCCAAATCAGCCGCAGCCAGTATCAGGTGGTCCATGGCAATAGTCACGTCCACCTCACAATAGTTCTTTCCATCTCGACGAGTCCAGCCCTGAGATGGGACACCGCAGGCGCAAATAACAATCGGGGCTTGCACGAACCAGGACGCACGATAAATGCGCCCCAGCTCAGCCTCTCTGCCCCTGGTGTGGATGACAATAAACTGGAATGGTTGCAGATTACATGCCGTTGGCGCCAAACGTGCCGCTTCAAGCACCTGTTCCAGTTTCTCGTCCTCTATCGAATCAGGTTTATATGCGCGCACACTGTATCTTTTTCTGGCGAGTTCCAAAAAGCTCATGACAACCTCCGAATTATATCTATCATTGCAAAATCTACTCGGATGATGGTTTGAAGTCAAGTAGCTTTCAAAGGAGCACCACATCGGGAATCCGTAATTGTCATGCGTCTTGACAACCCGATAAGCCGAGGGTTAATATTGCCACACAAATTACTGGATGGGAATTCTCTAAAGTATTCAAGGTATATTGAAATAAAATATTGAAAAAGCCAAATCACCGCACCAGTTTTATGACATAAGGAGGACTCAGAAATGAAAACATTCGATTTATCCGGGAAAATCGCCTTAATTATAGGCGGCAGTCAAGGGATTGGTTTTGCCATTGCTGAAGGCCTCGCGGCTGCCGGAGCCACCATCATTATCGCCAACCGTAAAATTGAGAACGGGCAGAGAGCAGCCGAGTCCTTGCAGAAAGAAGGGTTTCAAGCTACAGTCATTCCCGCGGACATCACCGATAAATCCTCGGTAGAATCCCTGGTTTCGCGAGTGGTAAATGACTTCAAACGAATAGATATCCTAGTCAACAGCGCCGGCGCTATGGTCAGAAAACCGATAGAAAATATCACTGAAGAAGACTGGGAATATGTTATGAACACCAATCTGAAAGGACTTTTCTTTTGCTGCCAGGTCGCTGGCAGAGAGATGATTCGGCAGAAAAAAGGCAGGATAATCAATATTTCCTCTCTCCGGTCTCAGAAAATGGCATCGAACCGCTCTGTCTATGCCATATCAAAGGCAGGAGTCTCCAATCTGACCCGGGTTTTCGCTTATGAATGGGCAAAGCACAACATCACCGTTAATGCCATTGCCCCCGGCACCATCATTACGGAATTTAACCGGAAGCATTTCGAGGACCATCCAGACGAGTTAGCTGAGATAGTCAGGTCCATACCCAAGGGAAGGCCAGGCTATCCATCGGATTGTGTCAGCGCTGCCTTATTCCTGGCATCGGACGAGTCCGATTTCGTTACCGGCCAGATATTGTTTGCCGATGGAGGTACGTCAATATGTTAAAGGGTATTAAATCCGCGCGACCGAACCGGTTTCAGCTACAACTTTACCGGCAAATAAAGTCCAGAGTTATATCCTTCAATACTTACCCCCGTATTCTTTATCTATAATTTACCGGGAGCAGGAGGGAAAGACCATGTGTAGCCGCAGTTTTGAGCTTTATGAATCAGCCATAGAGACCATGAGCCGGGAGGAGCTGGAAAGCCTGCAACTAAAACGACTTAAGTGGCAACTAAAAAGGTGCTACCAGAATTCCGCCTTCTATCAGGAGAAATTTGATAAAGCTGGCGTGAGGCCGGAGGATGTTAAGTCCGTTTCCGATATAAAGAAACTGCCCGTGGTCACCAAACAAGAGCTCAGAGAGGAACAGGAAAAATACCCTCCTTACGGCAGGTACACCGTTTCTCCGCCTGAGGACTGGAGAGAGATACACCCCACTACCGGGACGACAGGGGCCCAGGTTTACAACATATGGTCCGAAAAAGATGTTGCCAACATAACGCATTGGACGGCCAGGACCCTCTGGAATTTTGGAGTACGACCCGGCGATATCATACAAAATGCCTTCAGTTATGGACTGTGGGTTGCCGGAATGTCCAGCCACTACGCCGCTCGTGAACTCGGTTGCCTGGTCATCCCTATCGGCGCTACCCCGGCAGACAGGCAAATAGATTATCTTATTGGCACGCGGGCTACTGTTCTTCTGGCTACACCTTCTTTCGCGCTTTATATGGGAGAAAGGCTGGCGGAAAGGCAGGTTTCGCCGGAGAGACTCGCTTTGCGCATAGGCTGTTTTGGCGGTGAGCCCGGAGCCGCGGTAGCTTCTACTAGGACTAAGATTGAGAGCAGCCTAGGTATCGAAGCCTTTGACTACTACGGCCTGGCGGAAATTGGACCAACCTGTGCTTCTGAATGCCCGGAAAAGACCGGGATTCACTGGGTTGAGGACCATATTCTGGTTGAGCTGGTCAATCCGCAGACGCTGGAATGGTGCGAGCCGAATGAAGCGGGAGTCCTGGTGCTGACCCACCTGACAAAAGAGGCCACGCCAATGATTAGATACTGGACCAATGACGTTGCCAGACTCGACGTGGAGAAGTGTGCTTGCGGTCGAACCCATGCCAAGTCGCCAGGTGGGATTCTGGGGAGAGCTGATGATATGATTGTCTACCGCGGGGCCAAATTCTATCCAACGCAGGTAGAAAAGGTATTACGAAGCTTTAAAGAACTTGCTGACGAATATCGTATAGAACTCACCACCGATGAAAAAAGGAGCACCAATATCTGTACTGTAGTTGTGGAATGCTTAAATGAAGATATAGACAGGGATCAACTCAAAGAAAGGTTAAGGATAGCTTTGCGCGAAGCGCTTCAAGTCGCACCCGCAATCAAGTTTCTTGAATTCGGCACACTGGAGAGAACGACCTTTAAGGCGAAAAGGATAGAGGACAGGAGAAAGACAAATTAAGAAACATACATCTGATCATCACCATCTGCGTTTAATTATGCTGAAGAGAAGCGAGGTCCGAGAAAATTTTCAGATAATCACGCAGGTACCTGGTGATGAGAAACTTTTTTTGAACAAAGCGTCTGCCGGCACTGCCAAAGCTGTTCGCAGTGTTGTTGTTCCGCAGCAGGTGTGTGATTGCTTCCACCCAATCGCTGTTCGACCGCGCCAGGTAACCGCTTTCGCCATGTGATATCTGGAGGGAAATGCCCCCAACATCACTTGCTACCACCGGGCGCCCCTTCCATAAGGCTTCGGCAACGACGAGTCCAAAACCCTCCCGAATCGACCTCTGCACTATTACGCTGGCCCTCTGCTGAAAGGCGTTAAGTTCCGGACTGCCCACTCCATTTTTCCCCCACAGTATATGAATATCGCGCTTGCCCTGTGTATAGGCAAAGGTACGCCGGTAACATGACAGGGCTTCAGGGTCATCACCAGCACCACCACCGATGAGCACTAACTGCAACTGTGGAAATTCTTTCTTCAGCAAATCATATATATCGATAATCCCACGGAAGTCTTTCCAAGGGTCGAAGCGGGATACCTTAAGGATAAAGGGCCGAGCCGGGTCAACACCATAACGACGTAGAATGTCCAGAGCTTCTCCGTTATCGAGGAGCTGATTTTTAGTGCTCAGGGGATCTATGCCTGGTGGTACTTCGAAGCACCGAGGACCTCGCAGGCCTTTCGGGAAATAATCTGCCCTGGTGAATATGGCCGCATCATACACATCAACATACGGCTTCAGAAACCTCCAGATGCCGGGTCGCGGGTTGCTAAAGTCCAGATGACAACGCCATATCCAGATACCCAGATTGCGATGACCGTTTCTATCATGCAGAAGCTGTAAAACGCCTGCCGGCTGCGGGTCATGTACCACCACGAAATCATAGGTTCCGTTGGAGTTCAGGATATCGGCATTCAAAGCGTTATATTTCAGCCACGTATCTTTCATATCAGACTTAAGCCGGATGGGCATCCCTTGGAGGCCATTATGCATCGCCTTGGTGACCTTGTAGAATTCATGTGCCCCCTGCATGACATGCCATTCGGTATTCAGTCCCACGTCACACATAAGGGGAACCAAAGTCTTCAGTATCTCGGCTACCCCACCACCAGAAGCAGTGGCATTGAGATGAAGCACCTTACATCCACATAACGGCGCCGCCAGTTCTCTTAGTTCCTGAATACATTCCTCTCCCAGCAAAGAAGTATATTCATTTAACGAGCGCCTGGATGTAGAGACGCATTCAGTCATTTATTCCTCTCCTTTAATAGAAATTGATCACTGCCATGATTTCACTCAAATTAAACTCCCCATACCCACGCTGATTTCCAGGCTCTTGACAAATTGCCCGGACTATAATATATTGCAGATATATTCTAGATATTTTTAACATTATTAATGTTACAAGAACAATATTACTTTATTACTAAGACTTTATTACTAAAACTATATTAAAAATGCTTGAATTATAATTCCTGATATTTTATAAAAATATCGCTACAGTGTCAAGTACTTTTTAGAAGAATTTTATACGGATTTATTAAAATGCCCGAATGGTCTTTCATAACCAATCATGCTCTGGTACTCACCGCCATCGCCAGGCACCCGCGTCGGACGTTAAGAGAGATCGGCGACACGGTAGGCATCACGGAGAGGGCAGCGCACAAGATCATCAACGACCTGGAAGAAGCCGGCTATGTAAGCAAGGAGAAGGTTGGCCGGCGCAATGTGTATCGAATACACCCGGAGGTGCCTCTTAAAGAGAGGGTGAAAAGCGACGCTGCCGCACGTGAACTACTGGCAATGCTGGGTTGGAAACCAAGAAAGAGCCGGAGCAAGCCTGCTCCAGCCGCAGAAGATGAGGGATAATAATAGAGAAAATATGGTAAGAAGGTCTGGTCACCTCTGCCACAGATGCAGAAGCGGGTAAGATTGGCAACGGGGGCTGGATTCTCAGCTTAAGGCCTTTAGTATTTCTTTAAACGACTTTCAGACACATTGAACGGCAAGTCTCGTCTATTGAAACCAGAGCTATTCCCTTTATAGATTTCTCGGTTCAGCATATTTCAAGGTAGTGTCTCTGTAAACATCAGCTTTTATCGATGAAGTCCCTTGATTATGTGATAAAAGTCGCTGATGTTTATCTTCAAAAGCTCCATTATAAAAAATGGAGGGATTTTTTAACGTGATTAGAGAGGAGGCGTTTAAATTATGAGGCGTAAGCTGTATATTGTGATAGCTTTGACAGTGTTAGTTCTTTCAGGAGGTATCGCTGGAATAGTTTTTGCCATTGATAAGGCGGGATTTACCAATGACGTCAAACCTGAGGAATTGCAGACCGTAGAGATACAGGAATATGAAGGGAAAAACCTGTCCTCGGTCAATGACTTCCGCGAGAACTCCATCAAGGGACCACAGCACGTTGATATCGCCACATATGAGCTTGCCGTAACCGGGCTCGTGGAAAAGCCGCTGACCTTTAGCTATGAAGATGTGCTGGAAAATTATAAACATTACAAGAAAGTGGTGAGGCTGGACTGTGTGGAAGGATGGAGCGCCAATATCTTGTGGGAAGGTATGCTGGTAAGGGATATACTCAATGACGCCGGGGTATCGCCGGAAGCGAAGACGGTCATCTTCCACGCTTATGATGGGTACACTACCTCTTTCCCGGTTGAATATATAATGGACAACGATATCATCATGGCCTACAAGATGAACGAGATTACCATGCCTCCAGAAAGAGGCTATCCCTTCCAGCTCGTCGCCGAGAGCAAGTGGGGCTATAAGTGGATAAAATGGATAACCAAGATTGAACTCTCTGATAACGAATACTATCGCGGCTACTGGGAGAGCCGCGGCTACTCCAACGAGGGGGACCTGGATAAGAGCTTCTTTGACTTCACGCCTTAATATAAAACCACCTGATATGTCACAAAGAGGGAAGCGCAATTGCTTCCTTCTTTGTATTTATCGTATTTACCCAGGTATACCTCCTCATCAACATTGGTAGGCTACAGTAGCGGATACTTTGACTGGTTGAGATGACTGTGCCAAGGCTGATTAATCCGGTTTTTGAACATATTTCTCAATCAATGATCCCAACCTCACTAAACTCGGGCAATCCACCCCACATAATTCCCCACACCATGAAGAGCACTGCGGCCACCAAGCAAGAGATAAAGAAAAACTCCAGCAGCGGTTGATGAATTAATCTTCTCCACCACCGATATAAAATAAGCTGAATTACCAGGACAACGAAAGGCACACCTAACAGTGCCGTCCCGCCTTCAACGAATAAGATAAATAGAGTAAACCCATGAATGATGGCAGCTAAGTATGTAAGCCATGATACAGCCCGGCCTTCGGTGAAGGGGTTCCTCCACTGTCGGGAAATAATCAATGCTGAAAGACCAACGATGCCAAAATGCCACAAATAGTGACTCAGAACCTCATCATAAAAATGTGTTAGATTGTAAATATCACTACCCTCCATCCCCTTTAAAAGGTGGCCGATGGAGTTGGCCGCCAGGTGCATGCCCTGACCTATTACCCAAAATGCAACGAAGAGCATGAAGATTAGATTCTCTTTAAGGCTTGGGGCTTTATTTATATCGACCCGAAATAAGAGCCAGTATAAAGGTATTAGTATTAAGGGCGTGAATATATCCAAGACGTCTCCTATTTTCATTAATGGATAGGCAGCAAATTGCTTACTTAGGAAAGCTGGTCCTATCAAGAACACAGCAAATAGGATAGAGAAAATAAGAATGTAAAGTGATAATTTTTTCACCTTCACACCTCCTCTCTCAAATGAAAAAGGCACCGGCTATTACGGCCGAACAATTTCCACACAAACAGCAGCCCGTATAAAAACAAGGCCAACACCCTAGTGACTGAATTCAACTTAATAGGATTATACATATAATTATGCTGAAGGTGGCGGTAATAAATCTAGCTCTTACTTAGACTTTGCGAAAGAGCCTGATTAAGCTGCTCCAGAAACATATCTCCATTGGCTGGTGATATCACCAAAGGCAAGCCTTTCTTGCGCACTATTTCTACGATATTACGTGTTGAAGTAGCAAAACGGAGACCCCTATATGCGAAGGCTTTCCTTCCACAAGCCGGCTTTGCTTCCAAAACATTTGAGAAGTGTATATTTATCACGAATGGCCATCCCAGTAGTATTTTCAGTCTATCCTCAAATATCTGGTATCTCCGTGGTAATATTGCCTTGAATAACAGGGCATCAAACAGGGTTATTCCAAACATCGCTATAGAGGCCTCAGTATCTCGGTAAATGAAAATTACACCCAGTATAAAAGTAAGGGCTAATACACCACCTAAAATGAGTTTAAGCCATGAATCATATTTTGGCGCATCCTCGTAGAGCAAAACGCTAGTTTTCATACTTGGGATAATTTAACCACAATGGCTGCAATTGGTCTACATATCTAAAGTTGACACTGATATCAACTCATTACCCATTTTAGGTCATTAATACATTAGAGGAAAAATATAGTCAGTCTCAAAGTACCTTTCCTCGAAATGGTGACTACAGCTTCCAAAATCTTGTATAGTATTGTGAAAGCTATGAATGAAAAGCTAATCCCCCTTGTGGGATAAACTGCTACGAATGCAGTGATTTTCCACGTCAGAAGCTGAAACGCATAGACGAACGTTACAGGAAATATCAACGGATGAGCATGATTGAGAACCTGGAACACACTAGGGGTAATGGTATCTGCTTTAACTGTGGTTTAAGTAAATTGAAGAACGAGAAGAAGCTTAAAAATGGGAGGGTTAATCTTCGTTAGCAAGAGGTGAAATGCCATGCTGCCTGAGATGAAAGATAAAGAGGTCGATATTAAATCCGTAGCCAAGAAGGCGTCAGCAGACAGAGGACTATTATTAGAAATATTGGATGGACTTACATCAAAGGAAGAGACGCTAAGATACAATTGCCACAAAGTGTTGATGCTTATCAGCGAAGCGAATGGTGAATTGCTATACCCAAAATGGGACTACTTCGTCGAGCTTTTAAGCAGCGATAATTCTTACCGAAAAATGAGCGCAATTCAAATCATAGCGAATCTCACTAAGGTTGATGCAGAGAACAGGTTTGAGAAGATAGTTGACAAATACTACGGCCTGCTTGACGATAAAAGCATGATTGTGGCCATATATGTTGCTGCCAGTTCCGGTGTGATCGTTAGAGCAAAACCGCAATTAGAAAGGGAGATAACAAATAGGTTATTGGACATAGACAAGACACATCACCCTGAAGGACGTAAACCGCTAATAAAGGCTGGTGCGATAGAAGCCTTCGATAAGTACTTCCCTGAAGTTGCTGATAAGGAAAGGATAATTGCATTTGTCAAGGAACAGCGGAACTGCGATAGCCCAAAGACCAGAAAGATTGCGCAGGACTTCTTACGAAAATGGAATAGATAATAACGTATTGAGATATGGTATCGACTTTGTACATTTTAACCATAGACTCTCTCAATCCAGCGTTAGCAAATAACTCCAGCAGTATTTCTTTTTTAGCTTTTTATAACAAAGCATACCGAGCTATTACGCTCGGGATGCTTATTGAACGAATCTAACTCCCTCTGGGCTTGGTGAAGTTCTTCAGGAACCTCCGGATAATCAGTATATTTTCTTCGGAATTCACTAATTAACTGCTCAAGTGGGGCGAAGTATTCAGCCCACCAGGTTTCTTTACTCAATAGAAAGTAGCCTAGTAGCTCAAAGCCGTAATTAGAGATTTGTTCCAGTTTCTCCCTGACATTTCCTTGCTCGTCATGAACTACCATAAAACCGTCTGGTTTGAGGAACCTTCTCCATTCCCGAAGCCCCCTTTCGAAACCAATGGCGTATATGGAGCCTTCGGACCAGATAATATTAAAACTTTCATCGGCAAAATCCATATCGAACATAGAGCAGTTTACTGCCTGAACCCGGTCGGTAAGTCCCGCCTCTTTTATTTTTCTGGCAAATTTATCCAAGGCAGGCTGGTCTATATCTATTCCTATTACCTCTCCCTGACTTAGCCTTGCCAGTTCCAGAGTCGAGATGCCAGAACCACAACCTATATCGAGAATTCGAGGCTTGTCCATATGGGGAAGCATCCGAAATGCCTTTATCGTATATTTGACGAGTCGCTTTCTTAATTCATCTTTTTCTGTCTGGAAGCTTTCTTCTTTAGCCATTGACTACCCTTGCTTGTTTTCCTTGATCTTTACCCTTACTCAGGAGGAGCCGCACGGGTCAATACGCTAGGAGTTACCAATGCCAATCATAATACTTATACAGGGGAGGAAGCAACGCTCGTGAGTGGAGGGAAGATCTAGCCAAGTTTTCTAATATAACAGAAGCCCCTTTTGCTCAATAGTCTATTATTTTGTTATTGCGGCAAATGTACGGATATGATATTGTATACGAAACCTATCCTCGAATCTTTCAATAATACTGCCAGCGACCGGTCAGCCTTTTAACGATGAAATATATTGTATAAAATAACTCAAGAAACAAGGCGCAACAATATTAAGGAAAGGAGCCAGCTATGGTTAGCAAACGAACACAGGAACTCCTCCAGACCGATGCGGAAAAAGTGGTGCATGGTATGTATGTGGTCGGCCGGAACATGGGTATAGTAATGGAAAAAGCCCATGGCATATACCTGGTGGACACCGAGGGCAAGGAGTATATTGACCTTTCCTCGCAGCTGATATGCGTCAATTTGGGCCACCGGCGAAAGGAAATCACCGACGCCATAACCAAAGCCCTGAACGAGATAGATTTTGTGACCACTTTCTTCGGCATCACCAATCCCTACATTATCGAAGTAAGCGAGAAACTGGCCAGACTAACGCCGGGAGACCTGAATCACTTTCACTTTACCTCGGGCGGTGGCGAGGCGGTGGATTCGGCAGTGAAGATGGCCCGTTTCTACTGGAGCCGGAAAGGGCTCGCCGGCAAATATAAAATCATCAGCCTTTACGCTTCCTATCATGGTTCGGCCGGGATATCGACGAATGTGACTGGGCTGGGTCGCGGTGCCAACCAGAATCCCTTCGGGCCGGTATCCCCGGGCTTTGTCCATGTGGCTCCGCCGTATAGCTACCGCTGTATGTTCGGTGATGTCCCCGACTGCGGTCAGGCAAGTGTCAATTACCTGGAAGCAGTAATTCAGGCGGAAGGTCCGGAAAGCATCGCCGCTTTTATTGCGGAACCGATAATGGGGGCGGCAGGCATGATTGAATTCCCGCCCAACTGGTGGCCCCAGGTGGCGGAGCTCTGCAGAAAATACGATATCCTGCTCATCGTTGATGAGGTCATGTCCGGTTTTGCCCGGACGGGGAAGATGTTTGCCTGCGAGCACTGGGGTGTCAAAGGCGACATGATGACCATGGCCAAGGGGATTGTCAACTCGGCGTTGCCTTTTGCCGCGGTGGCACTCAACGATAAGGTCTATGATGTGCTGAAGGATAATATGCTGTCCCACGGCTTTACCTATAGCGGGCACCCCGTCGCCGCGGCCGCCTCCTCCGCTGCCTTAGATATCTACGTGCGAGATAATGTTGCTGCCAATGCGGCCAAGGTAGGCCAGCATATCAAGCAACGCCTCGAAGCCGAGTTTGTACCACTACCCTGCGTCGGATATGCTGACGGCCGCGGTGTTTTTCAAGCGCTGGAACTGGTTAAGGATAAAAAGACGAAAGAGCCAATTGACCAGCAGATGAAAGAGAAATTCTGGCAGGACCTGTTTGCTGCCGGCATTTTTACCCGCGTTATCGGCTGGCTGGGAAACAGGATGTTCATCTGTCCACCTTGCACCATAACCATTGAGGAAGCAGACCGGGCGCTTGACATCATTAAACCGCTGGTGGCGGGGCTTCAACCGAAATAGCCCTTGATAACTCGCCCAGAGCCGGCCTGATTAGTAAAAAGACAAGCGATATTTTTGCAGGCTGAGGCGATCTGATGAAGATTGTGTGTCCTGATGGGACAGCTGAAATACGGGAGCTGCTGACCCCTGAGTCGGAAAACAAGCTCAAGGCATTGGGGTCGTTCGTCTGGTTCAACGACCGCGCTGAGACATCAGAAGACTATTCACAGCGAGTGAAAGATGCTGACGGAGTTATTTTAAACTGGGACATGCCTGTCGAAGTACTTAACTCCTGTCAGAAGCTACGGATAATTTCCTTCCTAGGCGCAGACCCACGTAAATTCGTTGATTTATCCGTAGCCAGCCGGATGGGTATCGCCGTAACCAATACCCCTCACTATGCGAACCAGGAGGTTGCCGCACACGCCATGGCCCTTATACTATGCTGTGCCAAGCGCATCACAGCTTTTAATGACCAGATGCACCGGGGAGTATATGAGAAAGGGGACTTCACTGCCGAGCTTTGGGGCAAGACACTAGGTGTTGTCGGCCTGGGAGGTATAGGCGCGGAAGTTGCCCGTCTGGCGCAGGCATTTGGTATGCGTGTCCTGTCCTGGACTCGGCATGCCAGCCCAGAACGGGCGCGCCAGCATGGCGTGGCGTTCGTTACGCTGGAGGAGCTTTTCCAGCAGTCGGATATAGTCACTTTGCACGTGACGCATACGCCGGAAACGGAAAGGATGATTACCAGAAACCTGCTGGAATCTATGAAACGGGGTGCTATCTTGGTGAATACAGCCCGTGCCGAACTGGTTGATAACCTAGCTCTGGCGGAGCTGCTCAGGACCGGAAGGTTGGCCGCCGCCGGCCTGGACGTTTTTGATGCGGAGCCAGTCAGTCAAGACGACCCCTTCCTGAGCATAGAAAACGCCGTGCTGACCCCCCATATAGGGGCAAACACGGCCAGGGCCCAGGGCAACATCCTGAAAATTGCGGTGGATAATATAACGGCTTTCTTTGCTGGTCATCCACAGAATGTAGTAAATAAATTATAGCCTGATGTGGATTACAGCTTCGTCCTGAAGACCGTAAACTTCCCACCATTAAGGACACGCCGGTTGCCTCGTATGTATCCCAGCTTTAAACGCCGCTGGTGGAACGGTTAGTTACAAGTTTTACATTTTTACCCCGAAAAGTATTGACAAATATGCTTTTTGGTATTAATATTCGCCAGTATATTTAATGAGGCAGTAACGTGAACCCTCAATATCAGGTAAGGCAAAAAGTAGTGATAAAACCGCCTGCTTCTCGATCTTCAGATCCGCGGGATTCTACTCTGGATAAATATGCCGGACAGGTGGGTACGATTGTCGATTACTACTGGATAAGTACACACCTTAGCGGGGTCTTTTATATTTACAGAGTGAAAGTTGGCCCAAACGATAACGAAATCGTGGTACACGAAGATGAAATAGAAGGACTCACCAGCGTGTCTTCAAAAGGTGGAAAGTAGCTCCCCGCAACACGCTGTCACCTTCCCTTTTCAAACGACAACACGTCTTATGGAATATGCCCACCTTAAGCGCAGACAGTGGAGTAGGAATTATGAATTGGCTACTTGTATGTTATCTGCGAGGACTCTAACAAATTAATGCCGGACAAAGGGATAGTTGAAATGGAATCGGAAGCTCCTGATAGTGGCTTGGAAGAACTGTTACGGTTGTCAAAAGAGATAGCCAAGGTCGACCAAGAGCGGACTAAAGCGGAACAAGAGCGTACCGAGCAAAGACAAAAAGCAACCGAGCTGCAGCAAAGGTTAATCGAGCTCAAGGCTTCGGTTGCTTTAGAACAGTTGAAGCTGATAGCTACCCCTGAGGTCATTCAAGAGGTAAGTTCACTTAAACATAAGCTAAACACAGGGGGCCTGCGGAAGTTGATACTTGACTTGACGTCTGAGTTAGAAAAATGGGTGGATAACAAATACGACTCAAATCTGGATATGGATGCAATTAAAAGTTCCGTTAAGACCCTGGCCATACTCATTGAGCTTTTGTTCTCCATTGAATGAGGGAAAGTGGCATAAATACGGGCCTGCGGTTATATCACATATAAGAAGTAACAGAATCTGGGGGCTATCGATGGCAAATCACCCATACGAGTACAAGGTCTTGGTTGAGTATATAAGTCCTACGAAAGAGGCCGACATCCACATTTTACCCATAAGGAAGATCAGGAAGCTTTTGCTGGTATGTTAAATGATGTTTTTGTTAACCTGCCGAAATCAATCCCAGAAGGCTGGGACGTAATTTCACACAGTATTTCTGTTTCTGGTGACTCGCTTATTGTTACTGTTCTGCTGAGGCGACCCAGGGATAGATAGTATCCGGCAAGCAGCATAATAGTCCGCAAATTCCAGGGGATTGCCCCAGTAATCCTCATGATTCAGTGCCCGTGTTTAATAGATTACAGATAGCGAATCCGCTGTTCTTTATAAGGCCCTATATACAGACCAGCGGCGGCTGGATTTGAACCAACGTCGGGTTTATTTATTTTGCCGAGATTAATTATATAATCAGTACCAGAGGTACGATAAGCGCTATCAGCCCGGTGAATACGACTACGAAAAGGAAAAGATTGTACCTTAGCGCGTAATTACTTAACAGAGACTCGTCATAATATCCGGCGACACCCTGGTCCTGGTACATCTTCAGCAGCCCATTTATCAATTTAATCCTGGTCTGTTTGCCTTTTAATAATCCTACCTCTACCACAAAATTGACGGCGATGACGAGGCAAAAGAAGGTGAAGAACACGACCCAGGCAGTGGCATCTTTATCTGAACCCTGAGCCACTGCTGAGTTTATACCGAGAGCTAAAAGATTTAACAGGATCGCAGTCAGGATGAAAATCGTATCTGTACGCGTATTTTGTTGCAGTTCGGCAATTATGTGTTCATGAACACGCCCAATCATATTTCCCTCCTGTCCAGAATTGACTCAGATTAGAATTTTAGTTGTTACCTGATAATATACCTGCCGGTTCATAGAATGCAAATATAGCTTCAAAAATGTCCGAACAGGGCAATTACGGCATAGCACGGTATAATTTTACTTCCGCAAAAGGCGTTCACCTGAAGGTATTGACAATAAGTCGGGGCGGGCTATAATGAAGCTGTTTACGACAACAAAGAGGGAGGTAACCTAGATATGCCCATCGTGACCATCAGACAGCTTGAAGGTAGAACCGTTGAGCAGAAAAGGAAACTGGCCAAGGAAGTTACAGACTCTATTGTGAAGATTTACCAGATTGAAGCGGATAGGGTTACGGTTAATTTTTTCGACATGCCGAATTACAACATTGCCAAAGCCGGTAAACTATTTCTTGACATGGGGCTTTGACCATCCAGAAAAGCAGAATATTACACCAGGGATCAATAGAGTTAAAATTTAAAGCCAAAACAACCGGCAGCCTGTGGACTGGAACCGTCGACCAAGGTTTATGAGCCACGGACTTGTCTCCGGCCAAGTCGGTGCATGTCTGACTACCGGAATGAAGAGAATGCGCGCTTTATTATTAACCCCATTAATATATTGAATTTTGCTTAGCAGATATTTAGAATAGGCGCACTATTACCGTTTAGTTCCCCCGTTATCTTCTTCCAAACGAAAGGAGACAGCGAAATGAAGCTGAGTCTGATTCAAATGAATTGTGGCAACGATAGAGATACCAATGTGGCTCGGGCATGTGATTTCATCGATCAAGCGGCGGCAGAGAAACCGGATCTAATAGTGTTGCCCGAATTCTTCAACAACCTGTATTTCGCACAATACCGTGACTACAGATACATCCAATGGGCTGAGAAAGATGATGGCTTCTCCATCACCCGCATAAAAGAAAAGGCGAAAAAATATGGAGTTTACATCATCGCCACCATTTATGAACAAGAACAGCCTGGCATATATTTTGATACGGCAATGGTGATTGACCCGCAAGGCCAGATAATCGGCAAATACCGGAAAACACATCCCGCCGGCTACAGAGCTCTGGAATTGATTTATTACCGGTACGGGTCCAAATATCCGGTATTTGAAATCAATGACTGGAAGGTTGGTATTGTCATTTGTTATGACCTTTCTTTCCCGGAATCGGCGCGTTGCGTTACGCTGAATGGAGCAGAGCTGATAATAGTGCCTTTTGCTTCCCCGGCCGGCTATCTATCTCCAGACTCAAGCAGCCTGCCCAGCGGCACCGGGTCAGATTCGATAGACAAAACGGCGTGGTTTCGCAAATGGAACGCCCAGACGACCTGTCGCGCTATAGAGAATATCGTTTTCCTGGCACCATGCAATCACGCGGGGCAAGAAGGTGACGCCATCTTCTATGGAGGCAGCAGGATCATCAGTCCCAAAGGAGAAATCATTGTCGATGCCGGAGAAGAAGAAAAGATAATCACCGCAGAGCTGGATCGACAGTTATTTATAAGTGCCCGTCAGACAACGCCCGTCTTGAGAGACAGACGCCCCCATATATATAAGGCGATTGTTAGTGAGACCGAGACCTGCCTGCAGCTTGATTCATGATAATCAAGCCGCACTCGCCCGGTGTTTTCCCTAGATTTCTCCGATGTGCCATTTATTACCGACAATTTCACTAACCTTCCGACCCCCTTTCCGTTATATAATGTAGAAAATAGCTGAGAAAGAGGTCAGCATGAGTAAATCAAAATTATCCATCGGAATCGTTCTCTTAAGCCTGGTCACCCTCATCATATCCGGATGTGCCGCACCTCAACCAGCTCCTTCACCAGCGCCGACTCCAGCTCCGTCGCCGGCACCAGCACCAACCCCGCAACCAGTATCATTCAGTATACTCCAGTCAGAAAAGCCCCGGGTAACTTCGCCTGAGGTGAATGAAACCGATCTGGTCGCTCTAGTCGACGGCAATAGCGCGTTTGCCTTCGACCTTTACCGGGCTTTGCAGGAAACCGATGGCAATCTCTTCTACTCGCCATACAGCATCTCACAGGCTCTGGCGATGACATACGCCGGTGCCCACGGTGAGACCGAGCAACAGATGGCCGAGACCCTCCGCTTTGCCCTATCCCAAGACAACCTGCATCCGGCGTTCAACGGCCTCGATATCGAGCTCAGCAAGCGTGGTGAAGGTGCCGAAGGCAAGGATGAAGAAGGTTTCCGCCTGCACATCGTGAACGCCATCTGGGGCCAGAAAGATTTCAGCTTTCTCGCTGAATTCCTCGATGTCCTGGCAGAAAACTACGGTGCCGGACTGAGAGTCCTTGATTTCGTCAATGCCCCCGAGGAATCCCGCATCACCATCAATGACTGGGTAAGTGAACAGACCGAGGACAGGATTGAAGACCTGATTCCGAAGGGCGCGATAGATGACCTTACGCGCCTGGTCCTGACCAACGCCATTTACTTTAACGCCGCCTGGCAGTTCCCGTTTGACGAGGACGCAACTGCCGACGGTCCCTTCTACCTGCTGGACGGTGGAGAAGTCGTCGTGCCGATGATGACACAAACGGAATCTTTCGGCTACGCGGATGGAGAGGGTTATCAGGCGGTGGAACTGCCCTACGATGGCCGGGAACTCTCGATGGTTATAATACTCCCCGGGGATGGCCAGTTTGAGACCTTTGAAAGCGCAATGGATTACCAGATGATTAAAGGCATCATTTCCGACCTTGAAAATCAGCAGGTTAACCTGACCATGCCTAAATTCGAGTTCGAATCCGAATTCAGCCTGAAGAAGGTCCTGACCGCGATGGGCATGCCGGTCGCTTTCTCCCCAGATGCAGATTTCTCCGGCATGACGGGCAAACGGGACCTGTTCATAGATAGCGTCCTGCACAAGGCTTTTGTCTCCGTCGATGAAGCCGGCACCGAGGCGGCCGCCGCCACAGCGGTGATAATGACGCTCACGGCAGTGCCCGCTCCACCGGTCGAGGTAACGGTTGAGCGACCCTTCATCTTCCTGATTAGAGACATTGAGACCGGCGCGATACTCTTTATTGGGCGCGTGATGAACCCGGCCGGCTAAATCGGCCCCGACTTCACGCTCACCGGTGAAATACAGACTGATACACGCAACGCCCGCTTTCTACCATCTGGGAGCGCCGGTTGAATTATTCAACGGCATTTCAATTATTGTATTATATAATTGTTGGACCATAGCTGGTGATGAGTCACAAAATCAACCGAGCAAGCGATGATCGAACAGGTACTGTCAGACATATATCGCATAGAAATCCCTCTTCCCCGTAGTCCCTTAAAGGCGCTTAATGCTTACCTCATTAAAGGCGAGGGGCATTACCTGCTCATTGATACCGGTCAGAACCGGGAAGAGTGCAAGCAGGAAATGCTGAGCAGCCTGAAAAAATTGGGGGTAGATTTAGCCCGTACCGATTTCTTTATAACCCACGTGCACGTCGACCATCTGGGACTGGTGGCTGACCTAATGACCGATACATCACGGGTTTACTTCAATCAAAGAGAGGCGCAGCTAGCCAATACTGACAAATATGAAAGGGAAAAACGCTGGCAAAATCTTTACGCGTTCTATACGTCAAATGGCTTTCCCAAAGCTGAACTGGAGGAAGCGATAAAGAAGCATCCATTTCATCTATACGGTTTGAAACAACACATCGATTTCGTTATTTTGAGGGAAGGTGATGTTCTCGAAATTGGAGAGTACTCATTGCGCTGCATTGAGACCCCGGGTCATTCTCCGGGTCATATTTGCCTTTACGAGCATAATCACAAAATGCTACTTTCCGGAGACCATATTCTTTTCGATATCACGCCCAATATAACCTACATGCCTGATGTGGAAAATCCGCTTAACGACTATCTTACCAGTCTGGATAAAGTGTACAAATTCGACGTGGATATTGTTTTGCCAGGTCACCGGAAAGCAGGGATCAGCCACAGAAAAAGGATAGAAGAGCTTCAAGCCCACCACCGAGCCAGGTTAAACGAGGTTCTGTCTGCCCTTGAAAACGGAAAGAAACCGGCCTTCCAAATAGCACCCTGTGTAACCTGGGACTTGAATTGCCCCTCATGGGATGATTTCCCGGCCGCGCAGAAATGGTTTGCCGTTGGAGAGACGATAGCCCATCTCCAGTACCTCGAAAAGAAGGGCGACGTGAAGAGCGTTTCTGAAAACGATAGAATTTTCTACTCGCTCACTCAATAACCATTACTTCGACCCGGTCTATTATTGCAGTGCACATCGAGATATGATATTGTATTAATACCTGATTTCAAGGTGTTCTCTAACGACTCGTTGCCATACGTTCGGAAGCGTGTCTTTTATAATAGTCGAATAAGCACCCGGGCCAATTGTACCAGGATAGGTAGAGGTCAGCGGTTCAAGCCCTCTACCGCCCATTTACCGTTTGAGTTCTAAACAAGCTGAGAACTCACCGAAAAAGGCGATAAGGAGGACAATTATGCCTGACTACCTGAAGACAGTGGCTGATGCGGTAAGGAACGGTGATGAGAAACTTACCGTCCAGACCGTTGACGAGGCGTTGAAAGCTGGTCTTGAAGCTGGAGAGATATTGAGCAATGGGCTGGTGCCCGGTATCCAGGCACTGGGGCAGCTTTTCAAGGACGGACAGGCCTACCTGCCGGAAATCCTCATCTCCGCCCGGGCCATGAGAAGCGGAACGGAGAAGTTACGCCCACTCCTTGCCGGTACGGATGTTCCGAATAAAGGAACCGTGGTCATCGGGACTGTTGAAGGCGATATGCATGATATCGGCAAGAACCTGGTCAAGATGATGCTGGAGAGCAACGGCTATGATGTACACGATTTGGGCGTGGATGTTTCCGCAGATGCTTTTGCCGCTGAGGCCAAATCAGTGAATGCCGATATCGTGGCGACTTCAGCCCTTCTTACCACTACCATGACCATCATCCCCGCTATCGCCAAAGCTCTGGAGACGGCAGATATCAAAAGCAGGGTTAAGATGATGATAGGTGGCGCGCCCATAACCCGCCAGTTTGCCGATGAGATCGGCGTTGAAGGCTACGCCGATGACTGCGCCTCGGCCGTGGATGAGGCGGACCGCCTGATGAAGCTGGCCGTGTAATCATACTACTGACCTTTCACGTTCAATCATCTGCCAAACATCTTGTCATTTACCTTTTGACGTGCTAACATTATCAGGTTGAGAGGTAGCGCTTAATCTATCCCAATTGTGCCGAAGTGGCGGAATGGCAGACGCGCTACGTTCAGGGCGTAGTGTCCGTAAGGGCGTGAGAGTTCAAATCTCTCCTTCGGCACCAGAAATAACCGGCGCTTGTAGCTCAGTTGGATAGAGCGCAGCCCTGCGGAGGCTGAGGTCGTGGGTTCAAGCCCCGCCAAGCGCGCCATACGGGCGGTTAGCTCAGCAGGTTAGAGCGCCTGCTTTACACGCAGGAGGTCACAGGTTCAAGTCCTGTACCGCCCACCACAGGCTCAATTTCGACCGTCGATCCTGCCATTATCCCGAAAAAAGGCACCTGCCTTCCCCAAAATGCTTGTCAAAATGCACGCAATGTAGCACAAAGTTGTAGTCGACTAAACGATCAGGGTATAGACTATCAGTGTAGAGGGTCTGAGGTGATGACACTTCAAGATGCACTGGTAGCCTATAAAACCTACGCCAGGGCTGAAGGTAAAAGCCCGAAGACTGTTGCCTGGGTTGTCTCCAGCGTGGGCTACTTTGCCGAATTCTTGGGCCCCGAACAGCAAGATATGGGCACTATCTCGGGTAATGACCTGCGCCGGTTCATTATTGCCCTCCAGGATAAACTAAAGTTCGCCAATCATCCCTATAATAAAACGCAGCAGGCGAAACTATCGTCACAATCCATTGAGACCTATTGCCGGGGAATAAGAGCCTTCTTTGGCTTCCTCAGGCGCGAGGGATTTACCGAAAACAACGTAATGGCAAAGGTAAAGATGCTAAAGGTACCGGAGATAGTAATCCCCACTTTCTCAGAAAAAGAGATAGCGAAGCTTCTATCACAAACTACCAGAGGAACTAATGAGGGGTTCAGGGATTACTGCCTTCTACTGACGCTTATCGATACCGGCATCAGGCTTAGTGAGCTGGCCAATCTCAAGACCGATGATATTGATTACGAGCAGAACCTGTTCAAGGTAATGGGTAAGGGCTTAAAAGAGCGTTTCGTTCCGTTTGGGCGCAGGGTGGCAAAAGCACTGATGAAATATCGGATGAAGTATCGACCAGAGCCTGTTGGCACCGATAACTTCTGGCTAAGACGGGATGGGCGGCCATTATTACCCGGGAGGATACAAAAACTCGTCAGTGCATATGGTAAGAAAGCGGGACTAAGACGCTGTTATGCTCATAAACTTCGCCACACCAGCAGCGTTATGTACCTGAGAAACGGAGGTGATGTCTTCAGCCTGCAAAAGAAGTTGGGACACAGGAGCCTAGTTATGACCAGACACTATTCAAATCTGGCTGATAGTGATGTCAGAGCGCAACATCTGAGGTATGGGGTAGCGGATAGGCTCAAAATCTAACAGTTTCTTTAAAAAGTGAAACGGGTGGAATGTATTGAAGATAGCTAAAAGTAAGCTTCCAGCCTCGCTATCAAGTCTTTGTTGATGTTATCGTAGATCATGTCAGCCCAATCGGTAATGCCGACTAATTCGGGAAAATCTTCCTTTGGAAGCCGCTCCAGCATTTTTAAGGCTGTCATTCTATCCACTTTCACTAGATCAATGGGTTCTACTCGCCCCACATCTGTTGTCCCCAGAACGAGCTCTTGGCCGTATACTTTATTTCCTATCTTATCTGAAAGGCTTGAACAAATAACCGAGTCGTAACGGCATGTTCTCAGGTTGCTGGCAATCCCTCGTGCTGCCATTCGGAAAACATCCCCCGTTTGTTGTTCCCGCTTGAACCAAGCGTCAATATCGTCTTTACGCCATACCCATTTTTTCACCCCCGGAATCCTCGGAGCCAGCACACCCTCACGGGCTAACCGCTTCAATTGTTCTTCACTGTCGAGCCCCAGCATATCAGCATAGCCCCTCGCATCAACTAAATCTTTTTCGTCAGTTATCACCTTCTCAAGCCTCTTCTCCTGACAGGTACGACAGAGGTAACCTGTATGATATCGACTTAACTCTTTGCCGCACTGCCAACACACTTGAGCCATTTTTAACCTCTAAAAAGTACGATATGTCGCACAAAGTTGTAGTTGTATTCCAGATTATATGTAAGAATAAAGCGGAGTTCAAATAGCAGTGACGATAGCGATAGCAGTAGCACTATCTGTTACTACAGAAATAGCGAGTCGTGCCTGAATCAGCTTCACTGCGATAGAATTTAATTCGATCTAGGGAGGGATTAAATGAGACTTTCCGAGAAAGATAAAGATGCACGGATAGTAGAATTATATAAGGCTGGCTTGAGCTTCAGACAGCTTCAAAAGCGCTACCACCGGTCTCCAAACTATATAGCCAGGCTTGTCAAGTGTATAGAGGTAACATGCTCGACATGCGGCAAGCCTAAAGGCAAGGTACGATTCCACGCCCATCATCCAGACCGAATCAATCTCCCGGATTATACTATCCTACTTTGCCCATCGTGCCACGCCAAAGAGGAAGCGAGACTTAGGCGAGAAAAAGAAAGTCAATCGCTGTCTCCTTTGAATCCAATAGTACCAGCAACACAAAACCGAGCAAGCGATCCCAGAACTACATCTATTCCAGCCTATCTCGGACCACTCTCACCAACGGGGAAAAAAGTTGTGACAGGTTTAGGTATAGCTTTAGTCATAGAAGCTATGTACCCGGGTTTCTTGGATAAGCGGTGGAAAGAGATTCAGCATCATTGGAAAAGATCTTAGTTATATAAGTATAAAAGATATCCGGGCCGATCCCAGCTTCAGAAATGGCCGGTATTTTGGAAATTTAATACCATTACTTTTAATCAGGGTGTCGCAGGTTCGAGACCTGCACGGCCTACCAAAGCTAAATAGACCATCCCTTTTGACGAGTTTTGGAAGAATCAGGGTGTCGAAACACTAGGTCAACCGACACCCTGATTTTATTATTTCGAATACAGAATATCAATACATTGTTGCTCAAAAAAGGTTCCTTTTTTAATTTATAATCACATAGATTCTCCAGGTATTGACATTTCAAAGTGTAAGATTATAATCAACTTGCTCGACTGATAGATTTGGAGTTGAAAAAGGTAAAAAAGGAGGAAACTAAATGACCAAGACACTTGAGGAAATCAGACAATTCATGGAAGAGATGGGGGTTCCCGGAAGAGACCTCTGGGAGCTTCCATCCTCAACGAAAACTTTCCCCGATGGCGCACAATACAGAATAGAGGTTTCAGGAGTTGAACGAGCATCAACCCTAGAGGCTATGATTGATGAAGCTAGGAAGAAGCTCGTGCCCATTCATAGAATCATAGCGACAGTGACCGGGTCAACATTTTGTGAATTTGAAGAATTAAAAGCCATGGCTCAGATGGCAAGAGAAGAGAAGATAGAAGTCATAATGACAGTTGGTCCACGTAAGGGATGGGATGTGGGAGCCAGAGAGTTATCTGCCTGGGGAGAAACAGGGTTTAGGCTAAGAGGATCTGACAACATTTCCTATTGGCTGGCTGATGTGATGAGAAGTGTTGAAGCCGGTATGAAAGGTTTTTTAGTTTACGATGAAGGAGTACTTTCCATTCTGGCCAAAATGCGAAACGAAGGTTTTATACCTAGGGAAACAATTTTCAAATGGTCTGTTTATGCTGGCTACAGTAGTGCCGCTGGAGCTCGGGTTGTTGAGTCCATGGGTGCTAATTCACTTAATCCTACATCGGATGTTTCACTCCCTATTCTGGCGTCTATGCGAAAGGCGATTAGCATACCAATCGATGTTTATATATGGCCATTTGATTCGATGGGAGGTGAGTTTAGAGCTTATGAGGCGGCAGAAATTGCAAGAGTTGCTTCACCTTGCTACTTTAAGTTTGAACCTGGATCAACAGAAGATGATGTTTATCGGCCGTGGGTCTCTGAAAGCGAGCAAAAAGAATTTATCAGGATGAAAGTTAGGACAATATCCATTGTTAAAGAAATTTTGGAAAGGAACGCACCTCAGTTAAAATTATCAGCGAAAGGATCCCCCGATTTGGTACTTCCTGAGCCTAAATAGCTTCCTGTTTTCCCATATTGACCTTCCCAGTAACGATGATTGCCTTGTTTGACAGGTCAAACATACCCATCTTCACATCACCATTTTTCAACGTCCACCGAGGTCATGAAATCCAGCAGCAACCAGCTAAAAAGTTCGGGTTCCTCCACGTTGATAGTGTGGCCCGATTTGGGGAAGACCACCAGCCCCGAGTTAGCAATATTCCGTTTCATGAAGATGCTGGGTTCAAGGCAGGGCGCGTCTTCATCCCCTGTTAATATGATCGCGGGCAAGTCGATTTTCTTCAACTTTGGTTCCAGTTCGTATACGGGTGGCCTAGGGATGATGAAGCGCCTAGCGGTGTTTGCGGAGCCGACGTCGGAATGGAGGCCCAGTGCCTCGTAATACCTCTCCCATCCCTTTGGATCTTTATGACGGAGCTGGATTCGGCTGGCCTCTTGCGCAATTTTATCCTTTAACTTCCGCATACCCTCGGTTTCTATCTCGTGCGCCCGTATCTCCTGCATTCGCTCCCACTCTTTGCGGACCTCCTTATCGAAGAAAGCGCCAGCACCGGTGGCGGCCAGAATCAGTCCTTTGGCCATCTCCGAATGCTCCATGCCGAACATCAGGCTCACATAACCGCCTAGAGAAAGCCCACCGATGTAGGCCTCCTTGATATTCAAGTGGCGCAGGAGCTGATACATATCTTCCACGCCGTGTTCCCAGGAATAGTCCGAAGGGCTTTCCGGCACATCGGACGGCGGCCACCCTCTGGCGTTGTAAGTGATAACCTGATAGCGCCTTTGCAGAAACCTCACCTGGTGGTCCCAGAACTCGAGGTCAGAGCAAAACTCATGAGCCAAGACGAGCGGGTAGCCTTTACCCGTCACCTCATAATATAGATTACTCCCGTTGACGAATGCTTTTGGCATGGCAGTGACCTCCGAAATAACATTTTATGACCATTCCAGTATCTCCTCGATTTGCTCGTGAGGCATGCTCTCGTACGTGCAAATCGGTCATCGGATGCGTCATTCTAACATAAGATAGTATTGAAGTAAAAACCGACATCGGTATTGACGCAAGTAACTATCTTCTTGGAGTGGAGGGACGAGATATTTATAATCATTCCTTTTTTCAAGTCATATGAAATCAGGCCCTATGAACGACACTACTTGGCTGGGTTTCTAGGCATAGCGTCCGCAGCCGAAGCCTTCGCCCAGCTTGCACCAAACACAAGAGCCCGGCGTCGGCTCGGAGATAATAAGCTGCGCTTCGCATTTGCCGCACAGACGTTCTTCCCCTGGTTTCATGGGGCCATCGCAGGGAGTAATGGTCATGGGGCAAAGCTGGACGCAACTGCCGCATAATTTACAAAAATCGGGCCGGATGCCGAATGGATAGTCCACGTGGCGGTCCTTGCCCCGCCCGACAAAGCCAATCGCCTGGGCTTTCCAGACCTCGGTGCAAACCCTTACACAGCGTCCGCATAAAACACAGTCGTCGTTTCGAAATGGATAGCGGACCTCTTTTACTCCGCAACGCACGGCCATATCCTGAATGGCGCGGGAGTTGGGAGCTTGAGCCACCAGCAGTTCCGCTATATTTCTGCGCAGCTTCTGGACTCTCTCTGTATTAGTTAGAATCACCATGCCCTCCTCCACATTTAGGGTGCAGGAAGTGGTGATATTGGAACGGCCATTGATCACGTGCTCGACGATGCATAGCCGGCACGCACCGATGTCAGATAGATAAGAGACGTGACAAAGGTGAGGTATGCATATGCCGTTTTCAATCGCGGTGTCAAGCACACTGGTTCCCCTGGGCGTACGAATATTGGCTCCGTCAATGTTAACGTTAACATATTGCAGCATCCTGAAACCTCACTTTCTCAGGCGACTTGAATCGCATTAAATTTGCACTCACTGCGGCATATTCCGCATTTTTGACAGAGTTGGGAGTCGATAACATATACTTGCTTTTTCTTACCGCTTATCGCCCCATAGGCGCACGCACGCGCACAAACGCCGCAACCGTTACACTGATTCGGGTCAATTGAGTATGTAATCAGGGCTTTGCAAACCCCGGCCGGACACTTCTTTTCCTTGATATGCGCCTCGTACTCCACTCGAAAGTAACGCAGGGTGGAGAGCACCGGATTGGGCGCAGTCTTGCCAAGTCCACACAAAGCAGTTTGGGAAACCGTGTCGGCCAACTCTTCTAGGAGGTCAAGCTGCTCTGGTCTACCGCGGCCTTCGGTTATGTCTGTTATTATCTCGAGCATGCGGTCAATTCCCAGCCGACAGGGCACACACTTGCCACATGATTCGTCCTGCAAAAAGGTAAGGAAATATTTGGCTACATCCACCATGCACGATTCCTCATCCATTACCACCATGCCGCCCGAGCCGACCATAGAGCCGGCTTCGGAGAGTTCCTCGAAGTCGACCGCAAGGTCGAATTTGTCCACCGGCAGACACCCACCTGAGGGTCCGCCGGTCTGGACCGCTTTAATCTGTTTACCGTTGAGCGCGCCGCCGCCGACGTCATATACTATTTTCCGGATTGGCGTGCCCATGGCAACTTCCACCAGTCCGGTGTTCTTGATTTTACCGGTGAGGGCGAGGATTTTGGTGCCAGTGCTACCTCTTGTTCCTTTTGAAGCAAACCAGGCTGAACCATTCAAGATAATAGAAGGAACGTTAGCCCAAGTTTCAACGTTATTGAGAGTTGTAGGCTTGTGGTAAAGCCCGTTCACCACGGTGTGTACATCCTTTGGCTTGGGTTCACCGATTTTTCCTTCGAGAGAGTCCATTAGCGCAGTTGACTCACCGCAGACAAAGGCTCCTCCGCCCCGGGCGATATCCACGTCGAAGGAGAAGGACGAGCCTAGTATGTTTTCGCCAAGCAGACCAAGTTCGCGGGCTTGTTCAACAGCTATACGCGAATGCTTGACTGCAAGCGGATATTCATTGCGGACGTAAACGTATCCCTTTTGAGCTCCAATAGACCAGGCACCAATCATCATGCCTTCTAAAACCAAGTGCGGGTTGCCCTCGAGCACGCATCGGTCCATATAGGCTCCGGGGTCGCCCTCGTCCGCATTGCAGATAACGTACTTTTCATCCCCAGGCGCCTCCCGGCACTCGCTCCACTTGCGCCCAGTCGGGAAACCACCGCCCCCACGCCCCCGCAGACCAGACGATTTGACCTCATTGATGACTTCCTCCGGTGCCATACCATTGAGTACATTAGTAAGAGCAGAATACCCACCGGTCACGATGTAGTCCTCTATAGAGCAGGGGTCAACTAGTAGGTTCTTTGACAGGAGTTGCCGATCCTGTGCCTGATAAAACGGGATTTCTAACTCGGTCTGAATCTTCTTGCCTGAAACCGGGTCCGTGTAAAGCAGCCTCTCGATGATCTCGCCCTGCACTAGAGTCTGGGAAACAATCTCGAAAGCATCCTCTGGCGAGACGCTGCAATAAAATATATTGCCCGGCTCAATGATGATCACTGGGCCTTGTTCGCAAAATCCATGGCATCCGGTAACGCACAGGCGCACACTCGGGCCTACCTTTTGCCGGGATAATTCGTCTCTAATGGCGCTAATGACAGCCTGGGACCCAGAGGCTTGGCAGCCGGTCCCTCCGCATACCATCACCGTAGTGGTAATGTTTTGCCGTTGTTCCTGGAGCCGCTCGCGCATATGTTCCAGCTCACGGATACTATTAAGGCTAGGCATTGTCTTTGCCCTCCGTTTCTTGCCGTCTGAGAGTCTCGATCAATTTGCGTAGTTTCCCAGGCGTCATGTGGTGATGGTAGGAGCCGTTTTCCGAAACGATTGGTCCCAGAGCACAAGCGCCCAAGCAATTGACGTGCTCGACGGAGAAAAGACCGTCGGTGGTCACCTCGCCTGGTTTAACTCCAAGCAGGATAGTGGCCTGGTCAAGTAGAAGGCGGGCGCCTCGGACGTGACAGGCCGTCCCCATACACATGGTAAGGACATTTTTACCGGATGGCTTTAACTTAAAGGCCTTGTAAAAAGACGCCACCTGGTAGACCTCCATGAGTGGCACCCCGAGACCACTGGACACGGACTGCATCGCTTTTTCGGAGATGTATCCGTAGTTTTCCTGAACGTCCTGGAGCACTTCAATGAGTTGATTAGGTTGACTGCGACGCTTTTCCAGAATTTGGTCGAGAGTTTGAGGTGGCATATTAACCTCCTTGAGCTAGAGACTGCTTGATTACCTTCAAGATAACTGCTAGGATGTAAAGACGTAAATACCGAAAAAATACACTGAAAATGCCTATATAAAATATGCAATAAATAAGGAGGAAACCCTCTGGAATATAAAAAAATTTCCACATCCACAACCGAAAATCGGCACTTACCTTTTTCTTCAAAAGACTTGGCCCTTTTGTGGCGTATCCCTTTTTCAAGTGAAACCGAGCCTGACAAGGTCGTGATTGCACTACGCGAACGTATCAAGGAGTTGAACTGCCTTTACGGGGTCTCCCAGTTAGCAGAGCGCAACCAGCATTCCGTTGAAAACCTGCTACAGGAGCTGGTGAATTTTTTACCTCACTCATGGCAGTATCCAGAGGCTACCAGTGCCCGGATCCTCTTTAAGGGGAAGACCTACAAAAGCGATAGATTCAAGGTAACTAAGTGGCGGCAGTCGTCGCGGATTTATATGTACCATGAACCAGTGGGAGAGGTCAGTATTGTGTATCTAGAAGAGTATCCACCAGCTGATGAAGGCCCTTTTCTGAAAGAGGAACGCGCTCTGCTGGATGCGGTGGCTGAGCATATTGGCACTATTGCCACTAGGATATCGGCGGAGTTGGAACTGGAGGAGACTAACCGACAACTCACCTTGGAGCGCAAAGCCTTACAGGAGTCAAACACCGCCCTGCGAATGGTTCTGGCCCGGATTGAACAGGAGAAACAGGAAATTCACCGGGACGTTAAAATGAACGTCGAGAAAATCCTGATGCCAATCCTGCATGCCTTGCCTCCGCAACTGCCTCCTACCCAGAGAAAATACGTGGAAATGCTGCAGACAAACCTCGAGGAAATCACCTCGCCGTTCATCAGTCAATTGTCTCTTACCTACCATTCAATGACACCGACCGAAATCGCCATTTGTAACATGATTCGGATAGGAAAACGCACCAAGGAAATCGCCGAGATTCGGGGTGTGTCTGAGGTCACCATCAATCGTCACCGGGAAAATATACGGCGCAAGCTCAAGATTACCAACCAAGAGATTAACCTGGCAACTTTCCTGCAATCGAGCATGTGGAAGGGAAAATAGAACTGCTATTTACTAAGCTTTGCTAAGACTCCGAAAAATAAGGTTCCTTTTTCTCTTTCTTTACTTCTGCTATAATATGCCTCTAAAGCGCAATTCTAACGATGCAATTATCCCCCGAAAAAAGAAATATATACGGAGGTAGTAGCAAAATGGCTGGTGCACTCGAAGGAGTAAAGTGTGTTTGTGTCATCATGTTTCAACAGCTACCAGTCGCGTTCAGCATGCTGGCTGACCTGGGAGCTGAGGTAATCAAGATAGAACCCCCGGAAGGAGAACTGGGCAGGCGGCTTGGAGTGGCCCCCGGTTTCCCGCTCAGCCCCTACTTTGAGACCAACAACCGTGGTTTCAAGTGTATAACACTGGACCTCAAGACAGAGAAGGCCAGAGAGATACTCTACAAGCTGGTGAAGGATGCAGATGTCTTCGCCCAGAACTTCCGACCCGGCGTGGCCGAGCGCCTCGGCTGTGGCTATGGGGACATAGTTAAGATAAACCCCGGCATCGTTTATCTCAGTTCCTCAGCCTATGGCCCGGATGGGCCAAATGCCAAGCTGCCGGGAACAGACGGCATAGCCCAGGCGATGGGTGGCGTTTGCTTCAGCTATGGTGAGGAAGGTGCCCGCGTGACGACGGGCCAAATCCCCATAGGGGACGAAACCGCCGCCTTTCATAATTTTCAGGCGGTGATGATTGGCCTGTACCACAAGTTGAAGACAGGCGAGGGCCAGCTGATTGAGACCTCATTGCTTGGCAGCCAGATTCGCCTGATGGGCTTTTCCATGTCTCGAGTCCTCATGACTGGTGAAAAGATGTTACGCAGTCGAATGCGTTTTTGGGCCGGTGATACCCCTAACGTAACGGTTACCTTCACTGACAAGGATGGCAAACCCTTTATCATTCAGGTGGTTGGTGAAGAACGCTGGCGGAAAGGCCTAGAGAATACCGGACTTGCTGACGAACTGGACAAAGTTGGTTGTTCCAAATTAGGAGATATCGCTGCCTTTCCCGAGAAAAGAAAGACCTTCACAGATACTATGGACAGGTTGTTTACTACCAATACTAGGGAACACTGGTTAAGGTTACTTCGTGAAGCCGATGTAATAAGCGCTCCAATCAACGATGTGGGTGAAGCAGGAGCTGATCCCGATGTCATTGCCAACAAATATGTAATTGAGGTTGACCATCCCAGGGTGGGGAAAATAAAAGAGGTCGGCTTCCCCTGGAAGTTTCATAAGACCCCGGCCAAAGCTGGAATTGCGCCAGAGCTGGGCGAACACAACAATGAGATATTAAAGGGGCTGGGCTATTCTGATGCGGATATCAAACAATTCAAAGAGGAGAAGATAATTTAAGTTCTCGAACTAACTATCCTCAAACAGACCTTCCAACCTCAGCAATAGTTCCTTTTTTGGTTCGGAAATCCAAGCGTGGGTCTTAGGCGTGATAATTTTCGGACCTTTTTATAGGAGTTGAAAGTAACTACAAGTTCAAAATAGACCCAGAAAATATTCTGAATCTCTAGAATGATTTATTACAATATTTTCAAGACTATTTGGTTATTATGCGTGTAATCTGTCCCCTGCTGCGAATAAGGTCGTAATGCCGAAAGATTTTCTTAAATTTACCCACAAGAGAAAGTGTGCTAAATCGGAGATCCAAACCCATTATGTTTTTCATCACGAATGTATCAATCATATTATCGTCAGCAACACGGCGGAACATGGGCCCGTCATCGAATTTAACAATCAGTGAAGTATCGGGGGGATATTTTTTACCTTCTTTGCGGTGTATAGCATCATATATCTTTTGAAATTCACGACTTGCAGCTTGATCAACTGACTCAGCCTCGAGGGATGTTGAGACCTGAAGTCCTGTCTTTTTTGTACCTATCTTCTTGATTGAACCAGTAACAGGTACATACCCGTGCTTTTGTAAATAGACCGTACGGAGATATTCAACTTCGCCTTCATGGGCTTGGGTTACTTCTATATAGCTTGTTTGAGCAGGAGAGTGAGAATAGTCGACAACAACAGCGTCATAGTTTTGAGATCCTATTATAGGTTTTATGTACACTGTGTCAATATTGCCGTATTTTTTGGATGCAAATATACCAAGTATATATACTTCTTCTACTAATTGTTTTACTAAAGGATCCTCACGCAATCTAATGGCCGTTTCGCCTTTATCAGTCGATGCAATTTGATCCATTTTAGCTTCGACCCACTCAAGCAACCCTTTGGAAGCCCTTTCCTTTGTGAGTTCTTCTTCAGTTATATTTTCGGCAGACATTTCTTACCATGACCATGGAGAATGATATCGTTTTAATTATCTTGCTACATCGTAATTAGTGTCAAGATATCGGGAATACTCAAGAAGTCATGAAAAAGGTGCGCTAAATATCACGCCTGCGCATTAGACGTGAGCACTAATTCCAAAAAAGGAAGAATCGTGTCTTTCTCCACTCAGCAGATCTTTTAGGGATATTAACTATTCTGGGTTTTTGATTAATGCTGGTTGTTCTCGGTCACTCATAAATCTATAATAATAATGGATGGGACAAAATAGATCTGCAAAACCTTGGACAGCGGGGCCGAAAGAGCTATTAAATCATGCTTTCGAGCACCTATCCAAAGGTAGCACTTTCGATCTCCGAATTGCAATGATAAGCATTGATAATGCGGTTGAACTTGCTATTAAGACTTATTTAGGTCTTCCCAAACGAATTCGTGGTTCTGAAGGGCCGCCCTATAAGACTCTTGAGGGAGCTAGCTCCAGTTTCCCAGATCTACTTGACCTTCTCGAAAACTTCGCGAAAGACAAAATTAGCGGAATAGAGTTAGGTGATATTGAAGTATACCATCGGTTAAGAAATACACTGTATCATAACGGCAATGGAATCGCAGTGGATCCAGAATACGTTGATAGCTACTTACAGATCGCAACAGTATTACTGAATAACTTGCTTGGAATAGAAATAAAGAAAGAAGAATCTATCCCATCAAGTAGTTTACTCGGTGGTCTAGTATCCAAGTGGGCAGACTTAGTTCAAGAAGTACGTCTAATATCACGATCATATCTTGACAGAGATGAGTCTCCCGAAGAGCCTGTCCTTCACATTGTAGATAGGTTAATCAACAAAGGTGTTATTGATACTCAATTTCGTAGACGGCTTCGAAATGCTAATAGAATACGCAATAAGCTAGCGCACAGCGTAACTGTTCCTATTAATGAAGCAGACGTCAACAATCTCCTTAATGAACTTGATGAACTATTACACTACTTAAAATCTAAGGCTCCCGCCAAGATAAAAACTGCCCAGGAGCAAAAACACAAGCAAAGTCCAATTGTTGTTTCACGTAAGATGTTCAATAGCTTGGAAAGCATGATGCCCGATCTTCTTACCGAAATGCGCAAGGACTTAGTTGAAAATCCCTTAAGTCGAGAATTTGTTGTCCTAAAGAAAGGGTGGAGTTACTGGCCATACGGTCACGAGTTAGCCTATTACTACGAAGACCACCCTGATCTTGAGAACAAACTGCTAATTCTACTGAACTATGGAATGATTCGGGACGTTACACACAATAATGTCAAGCGTTACATAATTAGCGAAGAGTTCGCAGGATTTCTTGTAAGCCAATAATAAAGAAAGCAGTGACAGCTTCTTGGTTTTCCCCTATTTGTGAACTTGGTTCCATTTAAATCTATTAGGCAGGCACTAAGGTGTCCTAGATAATTTTCGATATTGAAGCAATTAGACTCCGAATTATATTTGAATTGAAGGACGATCATGGCAGACTAAAAATAAGTTCAAAATATAACACCCTGACTTAGGTTCAGGGTATATTCACAGACCCAAGGAATACCTTCATCTCGATATCCTGTTCTCCGATTCTTACTTATGCGCTTCGACTCAAAATATCTGCGTTTGATTGTGTCCCGGCTGAAATATTGCCCGGTCAATTCACGATACTGTTCCGCTATCCGTGACCAACCCAGATTCCCCTCATTTCACAAGCGCAAAACTGTGGCAAAATCTACTGAAATCCTTGGTCTACCCACTAATATCTCACGCCTAACCCTAAAGCGTAAAATTTGGCGCACCTTTTTCAATAAGTTTCATGCCACTAGCATTCTTTATTGTTAATCCTATATTGGGCGAAGAGCTATTGACATAAATGGTATAATAATATATAAGTAGAATAAGGGAATAAGGTACTGCTATGGAAAACAAATCTATTAAGATTAACTCAGTTCTTCACCGAGCAGTTAAAGTAAAGGCTTCGGAGCAAGGAAAGAATATTTCCGAATGGATAGCTGAGGCAATAAAAGATAAACTTGGACCTACAAAAAGAGACCGTATTTTAGATGAAATGGCAGTTAAGCCGCTCCTTAAAATGGTTTATGATGAAGTAGCTATTGAAGGTACGCTACCCAGCATAATAGAAAAAAAGATTACTGATAAAAATCCTAAAATTAGAACTGGACATATTACCCAAGCACTGGATGAATTGCAGGAACTAGGGGCAATAAAACTCATTCCTTTGCCGAAACCACCGGCAATAGGTGATCAAGCTGTTTATCGGAGATTGGAATGGTAGTTATTAAAACCTATTGCATCAATAAAAATAGGTTTTAATACCAAACTGAAAGGAGGTAAGATGATGAAACAAAGAGCACCTGCTTTACCGGATTCCACTACTTTCCAGCAGCTTTGGGATGCTCTCGGCTCAAAGCTAATTGAAGCCTCACGAGAGCGCCTGCTTTACACGCTGGAAAGTTCATCAGACTTTAGATAACAATCTGACTTTTTGTTAAATGAGGTGAGATTTCACATACGTTAAGCTGATGGAATCAAACATTTAGGCGATTGTGCAGTAATTGACATTGCTTTTAATATGAAATATTATCCAGGCACAGATACAAAAAA
>Ga0209636_10000352_pt1 | contig 43447 bp, 34 predicted proteins | sample DeeMarSWOR152_54_FD_187464 | JGI IMG/M metagenome (GOLD analysis project Ga0209636, IMG submission 187464) | Marine sediment microbial communities from White Oak River estuary, North Carolina - WOR-1-52-54 (SPAdes) (version 2) | ecosystem: Environmental > Aquatic > Marine > Intertidal zone >...
AGAACGAAGCCAGCATCTTCCGGAGCCAGAAACTGACCTTTCTTCACGTTGATCGGTTTTCCCGTGGCGGCACAGGCCCGAAGGAGAGGTGTTTGCCTGCAGAGGAAGGCCGGAATCTGAATGATGTCCAGTACTTCGGCCGCCCTCTCAGCTTCACTCTGACTGTGCACATCCGAGATCACCGGAACAGAAAGCGCATCTCTCACCTCGCGCAGAATCTCCAGCCCCTGCTCCAGACCGGGTCCCTGGAAAGAGCGGATCGAAGTTCTGTTTGCCTTGGAGTATGAAGCCTTGAACACGAAGGGAACCTTCAACTCCTCCGCCGTGACCTTGATTCTCTCGGCAATCTGAAGGCAGTGCTTTCTCGATTCAATAACACAGGGCCCGGCTATCAGCGCGAGTCTGTCACCGCCGAGAACAGCATCTCCAACTCGGACCGTTCGCTCGAACCTAGCCTCCAAAACCGCCCTCCTTGGGAGAGTGTCCCGTCCCCGTTCTCTCAGCCGAGCCCCCAGACTCGGAGAATTTGAGTGCGGCCCTGACGAATTCCCGAAAGACAGGGTGTGCAACCTCGGGTCTGGATTTGAACTCGGGATGGAACTGGACGCCCAGAAACCAAGGGTGATTTCTTAACTCTACTATCTCGACAAGGTCGCGCTCCTTATGGATTCCGGAGAAAACCATTCCTTGCTTCTCGAAAGTCTCGCGATAGCGGTTGTTGAACTCGTACCTGTGTCTGTGGCGCTCGCCAACTCGTTCCTTCGCGTAAGCCGCTCGAGCCAGAGAATTCTCCTTGACATGACATCTATACACGCCAAGTCTCATCGTACCGCCTTTTGAGGAGATGTTCGTCTGGTCCGGCATCAGATCAATAACTGGATGTGGTGTAGAAGGATTGAACTCGGAGCTGTCCGCTCCCTCGAGTCCACAGACTGACCTTGCAAACTCTATCACTGCGCACTGCATACCGAGGCAGATTCCGAAGAAAGGCATCCCACGTTCTCTTGCATATCTTATGGCCTCGACCATCCCGGGGGTTCCCCTCTGCCCGAAACCTCCAGGCACCAGAAGTCCGGAGAAACCACCCAGCAGTTTCTCCGGCCCCTCCCTCTCTACCTGCTCTGAGTCTATCCACTCAACGCCTACTTTTGTCCTGTTGGCCACCCCTGCATGGACAATTGCCTCGGAGATGCTCTTGTATGCGTCCCTCAGGTGAACATACTTTCCGCAGACGGCGATGGAAGCTCCCTGCGGTGTTTCCGTGATGACGTGAACCATCCCGCGCCATTTGTCGAGATTAGGTTCATCACACTTAAGTGAAAGAAGTCTGACTATTTGCTCATCGAGTCCACCCTTGCTGAACATCAGGGGAACCTCGTACACAGAATTGACATCCAGCGCATTTATGACCGACTCTTCCGATACGTTGCAGAAGAGAGCTATTTTCTCCCTTGCCTCTGAAGTAAGCTCAACCTGACTCCTGCAGAGGAGTATGTCAGGCTGGATCCCAATCTCTCTTAGCTCCCTTACACTGTGCTGCGTAGGTTTCGTCTTGGTCTCCCTGGCAGCGCTTATGTAGGGAACCAACGTAACGTGGATGAACGCAGTGTTCTCTTTCCTGAGATCGAGCCTCAGCTGTCGAATGGCCTCAAGGAAGGGAAGACTCTCGATATCACCCACGGTACCGCCGATCTCCACGATTGCCACGTCTACTCCATCCTGGGAGCCGGCCTCCAGTATTCGCCTCTTTATCTCGTCAGTGATGTGCGGTATGACTTGGACAGTGCCTCCGAGGTAGTCACCGCGACGCTCATTGGTAATGACGGCATCGTAAATCTGACCCGCAGTCACGTTGTTCTTCCTGCCCATGTTGATGCCCGTGAATCTCTCATAGTGTCCCAAATCAAGGTCAGTCTCGGCGCCATCTTCGGTCACGAAGACTTCTCCATGCTGAAAGGGACTCATCGTTCCAGGATCCACGTTCAGATATGGATCACACTTCTGTAGAGTGACTCTCAGATTTCTGCACTTAAGGAGAAGTCCCAGAGAGGCCGCAGCAATCCCTTTTCCCAGAGAAGAGACAACTCCACCTGTAACGAAAACATACTTTGTCATTTCCGAACCGCCATCGTTTTTGGTGCGAGAGCTCCGGGTCTATCCATTTTCCTGCTGCACTCCCTGACCAGACGCAACCAGTCTAACTCCTACGTACTGGCCTTTTCCAGAGATTCGAGAAAAAGCGTCGCCCTTTCCAGGTCGGAGGGAACATCGATGCTAACTGAGGAATGACTGGTCACGGCGACTGCCATCCTACCTCCATGCTCCAGTATTCTAAGCTGTTCGAGAGATTCCGCAAGTTCCAAAGGTGTCTGTGACAGCTCGACAAACCTGAGAAGGAAATCACGCCTGAAAGCGTAGATTCCTATGTGTTTCCAGAAACTGACCTGCAGGTCACTCCCCGAGGAGTACTGGGTGTTGGGAATCGGCGAACGCGAGAAAAACAGCGCGTTACCACTGAGATCGGTAACCACCTTCACTACGTTGGGACTTATAATCTCACTTTCCTCGGTTATCTCAGCCGCAAGGGTGGATGAGTCTGCAGATGGCTTCTCACAGAGTGCTGACACACACTCATCCACCATCCTTCCGTCCGAGAGCAATTCGTCCCCTTGGATGTTTACAACGATGTCGGCGTCGAGCCCCCCAGCGACCTCGGCGACACGTTCGGTGCCGCATCTGTGCCGGGGAGAGGTCAAGACGGCCTTCCCACCGAACCCTACCACTTCCTGTGAAATGCGGGAATCATCCGTCGCAACCAGCAGCTCGTTAAGACAAGGGGACGACAGTGCTCTTTCGTAGACATGACGGATCAGCGTCTTCCCCCGTATTGGAGCCAGAGCCTTACCGGCGAATCGCGAGGAGGAGAACCTTGCGGGAATAATGCCTGCTACTCTCACGGAATTCAAAGCCTTCTCGGGCCAGTCGGTTCCGTCACCGCGCTATCGGATTCGGGAACGTTCCGGCCACGGGAACAAATAAGCAGATTCAAGGAGAAGAACACGAAACGGTGAGATCGTTCAGAGGACGGACCGGCTGTACTTTTTCACACCCTCGACAAACAGGTCGCCTCCGTGGCAGTCCTGTGCAACGATCACGGGAAAATCAGCAACCTCGAGCTTGCGAATCGCCTCGGGCCCAAGGTCCTCATAGGCCACAATCGAACTGGACTTGACCGCCCGGGCTATTAATGCGCCCGCACCGCCAACAGCGGCGAAGTATACGGCCTTGAATTTTCTCATCGACGACAGGACAGGCTCCGTGCGCTGCCCCTTGCCTATCATCCCTTTGAGTCCGTGCTCTATAAGTAGCGGCGCGTACGGATCCATTCTGTAACTCGTCGTCGGCCCCGCTGAACCGATTACTTCTCCGGGGCGAGTGGGAGTAGGACCGGCGTAATAGATTATCTGCCCCTCAATGTCAAAGGGGAGCTCTTCCCCTTTCGACAAGAGCTCTACCAGTCTTTTGTGGGCAGCATCCCTGGCAGTGTAAATAATCCCACTGATCAGAACTTCGTCCCCTGCGCGGAGGTCTTCCACCGAGCTGTTAGTGAGTGGTGCCGAAACCCTTTTCACGACGGTATCCTTTCCAACAATGTCAGACGCGTTGCCTAGATAATCGCCTCCTTGTGGCGGCTTGCGTGACAGTTCACGTTGACCGCCGCAGGCAGACTCGCGATGTGGCATGGAAACGTCTCAATCAGCACAGCGAGTGCGGTGACCCTTCCGCCCAATCCCTGAGGCCCGACGCCCGTGGCGTTTATCTCGCTCAGCAGCTCTTTTTCAAGCTTTGCGTATCTCTCGTCAGGGTTATGCGAGCCCAAAGGCCTGAGCAACGCCTTCTTCGCCAGAAACGCACACTTCTCGAAGGTACCTCCAACGCCCACTCCAACAACGACCGGCGGACATGGGTTGCCACCCGCCTCTTTGATTCTCTCAACCACGAATCTTCTGATTCCCTCAATGCCGTCCGCGGGCTTCAGCATCGCAACAGCGCTCATGTTCTCGCTGCCTCCCCCTTTGGCGGCCAGAGTAATCTTCACGCGGTCACCCTTGACGATCTCTGTGTGGACAACCGCAGGCGTGTTGTCACGGGTGTTCTTTCTGTCAATCGCCGGATCATCTACAATGGATTTCCGCAAATAAGCTTGCTCGTATCCCCTCCTAACTCCCTCGTTCACTGCGTCCATCAGATCGCCGCCCTCCAGACACACGTCCTGTCCGATTTCGAGAAAGACGACCGCAAACCCTGTGTCCTGGCAGCTGGGCAGCTTCGTTTCACGCGAGATCTTGGCGTTCTCCAGAATCTGCTCCAGTATCTGCTTACCGGTCGGAGATTCCTCTGTGCGCAGGCCTTCCTCAAGCGCACCGATGAGGTCATCATCCAGCTCGCAGCTGGCGCTGGCACAGAGCTGGCTCAGCTTCTCTGTAATCTCGCTTACCTTTACAGTTCTTTTCGCCATAGTGTTTCCCTGGATAGGCTGACGGAACAGATCTCTGCAGCGGCACGCAGGCGGAGTCTTTAGACAGCCTGAATGCTCAACTTCTTCCTCGTACGCCCCATTCTCTCGAAGACGACCTTGCCCGAAACCAGAGCGTAGAGAGTGTCATCCTTTCCCATGCCGACATTAGTACCAGGATGTATTCTGGTTCCTCTCTGTCTCACCAGGATGCAACCAGCATTCACAAGCTGGCCGCCGTACCTCTTCACTCCCAGTCTCTGTCCTTGACTGTCTCTTCCGTTACGGGAACTGCCAACGCCTTTCTTGTGTGCCAACTCAAGTCACCTCGCTACTGACCTTCAATGGAAGCCACTCTTATCTCGGTTAGATCCTGTCTGTGCCCCGTTTTTCTTCTATAGCCCTTGCGCCGTTTGTATTTGAAGACAACTATCTTTCTATCCCGCTTGTGAGACACGATCACACCCGTCACCTTCGCCCCGTCAACAAAAGGCCTACCGATCTTCACGTTCTGCCCGTCGGACAAAAGGAGCACCTGCGGCAGAACAATCTCTTCGCCGACCTTCTTCTCCATTCTTGGGACACTAATTACCGTATCCGGCTCTACCCTGTACTGGAAACCTGCTACTTCAATAATTGCATACATAACACATCAGCAAAGTCTGTGAGTACTGACAAGCGCCAAGCGAAAAATAACCTTCTATTTATACCACCACGAGAATGGTTTGTCAAGCACGTGATTAGAGGACTCAAGCGTCAAACTGAGAGGTAACGTCTCTGTGTCCGCGCCTCAAAATTAGCCGGAAATCCTCCCGTCTCAAAGACGGATCGTCCACTATGTCCAGCTCGATCCCCAGCCTCCTCTCCAGCTGCTCGAGCCTGAGACCTCTCTCTTCGAGGAGGAAGACCGCCACCTCTGGGGAAACCCTGAGCTGTAGTTTCTTTTCGCCCGATTCTGCAGCGGCTCTCTTGAGCACCCGCTCCATCCTCATCGCCATCGACTCCAGCGACAACACCCGTCCCACGCCACCGCAGGTCGGACATTCTTCGCTGAAGTAATGCAAGAGACTCGGCCTCTCTCTCTGGCGCGTCATCTCGACGAGGCCGAGCTCGCTTATCTGAAACGCCTTCGTCCTGGCCCTGTCCTTTCGCAGGCGGGCGCGAAACTCATCAATGACCGCCTTCCTGTTGGCCTCTTCCTCCATGTCTATGAAATCAACAACAATGATGCCGCCCACGTCTCTGAGCCTTAGTTGTTTAGCTATCTCGCGCGCTGCCTCCAGATTCGTCTTCAAAGCCGTCTCTTCCTGGTTTTTCCTCCCAGTGTATCTCCCGGTATTGACGTCTATGGCTACCAGGGCCTCTGTTTGATCCACCGTGATGTATCCACCCTTCTTCAGCCATATCTTTCTGTTCATGGCCTTCTCAATCTCTGTTTCCAGGCCGTAGTGATCAAAGATGGGAGTCTTACCCGTATAGAGCTTGACTCTGTCCTTGAGCTCGGGAGAGAAAGACTTCACGTAGGAAAGAATCTGTCGATGATCCTTCCTCGAGTCGATCACGATCCTGTGCACGTCCTCGGTGAAAATGTCGCGGATAAGACCAGCAATCAGCTCCATGTCTCTATGCAGCAGGACCGGGGCTCGAACCCTAGAAGCTCTGGCTTCTACCCTCTTCCACAGTCTCGTCAGAAACCTGACGTCCGAGTTGAAGTGTTTCTTGGCCTTGCCTTCCCCGGCTGTCCTGACGATAAGTCCCGAGCTGGAAGGCCTCAGGCCTGCGATCAGCTTCTTTAGCCTCTGACGTTCGTTTCTATCCTCTATCTTTCTGGAAATGCCGACGTGCTCTGCTCCGGGCATGAGCACCAAATACCGGCCGGGAAGCGATATCTGCCCGCTGACGCGAGGTCCCTTCGTTCCGATAGACTCCTTTGTAATCTGAACGAGGATTTCCTGACCTTTTACCAGATGGTCTTCTATTTTGACCGTCTCTTTGAATTCTCGTTCTTCCTCTTCCTCCTCGTCGAAGGGACCGTCGTCCATGTCATCATAGTCCACGAGCGATTCCACAAGGTCTGAGACATGAAGAAAGGCAGTCTTGGGAAGGCCGATGTCAACAAACGCTGCCTGCATGCCGGGAAGAACCGCGTTAACTCTTCCCTTGTATATGTCGCCCACCCTTCTTCGACGGTCAGACCTCTCAACAAGTAGCTCGACGAGCGTTTTGTCCTCGAGAATGGCAATTCTGGTTTCATGTGGATCTGAGTTTATGAGAATCTCTCTCTTCACAAGCGGTTTCACCTCTCGTCTACGTTTACTTTTCATCATAAGAGCTCACCCCAAAACGAAAAACTCTTCACAAGGGGGGCCGAATTCCCTCCGGAAAACGCAAGTATAGCGCAATTCTTTCCACGAGCAAGTACCTCCTGTCAAATCCGGAGTCGGGCAGGATTATCTCCATGAGCTCATCGGGTCTCAGGATGTCTTTCCCTTCGAGAGAAAGCAGCATTTCCAGGCCCGGAAGCTCCCCACCCAAAGAACAAATCTGGCTCACGGCCTTGGACAGGCTCACCTCTTTCGACTTTGCCCCGGACTTCCTGACCACGACGACGCTGTTTTTCTCCCGCAGCGTGTCTTCTGCACGGGCAAGAGAATCGTGCAGCTCTTCGCGGCTCAAGGTCATCCCGGAAACGAGGTGCTCGGGAAATTGGACCCGGTATCTCGCCGAGGTGCACAGGGCCGAAAGCGACGTCGTCCTGGGCGCCAAACGCCCCCACTCGACAAGCCTTATCCCTGTCGGCAGGAAACGGTTGACCGCCCGGACGGGGTCCTGTTCAGGAGCAACAGCCAATTCCACGTCAAGATACTCGCTGCTGCTCGTGAAGCCCAGCGGCAGCGGGGGACCGAAGGAAACCTTGGGTCTCACCCTGAAACCCCGGGAGAAAGCCAGGGGTAGTCCCGAGGCTCTGAGCGCCCTGGTGAAGACACGGACCATGTCAAGGTGTGACAGAAACCTCGCCCTACCCTTCTTCTCGTATTGGAAACGATACTTCCCTCCGGTTAGCACTTCTGCTCCAGTGCGTGGGCGACCCGAAGGGTAGACCGGACTCGCTACCTTCCTCATCATCTCGCTCTCTTCCTCCAGAAAGGCAAGACAGGTTTCTTCGGGGGAAAGGTCCGTGCCCTCCAGCACACCACAGGAGTAACATTCACCGCTCCTGCAGTCTCGGGTTAGCAAGCCCTTGTAGGCCTTGTCTCTCTCGGAGACGAGAAAATCCTTGCTTACGACTTCTATGTGGTCCCAGGGGAGGGGCTGTTCCAGGCGCCTCGAGCCAGTGCATGCCTCTACGTCGAGCGAAGCTTCTTCGAAGGCCCGTTCCCAGATGGAATAGTCAAAGAAGTCAGACCAGGCATCCAGCTTTGCCCCCCTCTTCCAGGCCAACGCGACCGCGGCCCCTGCTCTCCTGTCCGCACGCGCCAGGATGCCTTCCAGGAACGAGACCGCAGGGTCTCTCCACTTCACTTTGAGAGGAAGTCGCTTCAGTGTTTTGACGACTTGCCTGATCTTCGCGTGCATCTCCTCGAGAGAATTCTGCCTGTCCCACTGAAACGGCGTGTGCGCTTTAGGAATGAAGGGCGAGATGCTCACGTTGAAACTGACCTTGGGATTCTCCTTTCTGGCCCTCCTCAGGGCGCCCTCCACCAGAGGCCCTATGGCATGAACGTCTTCCTCGGTTTCGGTCGGCAGCCCGATCATGAAATAGAGCTTAATCAGATCCCATCCAAATCCGGCCGCAACAACGATTGCCTCCGTTATCTCTTCGTCCGTCATACCTTTGTTGATAACGTCCCTGAGCCTCTGGGTTCCTGCCTCGGGGGCAAGTGTCATACCTGATTTCTTGAATCCGTCGAGCTTGCATGCAAGATCGAACGTAAGTGTGTCAGGCCTCATCGAAGGCAGAGCTACGTCCACGCCCTTTCCCGCGAACTGCTTCTCCAGCGCCGGCAGCAAGTCAGGTAACCCCGAATAGTCCGGCGTAGACAGTGAAACGAGAGATATCTCCTCCCAACCGGTTTTTCGAAAGCTCCCTGTTATTTCATCCAGGACCGCGGCCGCTTTCTTCTCGCGCACAGGCCTGTACGTATATCCTGCCAGACAGAACCTGCACCCGTGCGTGCATCCCCTCATGACCTCGACATTGAGCCTGTCGTGCGACACTTCCACCCTAGGTGTGAATATCAACGTCTCACAGGATTCGATGTGCTCTGCCAGAGCACTCCTGACCGGTCCCCCGGCGGACGTGGTATCTCTCGTGTTGGTTCCGTCAGGAAGAACGCTGAGCGGAAAGAGAGAGGGAACATAAAGACCTCTTTGTTTCGAAAGCTCCCTAAGGAGTTCCTCCTTCCTGAGATCCCCCTTTTTCCAGCTCCTTGCGGCTGTGCATATGGCACCCACCGTCTCTTCACCGTCACCGATTGAGAAACAATCAAAGAAATCGGACAGAGGCTCGGGATTAGATGCGCAGCTTCCGCCTCCGACGACAAGCGGATGCGAATCGTCTCTGTCGGCACTCAGAGGAGGAACACCACCAAGATCGAGCATATTCAGAACGTTCGAGTATTGGAGCTCGTACTGGAGGGAAAACCCCACTACATCAAAATCCTTGAGCGGAATCCCTTGGCAAAGAGAAAGCAACGGCACGTCTCTCTTCCTGAGCTGCTCCTCGAAATCCGGCCAGGGGGCAAAACAGTAGTCAACCAGCACCCCCTTCGTGCGCCCCAGGGCAGCACCCAAAACCCTCAGGCCCAGGTTGGAAACTCCGACCTCGCAGGTGTCAGGAAAGGCCAGCAGGACTCTCAGCTTCCTGCTGGCGGGCAGAGCCGTGCAGCCGGTCACGAACTCGCCGATGTATCTGCCGGGCTTACGAACCACCGGTAAGATGAGCTCTTCCAAGATGTCGGAGTAGTCAGTCCCGTGCATTTGTCCCTTTCTCGCGGCTTCGAGTGCCCGATGGCCGAAGCAGAAGCATCGCGGGATAGGTTCGACGCCGGGTCATTTTCGCCGACCGGCGCCGGAGCCAAACTCTTACACCGCCCTCCGGGTGCTCCAGTCGCCGTCGCAGGCTGGGCAGGCAGGAAGAATAGAGGTGCCGACTCGCCAGAAAAGCCTCGCGATTTGAGCCTCAACCGCGTCCACAAGACTACGGCCTGCTCGGCTCGCTGCAGGCCTCAACACGATACTAACACCTGTCACGCGGCCACTCAAGCCAAATGAGGAGAGCGGGGACCCTCATCTATGCTGCGACGGCAACGACAAGCACTCGTTCGACTTCCGACTCCCTCAGGGCCTCGATACAGGCTGCCACCGTGGAACCGGTAGTGACAACATCGTCTACTAGCACGACGTTCTTGCCAGCCACCAAACTGGGCCTTGTAACCGCGAAACTACCGAGGAGATTTCGCCTGCGCAACTCCGCAGGGAGCTTTGCCTGCTCACGAGTCGGCTGGAGCCGTGCCAGAAGGTCCGCGACCAACGGAACACCCGAAGCCGTCTCGATGGGCCTGGCAATCTCTGTGCTCTGGTTGAATCCCCTTTCCCTTATTCTAGTACGAAACAGAGGGACCGGACACATGACATCGAAACTCTCGAAGTCCTCGTCCACGATTCCGGCGCGCAAGATAAGCTCTGCCAGAAAAGGTGCAAGCTCTCTCTCACGGCTGTACTTAACGCGGTGGATAAGAGACAGGACAGCCTTCTCCGTCGGCACGGCCGCTCTAGCTTCAGCGAACCCATGAAGGGGACAGTCAGACCCTTGTGGGCTTTCCTCTCCTTTGAAACGACAAATCGGGCAAAAGACGACGCTCTTTGGCTCGAGCGACGCTCTACAAGGCCGGCAGAGCCTCTCGCCCGAAGGGATTCTTCTCTGACACAGGACACACGATTGAGGCAGGAAGCATTCGGCAAACGCGACGCCGATCTCTCTTAAGGCAGCCATCTTCTCCTTCACCTTCATCCCAACACCCCCACAAGAAGCTACCTATGTCTGGCGTCTGCGCAGAGTTCGCATCATTATGAGAGACGTTAGCATCAGGCCGAGTGCAATCAGCTGGTTGTTGTTGAAGTTCAGGAAGCCCAGTTGACCCAGGTAGTCGCCATCGCCATAGTATCTCGTAAAATCAACCAAGAATCTGGCAGCTGCCGAGGTCAGCACGTACGACCAGAACAGTTGACCTTCGAATCTCTTTCTTCGATCAAGCCACAGCAGGAAGGCCAGCACCACGAAAGCCAGGGCCGAGGAGTAGAGCTGCGAAGGGTGAATCGCCGCCATCCCAAACACTGCCGCGGCAAAAGAATCCTCCGGAAACACGACCGCCCAAGGAAGGCCGGTCGGTACTCCGAAGCAGCATCCGTTCATGAAGCAACCGATTCTCGTGATACCTTCCCCCAGCGCCAGTGAAGGAGCTATCGTGTCTGCCACGCTCCACACTGGATAGCCGCGAGACCTGATAAAGGCTATCCCTCCGACGATGGCAGCTACAACGCCCCCATACATAGTCAGCCCCCCACCCCAGAGCTTGAACACACTTGCGAACCCTCCCCGGAACTCCTCCCAGTGTGTTACGACGTACAATGTCCTGGATCCAGCCACGGCCAGCAGCAGAATGACGAGGGCAAGCCAGACTACGAGGTCCTCGGGCACTTCGGATTTCTTCGCACGTCTTATGGCAAGATGCGTGCCCAGGAGGAAAGAGACGGTAAGCGCCAAACCGTAGAACGTCAGACGCAGCCCCCCGATACGCACAATCTCGGGATGCATTCGGCCTCCTCAATACTCGTGGAGCCTTCCTGCGATGCCAGCCATAACGCCAACCGCCGCCAGGCTCACGACAAGAGCAGAGCCTCCGTAGCTCAAGAACGGAAGAGGCAATCCGGTTACGGGAGCAAGTCCAAGAGTCATCAGTATGTTGACGCCCACGTGATAGAGCAGGAGAGACACGATGCCCGCACACATCAATCCGGCAAACCTGCTCCTGGCCCGCGCGGCGATTGAGATACCTTTCCACACGATCACAGCGTAGAGGGCCACAGCTACACAGCAACCGACGAAGCCGAACTCCTCTCCCAAAACGGCGAAAACAAAGTCTGTATGCTGCTGAGGAAGGAATGCAAGTGATTTCTGAGTGCCGTTCAGAAACCCTTTGCCAATGATGTTGCCCGATCCGATTGCTATCTTGGATTGAACCGCTTGATACCCTGCCCCCATGCGATCCACACCAGAACTCAGAAAGGATATGATCCTCTCCTTCTGATACTCTTCCAACGAGTGCCAAACCTTATTAGTGGCCGTTCCCAGCACCCCGTTTGCAATCATAACGAAGACGTAGTGGGCCACCGAAAGCCTGGAACGGTGGAGTATGAGCCACTGGACGCCGAAGAATATCAACCACACCCATCCCCAAAACGAGCACAGCATGCTTGCAACGGGCAGTAGCAAGACAGCCAGATTCAGAGCCGGAACTCCGGCCCAATAGAGCATGCCGAACAGCACCGCGATCAGCGAGAAGCCGGTCCCGAGGTCAGGTTCCTTGAATATCAGTGCCACGGGAACGAGTGCGACAACGACAGGCAGCGTGAGGCTGCGAAATCTGGTCCAATCCGTGCGTCTATTGGAGAGGATTCGTGCTAGAAAGAGTATGGCGCCCACCTTCGCGAATTCGGAGGGCTGAAACAGAACCCCACCCAGGTCGATCCACCTTCGGGCGCCGAATCTCGCTTCCCCGGCTACCAGCACCGCGACAAGAAGCACTATCGACACCAGGTACATTATCTTGGCAAAGCCGTCATAGATTCTGAGCGGCAGCGCCGCAGCAACCGAAAGAAGGACGAGTCCGGTGCCCAGCCACGTAAGCTGCTTGAAGTAGAGACCCGCTCTGGAGGCAGCAAGCGGCCCCTGGCCCGTGCTGTAGATCAGGGCAATCCCGACTCCTGCCAGGGCTACGGCGCACGCAATGAGCGAGAGGTCGACTCTCTTCTCCAAGTCAGTCAGTCGCAACAAGACTCTCCTCCTGTAACGTGGCAACGCCAGGCGGTTCAGGTACATGGAAAAAGGCCCTCAGAAGCTGACCCGCCAACGGGGCCGCCACAGACCCACCGTGGCCGGCGTTCTCTACCACGATGGCAAAAGCTATCTCGGGGGCTTCAACCGGGGCAAAACCCACAAACAGGGCGTGGTCCTCGCCGTGAGGGTTCTGCGCCGTGCCTGTCTTCCCGGCGACGCGCACTCCCGGGACCGCGCCCAGGCTTCCGGTACCGTCCGGTCCAGAGACAGCAGCTTCCATGGCCTGCCTGAGACTTTCAAAAGTACTCTGGGAGAGTTCGACCTTGGCCCTCGGCCTCCTGTGTATCGGACCCGTGTCGTGTGGCTCTTCCTGCCCGTATTGAAGCTCCTTCCTGACGACGTACGGTTCATAAAGATGACCGTCGTTTGCAATCGCGGCGCAGAAGGTGACGAGTCCGACCGGAGTCGTCAGGATTTCCCCCTGGCCGATCGCCAGGTTCAGTAACACTCCCTTCCCCCACTTCCTTTTCCCGTAAGTTCTATCGTACCATTCAGTTGTGGGATAGGACCCCGCCTTCTCACCAGGAAGCTCTACGCCGGTACGCTCGTCCAAGCCGAATTTGCCGGCGTACTCCGCCAGCTTGTCTATTCCCAAACGCAGACCCAACTGGTAGAAGTAGACGTCGCAGGAGGTCTCGACTGCCTTTCTGAAATCGAGTCTCCCGTGTCCTGCTGCCCTCCAGCACCTGAAAGTCCTTCTGCCGAACTTGAATGAGCCGTCGCAGGGCTCGAACTGGGCGTCAAAGCGGGTGGCCCCTTCCTCGAGACCCGCCGCGGCCGTCAGGATCTTCAGGGTGGAACCAGGGGGATAGAGAGCTTGTGTCGCCCTGTTGAGCAAAGGATGGAGGGGATCGGAGTTGAGTTCCTTCCATTCCTCTGGACTGAGGCCGATTGAGAAGAGATTCGGATCGAAGCCCGGCTTGCTCACCATGGCCAGGACGGCTCCGTCCCTCGGGTCCAGCGCCACTATTGCCCCGCTTTCATATTCTCCCAGAGCGGCTTCTGCCACCTTCTGAAGCTCGATGTCGAGGGTAAGAACGACATCCATACCGGCCGTGGGCTGCTCCTTTGGCGGTAGCGGGGGCCTATCGGGCGTCGGCTGAACCTTTCTACCACAAGCGTCTACCTCGACGTACTCCTTCCCGTTTCGGCCTCTGAGAGCCTCTTCTCTCGTACCCTCGACACCCGCTCTCCCTGCCATGTCACCCGGCTGATAGACGTCTTCCCCGCTTGTCCTGAGCTCACTGCTCGTTACCTCGGACACGTAACCCAAGAGGTGACAGGCGAGTTCTCCGTGGGGATAGTATCGCCTGGGGCGCGATTCGATCCTGACACCGGGGAGCTCGGCCCGGTGCTCCTCAATCATGGAAATTTGAGTTATGTTGAGGTTGCACATGAGCCTCACGGGCCTGAAGGGAACCTCCCTACCCTTCTCAACAAGAGACTTCCATTCGTCAATCCTGTCGATGCCCAGAAGCTCCGATATCCTCCCCAGAACCTCATCCACCTCCACGTCTTTAGAGACGAACTGCTTCTCGTACGGATCAAAAGACAGACAATACGAGAGAATGTTCTCCCCCAAGATCTGACCGCGTCTGTCCAGCAGTCTTCCCCTGACGCGAGAGAGTATCTCCAACCTGACTCTGTTGTGCTTGGCCTGCTCGGCGTAGGCCCTGCCGTGCCAGACCTGGAAGTAGAACAGCCTGCCAACAATCACGGCAAGCAATACAAAGGCCACCACCTTGAGCACGAGTGCCTTCGAGTACTTACTGTTGAGGTGGGACGACCGTGGTCTCACGTTCCACCCCTTCCTTGCGGAAAAAGAGTTTGCGCATCACGTAATCGTACCCCGGACACACCAGAGCGGTATAGAGAGCAGAACCCAGAGAGATGGCGAGAAGGCTCATCCCCACGGCCGATATGCTGCCCGGATGCAAAAACATGAAGTAGAGTAAGTCATGAATAAGAACTGAGCCCGCAAGAACAACAAGCTGGGTCCAGTATCTCTCTTTGAAGAGATGGGAGGAGGCATGGCTGACCAGAAAGCAGGTGATTGTCTTACAGAGAGAGTTGAGGCCCAGTCCGCCACCGAAACTCAGGTCTTGGAAAAGACCCGTAAGGAACCCCGCCACTGTACTGTGTACAGGACCCCTCCAGAGAGCAATGTAGACGGTGCAGCCAAGTATGAGGTCCGGTCGGGCCGGCCCAATTGCCATATGACTGACGAGGGAACTCTGGAGCACAAAAGCAAGACCCAGGTAGACAATCTCAAACAGGATTTCGGAGATGATGTCTCTTCGCAATTGAGGTACTCCTCGACTCCTCAGTCCGCATCAGGATTGAAGAGCCCACTCTCCCGCATTTCAACCTTTATCCTCTCTGGTGCGATGAGAAGAACCTCCACCAAGCGCGAGAAATCCACAAACGGCCTTACCTCGACGTAGGGTTCCCACTCGTTCTCTTCTTCGCTGATCCTTGAGATAGTGCCGACCCTGAGTCCAGCTGGATAAACACCTCCCAGTCCGGAGGAAACCAAGACATCCCCAACCCTGACGTCAGACTCAGGCTGGACAAAAGTCATCATAAGTCTGTTCGGAATTGAGGGTTTCCACTCCACGACCGCTTCCACTCCGCTTCTCTGAACTCTGACACTGACAGGAGAGTTGTAGTTCGTGATCAGCTGTATTCGTGAGAACTCTCTCCCCACACTCCCTACCTTACCGACGAGACCATCAGGTGAGCAGGCGATCCAACCTTCCTCAATTCCAGACGCTGACCCCTGATTGACAAGGATGACCGTTCCAAGCCTTCCGGTTTCCTTGCCTACCACTTCGGCGTGGAGAAGGGTCCACTCGCTTCTGGGTCTGAAGCCCAACTGCCTGCGCAGCCGCTCGTTTTCCTGCCTCAGTTCCTCCAATCTGCCAAGTTCGAACGTACGAACGGCAGTCTTTGAATGCGAGGTTCTGTACTCGCGAGCGAGCCAGGCCAGTCTCACTATCCACCCCATCCTGCCCGAAAGCTCTCCGATCGCGGCATCAACGCTGGCCCTCGGAGTCGAGAGCCACGAGGTCCTATCGGACTTCATCATCAAGAGACTGGATATGACAATGCAGATGAAGAGGATCTTTAGGGATGTATACCTGCGGGACCAACCGAGGGAGTCTTCAGCTTTTTGCATGGCACGATCAATGACCCTCGCTTTTTGTGATTACGTTGCTGTACTTTTTTGGATTGTCCAGTATCTTGCCCGTGCCCAGAACTACGCACGTCAGAGGTTCGTCCGAAACCTCTATGTGCAGGTTGGTGTGTTCTCTCAGGAGCGCGTCCAGTCCCCGCAGCAGAGAACCCCCACCCGTCATCACTATGCCCTTGTCTACAATATCAGACGCCAGCTCAGGAGGCGTTTTTTCGAGAGAGAGTTTCAGAGCGTCAACTATCTGGCCAATCGGCTCCTGCAGCGCCTCGCGTACCTCAACAGAACTTATCTTGACTGTCTTGGGGATGCCACCCACCAGGTCACGCCCCTTTATCTCCATCTCCTCCTCCCTCTCGAGCCTGAACGCGGAGCCAATGCGGATCTTCACCTGTTCGGCTGTCTGCTCCCCCACAAGAAGATTGTGAGCCTTCTTCACGTGCTGGATTATCGCGTCGTCCATTTCGTCCCCGGCTATACGAATGGATACGTGGCTAACTATGTCATCCAATGCCATTACCGCGATTTCGGTTGTGCCGCCACCTATGTCAATAATCATGTTGCCAGAGGGCTTGTCCACGGGTAAGCCAACACCTATGGCCGCAGCGATTGGCTCCTTCACCAAGAACACCTCCCTGGCCCCGGCCCTAAGCGCCGAATCCTCGACGGCCCTTCTTTCAACTTCTGTAATGCCCGACGGAACGCATATGGTTATCCTGGGGCGAATGAGACGCCAGTTCTTGAGAACCTGCTTTATGAATTCTCGAAGAAGCTCCTCGGTCTTTTCAAAGTCAGCAATCACTCCGTCCTTGAGCGGCCTGACAGCAACGATCCTCTCGGGCGTGCGACCGAGCATCTCTTTGGCCTTCGCACCCACTGCAAGGACATCGTTCGTCCCCTTGTCAACTGCCACGACCGAGGGTTCATTCAACACAATTCCCTCACCCTTCAGGTAAACCAAGGTGTTAGCCGTGCCCAGATCAACAGCGATGTCGTTCGACAAGAATCTGACGTGCTTCAAGAAAGACATTTCAGACCCCTTCCCTTGTGGACCACAGAGGCCCGCCGGCCGCGGGACCGGCGAAAAACTCTGAGCTAATCTAGCAAAACCCTTTCTCTGAATCAATCCTTTTGTGAGGATATTGGTAACTTGTGAGACACCTGAGACGCGCCCATTGAAGAACGGCGCCTTATTAGGGACTCACCAGCATCGGAGCGCCTCTTATGACCCCTCCTTGAATCGGTTCCATTCTACTTGACACCGGACGCGGAGATTGCTAGCTTAGGATGGCATTGCGAGACGACCGGTTCGAAGGAGGTATGTGACATGAGAAAGCCTCTCATCGGCCTCTTGACGGTTGTGCTGCTATTTGTCGCGATCGACATCGCACGCGCTGTGCCGCCTCCGGAACAGCAACCCCCCGAACAGACTACGAGAGCGGAGCCGCCGCAGTTCTTGCGCCCCATCGAAGGGGAAACCTCCATAGGCGGCATGGTCATGGACCAGACGCAGAACCCGATGTCAGGCGTTCAGGTCAAGCTGTTCGTGGATGGCCTGAACGTTGCTTCCACAACTACTGATTTGGCCGGCAGCTACGATCTGCGATATCCGATTGACATTGGCAAGGACAAGACCGTGATCCTCTGGTACGTTGCTCCGGGGACAGAGTGGGTACCCAAAGCTGTCGTACTCCACGAAAGCAGAGCGGCTATCTCGGCTCGCCTGATTTCTTCCTGTATTCCCAGAGTTCAGGTTAACCCGTTCCTGGAATTCAACGTCCAGATGGTTGACGTTGCGACTCGGAACAAGCAAATCGCTAAGTCAGGCTGTCTCTCGCCGATTTCGTTTTCTCAGTGAGCACGTGAGAAACAAAGGGCAGGCCGTCAGAACGAGACGCGTGGAGTCGTCGTGGACCGTCTGGCCACGACTCTTCCCACTTCGGCAAGTCTTCGTCTCGCCATGCGTGCCCATCTGGTCTGCGGGTACAGAGCTCTTACCTTCCTGTAGATCTCTCCGGCTCTCGCCAGGTCATTGAGCTTCATCGAGTATATCTCTGCGGCCTTGAGCAGGGACGCGGGGGCCTTATCCTTTTCATGATGCAGGGTTCCGAAGGTAGCGTACGCATCCGCAGCGAGCCCCAGTCGGCCGCTCTCCTCAAGGCATCTCGCCATCAGGATCTGGAAAGACGGAGAGAGGGGCGGTTCGGGGGAGATCCTTTTCATCTCTTCATACAGCTCTATCGCGACGCCCCTGTGGCCAGATTTGAGCTCCGCTGCAACTGCCTTGGCATACTCGGCGGCCGCCTTTTTCCTCTGGCCAGTCAGTAGGAAGGTTCTAGCAAGAAGCGCCCTTGCCTCAGCGTCCTCAGGTCTGGTTCTGAGGAACTCCACAAGCTCGCCCATTGCTGCAAACCATTTACCCTCTTCAAAGTATCGCTTGCCTCTCAGCAGCTTCCTCTCCAGAACGGCCTCACTACTCAGCCCCCCGCTCAATCCCAGAACCAGCCCCACTGCAAAGCCCGAAATGTGCGACCAGTAGGCGGTTGTAGAGATAGGGTTGTTCGAGGTTGCGAGCCCGTAGGCAAGCTGTATGAGAATCCAAAGCATCATGGCCCCCATAGCGTTTATCCTCGAGACGGTCGCACGGAAGATTCCCTGCAAAAAGAGCATGCCCAGTGACGCCACTCTTATGCGCGCATAGTAGAATCGCACTAGGAAAAGACCCATCACTCCCGATATGGCTCCGGATGCTCCAACGACCGGAATCGCAGCGTTCTGCGGAAGCAGATTCACCACGGCCACTGCTTGCGCCATCATGGAGAGAGCCCCGCAGACCAGGTACGCAGTGAGATAGCGTAGCTGACCCATCCGATCTTCTAGAACCGAGCCAAATATCCACAGGTACAGGAGATTCGCAGTGAGGTGAAAGATGTCCGCGTGGAGGAAGCTCGAGGTCAGAAGAGCGTGAAGCTCAAAGCGCGCCGGAACGAACGCAAGCCCGAGGAAAAAGGAGCTGCCCCTGCCGAGGAGTTGAGAAGCCAGAAAACTCGCCACGTTTAGCCCTATGAGAACCAGAGTCACGAAGGGAGTCTTCCGTAATCTGACCTCGGTTCCGATCGGCAGGTAGTAGAAGTAGTACATCCGAGAGCCCAGAAGAAGTTGTCAGACGGCAAACAGGAAGGGGGAGCAGTATGAACTGCTCCCCCTCAGAACCTACGGCTCAACGAGCCCAGCCACTATTAATAGTGGTAGGTGGCACTGATTCTGCCAAACGGAACTTCGTCAACGCCGCTCAGCCAGTACATGCCTGTAAACGGATACATCTCGTGCAACGTGGCGTCCAGCTCAAGATCGCCAAAGGTGAAGGTGACACCCATAGCGAACATGAACGGCTCCGCGAAGTAGGGATATCCGCCGCGAATACCGGCCGGAATGTTGCCGTTCCTTGACGAGACTTCGGTCTTTGTTCCACCGAACGTCTCCTCAATGACGTCCTCGGCGACGAGGTTCTTCGTGGCACCGAACCTTACCGTAAGCCAATCATTGACGGGCGTCTCGAGACAGCCGAAGAAGAACGGAGACGCAGTGCTGGTGAACTCATAGTTGTCGAGCGTGCCAGGGGTAGGGTCAGTTCCCCATGTGGCGTCGCCTTCCATCTTCCACTGGCTGTAGCCGATACCGACCATGAAGAAGCTTCCGACGTCGAATTTGAGGCCAAGGCCTGCGTGCATACCGGTGATGGTCTCGTCGGCAGAATCCTCCTCAGTCGGATCAGCACTGTCGACCTCCCAGCTGCCGTCGTATTTCGCATAGCCAATCATCGGGACGACCGACTTCACATCGTCCACGGCAAAGAAGCCACGGGCCATGAACGAGTAAGAGGGCTCACCCTTGTCCCCGACTGTCCAGCCGTCCGGGTCGTCAGTGTCTTCGATGGTGAAATCAAGCGTCCTATACTCTATCGTGGCCTCGATCATGTCACCGTCTCTGACATCGAAGCCGGCGCTGACGGCAAATCCCAACGTATTGAAATCGTTCACGGTATAGGGTCCGCCCAAGTCATAAATGGACAGCGGGCTTAAAAGCCAATCGTCCACCCATTCCAGCTGGCTGTTGGCCCTGTCGAATCTGATTCCGAGAGACGCAGTGCCAAAGTTCATGCCCCAGAGAACGTCAAACTGTGACCCCTCCTCACCCAGATAGCCGGGATACGGGGCGAAGAGACTGTTCTCACGCAGCATGATTCCGAAGACACCATACATGGCGTCATCGCCCAGACCCATGGTCGCACCAAAGCCGCGATCCATAGACGGAGAAGCCCAGTAATCGCCAAGCTCGCCCACGACCACGGCTGGATATCTGGTGATAGACACCGGGAACGTGAACATGTTGGCATAATCTTCAACAAACGCTGGCGCCACTCCCAATCCTTCCAGCCTCGCAGTGGAACCCATCGCAAGCGCCGGAGTCATCAGAAGCAGAACCGTAAACAACAGAACTTTTCTCGTATGCATTTGAGAAAGCCTCCTTTTGTACTCTCTCCTACCAGACTTCTGAACCACACTCCCCGTCAACCCCGCCCGAATGCAATCGGTTGAGAAGAGGTTAGAACTTCCTTTTCCAGCACCCCCTTTCGTAGTCGGTCATTTCAACCAGACGTTTATCACTCACTAAGCGAGACGCTGTGTAATGACTTGAACACACGCAAATAAAGACAAGTGACCCGCAACTTTCGGGCACTTGAGCGCATACTCTATTGCAACCCACTTTTCTTGTCAACAATTTTTTTGTCTTTTCCTAGCGGCCTTGCGGCTACCTTGAAATGCCTTGAAACTTCAGGTAGATAGCCCGATTGTCCCCTCCTCAAATCCCCCCTCCTGACGTACCCGTGGGCGTGAATGAAGGAGGTGCCACCGGTGGATACGGCCACGTGTGAAACGCCCCTCAGATTCCGACCGAAGAAGAGAAGATCACCTCGGCGGTATCTCCTTACTCTGGGGTCTATCAGGGCGTGTCTGACTGAGCGAAACTGGTCCACGGTGTCTCGAGGCAAAGGGATTCCGTGGAAGGCGTAGACGGTCTGCACCAAACCCGAACAATCACAGCCCCAAGGGGTCGTGCCTCCCCACAGGTAGGGCGCACCAATGAAGAGAAGCGCCGTCCGGACGATGGCCAAAGGGGTCGCCGAGACGCGAGCCAGGTACCCGAGCTCGTTGCGTCTCAGCCAACCGCGGCGTGAGTCGGGTAGCGACGTTCTTACCCAGCCCTTTTGGGAGCTCAGCTTCGGAAGACGAGTCCCGAGAACAAGTTCACACGTTGCCCCGGAGGCTATCGAGGGCCCTTCTCTAAGGATCGCACTCCTCGAGGTTACCTGGTAAGTCAAGCCCGCTGTCCAGTCTGATAGCCGGGAACGCGATACAGGCAATACAGACCAGTCTCTCACCCAGCCGACGTAGCCGTCCGGAAGCCTCACGAGGTGCCACTTCCGATCGCGGCTCGTACGCAAGCGCTCAAGCTCCAGACCCAGGACTGCCTGGGTCACAAGCTCAGACTTGTGAGACGCCAGAGCCCTTATGTCGGCCAGGGGTACCGCAACAAGAAAGCTAAAGGTAAGTCTGGACATGCTTTCTCCAGGCTCCTGCTTTCGGAGCGCAGTAGGACCGTGAGGGGGCGACTCACTCCAAAGAGGGTCCGATTAACTCGTATTCCCCAAACCCCATGCGGTCCACAAACACGAAAGTGAGGTTCTTCTCGAAGTAGGACCAGACCTCATACGCAGGGCCAGACGGGCTCATGGGCCGTCTCTCAACCTGGTCGGGCGGACCCCTTCTGATGTAGATCCTTCCTCTGTCCGTCTTCCAGCCTGGTTGCATAGAGGAGAAATGATGGTTGGCGTATCTGACTCTGTCAAAGAACTCTATCAGATACTCGTTCTCAGGGGTCTCGGGGTATGGATCGCGCTTCTTCCAGAACTCGAGCCACAGACGCTTCCTATCTTCACCCACCGCCTCCTTCATCGGCTCGATCTCGGAGCGCTGGGCAATGTAGCCCAGAAGTGAGAGCGTATCTTCAATGTTCTCATCTATCGCGAACTTACTCTCATCTACCTCGAAGACTCTGCTCGTCCTTTGTGCTCCCCTGCCCTTTCCAAGGACGAGCTCGAGCCTATATCGTCCCATCGTTAAATCACTTACGCTGCCTGAGAAGAACAAGGGCGAGACCTGCCCTCTCCTCACAACACTGACCGTATCCTGCAGCTTTAGAGAACCCTCTTCATCCAGAATTCGCCATGCCAGCCGATAGGCAGCCGTGTCATCTGCTGCAGGGCTGTCATAGATTTCTCCGTACACACAGAAGCGGGGGTACCTTTCGCCGAAGCGTCGTCTCGGGTGCGGGATCACTCTCGAGCGGAGGCTACCCGCCAGGGCAGAGTCCCGACTGCAACTGCCAAGCAACAACTCGCTGAGCGCAGGAAGTGAACGGACCGACTGAAGCTCAATCTCAAGCACGACGGAGGATCGTTCCTCCGAATCCAAGTTCTCGGTTCTCACAAGAAGCGTGTACTTGCCGGGGGCAACAGCTAGCTTGAAGGTCTCGTAAAACGATCCATCCGGCGAGACAGTCTCCCTGTATGACGTGCTCCTCACGTCTCTTCTCCAGGAATCCCCGTTCACTTGCCGTTTCTTCGAATCATAGATAATGGCCTGTACCTCGAAACGCGCGAGAAACCCGCCGTTCTTCTTGAGGAATTGGAGCTGGCTGTAAGAAATGTCGTAATATACCTCCAGCGTCCCCTCCTTTTCTCCGGGTGGACAGAAGAAGGTCGTGCCAACATGGAAGTACGGCGATGCTCGCGCTCTCATGAGGCTCTGCCCGAGACTCTGGCCAAGGCAGGAGAGCGGAAGAACGAAGAAGAGAAGCGCGAAAGCGACTACTACGAAGTTGCTCCGGGATCTTTTCATGAGATCAGGCTCCCCAGCAAATCGAACAGAAGGGTTCACCCGCAACTTAGCACACGGGCTCGCGGGATTCAATACATGTCGTCGCCCCTCACGGGGCAAAATCGGACATTTCTAGTTTGGCAAGAACAGGACATCCCTGTCCTGCCAACACGCGGTCAAACAAATTGGTTGCAATACGAGGCATTTTGATATAGCTTCGTAACTTGAGACTGCCCAAATATAGCAGAGTGACGAGCTTCTCCCGGGGGTTCGAGTCAGATATTAAGATATCAGGAGGAAGACATGAAGTACATCGTGATTGCATCCTTGCTTCTCTCGATGCCTTTCGCCGTACAGGCTCAAGCTCAGACCGAGCCAGCTATCCCATTTCTTTCAGGCGGTGTCAGGGGAGGCTTGGGTAGTTACGTTATGAGTGACATAAACGTCGTCATACAGGAAATCAACGATGTCCTCCTGGCCGCAGATTTCGACGAGCTCGACAGATTCGGAAGCGGCCCCCTGGGAGGAGGAGAGTTACGTCTAAGACTGCTCCCTTATCTTGCGCTATCCATGACTGTGGATTATCTCTATCAGTCATCCAGAGTAGAACTCATGATCGTGGGCGGAGAATTCCTCGAGGTCGAACTGGTCGGCAGCGCGACTCCTATTACCGCACGCGTCCTTTACGTCGCAAAGAACTCCAGCAATCCGAATCTTGTCTACACTGCTGGCGGTGGTATCTCTTACCTGTGGCTGGGTAGGTACAAGGAGACGTACCCAGGCGAGGGAACGGGGTCTCAGCTTCTGCTTCAGAGAACGGCCGACGGGGACGCCCTGGGATTCCAGGTGCTTGCTGGAGCGGAATACTTCGTCAGGCCCTGGCTTTCGGTGGGTGGTGAGCTCCTTTACAGATACGCCAAGATCTCGGAGTTCACTTACAACGACAACTCCGAACCGGTCTTGATGAGTAACGGGGAAAGCATGTCGCTGGACTTCAGCGGCTTCAACGTGCTGGCCTGCGTCAGATTCCACCTTTAGCATGGAGGCACTGCGCCAAGGCGTGTCTCCATGTTAGGGGTGCCGTGCACCCGGAGGTATATTATGCGGAACGTAATGGTCTTTGCAGGAATCTTGTGTCTCCTGGCTTGCGTCTCTCCCGGCGTTCGTGCCGACATCCTCCTGCCCGGAACTCACGAGATGGGTGGAAGTGCCGAGCTGGTCTTCCCGGAAGACGGTTCACGGCTCTACTTGGGTCCGCGCTTCGGAACGGTGTTCTCCCCTGGGCTCGAGCTGGAATTCGAGGCGGGCTATGCCAGAACCTCCAACTCTTTCAGCAACTCGAGACTGGAATTCGCCGCCAACTTCCTGTACAATTTCGAGACTACTTCACAACCCTATCCGTTCATGCTCGTTGGTTTCGGATTTGCCAGGAACCACAGTGAATGGGAAGAGGGCAACCGGGCTTACGAAAGTGATGACACGAACGGGCTGCTCAACCTTGGCGCCGGACTAAGAGTACCCTTGACGGAATCCAGTCTGGTTCGAGTCGAATTGCGCTACACGAGAGAGATGGCAAGTCCTGACGAGAGCATAACGTCGATTAGGGCGGGATTCTCATTTCTGCTGAGGTAGTCCACTTACCTTTTCCCGCAATCTCAACCAACCCCTCCAGAAGCAGAAACCTTCCAAGGGGAACAACTTCGGCAGGAACACTTCTCACGAACAGGGGATTCTCGCACAGACCTCCGCACAAGTACATCTTGCTCGGGCAGCCCGCGAACCTGTGAGCGTTCACGGCTATCCCCTTCACAAACTTAGCCACGGCGGCCTCAACCATCTCTCCGCGCGCCACAGCGTCGAAGACGGCGCTCATGCCCAGAATTCCGCAGGCCACGGGCAGATGCTCATCCTGAGCCTGAAGGCTTTGATAGTCCAACTTGAAATGCATCTCGAGAAGCTCTATGGAAAATCCCATTGAAGAACCGCATTCCGAATTCCATCCTGCTCTTTCGAACCTGCCGTTTTCAAATGCGATGAACTTAACGTCTCTGCTTCCGCAGTCAACGACCAGGAAGTCCGGGGCTTCAACAAGCTCCCTTGCGCCGGTTGCAAGCGCCACAAGCTCGTTCACGACCCGGTCAGATCTCAGATGCGCGTTGTGACCGGTGCCGTAGTCGGCCCTGACGTCCGGCCCCAGCTCAGTACTCCTCATTACCCTGGGGCTTTCTGACGAGCCGACTTTCCACAACTTGGTGTAGGATGTTCCGAAATCTCCGACTATCATGTGTTCCTAGCGCTCGATCCCGTTCAGTTCCAAAAACGCTTCAACTTTCGCTTTTGTGCTCTCACTGATGCTGAAATCTCCGTCAATGTAGAATCCCCTGGGGTGAATGTGCGCAAGATAGTAAGCTATTGAATTCTTCGCACAGAAAGACTGCGCGTAGAACACGGTGGGGACTGAAGGATCGAATTCTAGTTCGAGTTGTCCGTCGGAAGGGGTCTTGTTCTCCATGCACCGGGTCCATCCGAAGACGTGAGTGCTGTCAGGAAAGAGCTCCAGCAACTCGAAATCTCTGGGCGGCACCCCCCAGAATCCGCAGACAGGACTTGATGGAGGAAAATCCTCCTTTATCCCATCAGGTAGTTCTACACTCTCAACGATCTTCTCAAACTTCTCTACGAGCGGCAGTGAAGAGAGGCAGATGGGATTCCCGCGTCTATCACTGTCTGAGTTTCTGGTTGCAATCACAGGAATTGAAAGCTCTCTTTTCAAGATTTCCTTTATGTGACGTGCGCCGTCACATTTTCCCTCACCAACATCTATGTAGATCTCTTCCAGCGGAAGCTTCAGCGCATTGGAGAGTACGGTCCTCAATATGGCACAGTAGTAACGGGTAATGAGTCGCGATTCTGCTTCAACATTTACGCGCGAGACAGTGGCATCCAGGTCAATAATTGTATCGCCCCTCTCGATGACCTTCCTGATTGTCGCCGAGGGAGGAACACCTACTATGCCCGTCAGCCGTTCCAATTCTGATCCCTCCCGCTCGAATCGGCTCTCCTGCTTCTCACGAGGTATATGAGCGGAAGACTCACCACCGTGACCGCCATCTTCACCAGGTACTGGCCAGTCATCAATGCCAGAAGGGGCATCGTACCGTAGAAGGCCAATGTTATGAAGACAACACTGTCCACACCTGTAGATACTGAATTGCTCACCAACACCCTCAACCATCTGGCCTTTCCGACTCTCTGCTTCCACCACGCAAAAATGTGAGTGTCCAGCAGAGAGCTCACCAGATAGGCGACAAGACTCGCCGCTACGATTCTCGGAGTGCTGCCCAGGACAGAGGCAAAAGCTTCTTGTCCCGAATAGAACGAGGCTGCAGGCAGCGAGATGGCGAACTTACAGTAAAGGGCAAGCAGAACGTTAGCCGCAAGCGTGCTGTAGATCACCTGCCGCGCGCGCCTCTTGCCGAGCCTCTCGTTGATGAGGTCTATCAAGGTGAAAGTGAGCGTGTAGATGAATACGGCTGAAGGGACAACGATCGGTCCCAGAGAAACGGGCTTCGAAGCCGTGACGTTGGCAATGAGCTCACACGCCACGTATAAGGCGATGATGAGTGTCATACGCCCCCCTCGTGTGGGCGTATGCTAGCAGAAAAGCACACTAGGGGCAAGACCGGCAAAGACACGGCGTCTGTCTCTTGTCTCCTTCCAGCCCACGCCGTAAGGAGCCTGGCCGTCGAACTTCCAATCAACTCAACAACCAGGCCTCAATCACCCCGGGACATTAAAGACGCACGAATTACCGAAGAAGCACTATCTTCCTGCTTTCGCCGCGGCCCGCGGTCTGGAGCCTGCAGACATACACACCTGAAGCCGCAGCGCGTCCAGCGTCATCTCGACCGTCCCATGCCAATCCATGGCGTCCCGCGTCCATCCAATCATCCACAAGCGTGCGCACCGGTCTTCCATTAACATCGTAAATACGCAGCAGGACTTCACAAGGTTCGAAGACGGAGAACGCGATGTGCGTGGAGGGACCGAAGGGATTGGGATAGGCTGGATGAAGGGCGGCTTTCAGCACCAGATTTCCAGTTTCTTTGCCTGAGACACTTACTAGAGGGTTCTCTATTGTGAACTCGTCGATCACGTCACCGCCAGATGTTACGGCAGTGAGTGTAAGCAGATTGCCATCTATCTCCACCTTACAATAGTGATGGGCCATCGTGGCAGTGATGACGTTCGGATACGTGGCGTCGGGAGCATAGAGTGGAGCGCCTCCGCCGCCAGTGGTAACGTGTGTTACACCGTTCACTTGGGCCCTGGCGTAATAGTGATTGTGACCGGCGAACACAACCGACACCCCGTACTGCTCACAGAGAGGTTGAATATTGTCTTGGACGGCGGCGTTGTTTCCGTGACCTCCTGCCGACCATCCGGGCTCGTGCAGGCAAAGAAATCTCCAGGGCTTCGTGGTAGCGGCCAGGTCGCCATCGATCCAGTCAAGTTGCGCGGACCCGCTGCCGTAATGCGTGTACTGGTCTACGACGACGAAATGGGCGGGACCGTAGTCAAAGGACCAGTACCTGTCAGCCACGAAGGGATAAGGGAAGTATTTCGTGAACAGCACCCCCGAACCCTCGTGATTACCCATTGCGACCTGATAGGGAACACTGGCTAGCATTGTCTGTATGTTCGAATAGTAAGGATCGAAGAACTGGCTGTCCCAATCCGATTCCTCATCACCGTCAGCCACCAGATCCCCCACGGACACGATCAGCGATTGAAAATTCTCGTCCGTGTCGAAAGTGGAGACTACACCGGCTGCCACCTGGTCGTGGTCAGCAGGATACGTGCGCGTGTCTCCGTATGCTATGAAATTGATTCCATATGCCTCATGAGGCGGTGCTGCTCGAAATGACCCAGCACAGGTGTCGGTGCCCGCGATAACTCGGTAGAAGTACTTCGTAGAGGGCGCAAGTTCTGTGATGGTGTAAGCGTGCTGATGGTCGCTTCCGTACTCGTTGCTCAGCGTACTTCCGAGGGAATACAGAGTATCCAGACCCCATTGAACGGTGCAAGTCGCAGTAGAATACAACTGCCAAACAAGCTGCATCTGCGTGTTGTCGTCTGGATAGATGAGGTGCGGGGCCTTGCGCACCAGGCCCGCGCACGCCGAGCCGACCACAAGCATCAACAGTGAGAAGGAAACTAGGCTTAGCCTAATGGGTTTTGGTAGAGCATACTTCATAACGTTACGAGAGATTTCCCGGTCGCCTCCCTTCGCAACTGGCCGGGCGAACCGCCGCAGCGCCGTGCCATGGGCAGCAAGCGCACGACGGCCGCCCCTTTTCCACTTGCGAAAACCTCTTTCGCGCGGCCAAACGATGCTAACATCTTATAGTATAACACAATATGAATGTTCCGGCAAGGTAGGACTCTCAAACCGGAGGCGGGTGAGCAATTCACACGAGCCCCCTCCGCTGTCATTCCCTGGTGCCAGTCAGCACGACGATCTAGTTCGAAACATATGTGTTGAATGCCTCGGAGGCCTGTGCTAATTTCGTGTTCGTGGATTTCTGTCCTGTTGCGCAGATTGCAGTGCTGGGAGGTTCTCAACCCAGAGTCTTATAGTCCAGTGCCCTGTCCTAACGCGCTTCACCAAATACTTCGACCTTCGCTCCCAGCCACTTCCGAGCCTCACCCGTTCGGATTCCGCCTAACCATGATTACCTTTTCACTGGCCGCTCTGTTGACGGCTTTCTTGCTCCCGTCCCCTGCGAATTGTGAATCCGTGCGACAACTTACGTTTGACCTCGCCATTGACTGGTGGCCAACCTGGTCGCCGGACGGCCTAAGCATCGTCTTCGTCTCCTCAAGAAGTGAGGGGTCCAACATCTGGAGGATGCCAGCAGCAGGCGAAAGTCTTTCTGCGGCGGTCAGGTTGTCGAATCACCCATCCAGCAATTGGGATCCCAGCATCTCCCCCGATGGCCTTTACGTTGCGTTTGTGTCCAATCGCACTGCGGGCGACAGGGAAATATGGCGAATGACTTCCGAAGGTGACAGCGCCACGAGGCTCACTGACCTACGCGGCCTCGATCTCCAACCCGCCTGGTCACCGGACGGCAGCGAAATACTCTTTGTCTCCGATAGGGGCGAGAACTTCGACCTTTGGATCATGGGCCCCGACGGGGGGAACGCGACGAGTCTCACCTTCCATCCCTCAGCGGATTACCATCCGGCCTGGTCTCCCGACGGCAGCATGATCGCTTTTATGTCCACACGCTCAGGGAATCCGGACGTCTGGATGATGCCATCTCACGGACCCGAAGAGGACGCTGTTCAGCTCACTTCTGATCCTGCAGACGATCTTAGCCCCAGTTGGTCGCCCGACGGAACGATGATAGCCTTTGCGTCTAAGCGCACCGGCAAATTAGACGTTTGGATAATGGACGCGAGAGGTGAAGCGTTCGGACTGGCCAGGGTAACAACTCACTCTTCCGACGACTGCCAGCCGCGGTGGTCGCCCGACGGAGAGAAGATCGTGTTCTCCTCCATGCGCACTGGCAATTGGGACGTGTGGGTAGCTGCGGAGCTGCCTACCCGTGTAAGCGAAACCTCGTGGGGCTCCATCAAGCGAGTCTTCGGACCAAAGGACAAGGAGAAGTGATGCAACACGCCAAGGATTGTGGCAAGCCAAAGTTCTTGATCCCTCATGCCGGCCGATTGCTACTCGTTCTGGCGGCCGCCGCAACGGTGACGCTGTCTCTTGCCATCGGCTGCTCAAAATCAGATAAGCCGACATCTACCGAGAACCGCCCCCCTTCCATAAACGGAATAGTGCTTGAGCCACCAAGGGCCGCTCCGGGAGACACGCTGACAGTCACTGCCATTGCCGGGGACCCGGAAGGAGGACGGTTGCATTTCCTTTGGAGAGCGAGCAGGGGGGTGCTCCTGGATTCCACCGCCCAATCCGTGAAGTGGGTGAGTCCTGATGTAGCTTCCACGTGTTCGCTCACGGTCTACGTGAACGACGAAGTCACAGAGGTCTCGATGAACCGCCTGATTCCGGTGGGCGCAGGATATTTGATAATAGAAAGTTCCCCGGAGGGGGCGACAGTTGTAATCGACTCCGAACCCACTCAGTTCACGACGCCGCTCGAGTTAGCCGATGCACCTGCTGGCGGCTACTTGATAAACGTCCAGAGAGCCCCTTACAGCTACTCCCCCAGCTCCAGCAGTGTGACCGTCACGCACGCGGAAACGACCCGCGTCCGCTTCAAACTGAGCGAAGGCGTCATGGCCTTGACGCCCATAACTGTGAGCGATTGCGTTTCGCAGAGCTCCTGGTCGGCCGATGGCTCCCAGATAGTGTGTGCCGTGGAAGACTCGACCCTGAGCTATTTCGTTTTTTCCATCTTCGATCCGCCGTGGCCGGATCTGTTCGGAGACGTGGTGGCAACGTACGGACAGCCCAATTGGGCGCCTTGCTGGTGTCCAACAGGGTGTGAATTCCTCTTCGCCTCTTCGCGCTACGGAGGAACCAGCATGATCTTCAAGGTTGCCCCGGTCTGTTGCCCCTATCAGGGCACGCCGACGCTCATATATTCGCTAAAATCCAACTACCCGGTCTGGTCACCGGACGGCAGTACCATCGCCTTTGTGGCGGCAGAAGGGGGCGGTTTCTCGCTCGACGTGATGTCCAGCAGCGGTGGCGCGCCAACCGTTTTGGTGAGCGACGTGGTGGAAGACAGACCTTCCTGGTCGTCGGACGGAACCCAAATAGTGTTCACGAAAATGGCGGGAGACAAACCTTATTTGTTTTCCGTTCCCTCTGGCGGTGGAGCTCCGCAGCAGCTCTGCGACGTCCCGGGTCTGCATCCCAGTTGGTCACGGGACGGGAGCAAGATTGCCTTCGTCTCTTCCGAGGATGGCACCGAGAACGTCTGGATTCTGTTCTTACAGGAGACTCCCACCTCTCTCTCTGGGCAGCTCACGAGCGACGGAGCCAACTGGCCGGCGTGGAGGCCCGACGGGAACGGACTCTGCTATACGATGTACAGCGCTGCGGAAGATTGCCACACGTTGTGGCTTGCCGAGAGTTTTCCCTTCTGAGAGCGGTGCGGCGGTGTGCACTCTCCGGGAAGACTTAATCTCTGACAGGATGGCTACGCGGCACAATGCGGAGATCGTCGCCCCCTCGAGGCCCGTCCGTACCGGCGCTCCAGAAGCAGAAAGCGTCGGGCAGAAGCGAGCCACCCAACGCACTTGGTAGGGCCACGGGGAGTCGAACCCCGGTCTGATGGCTGAGAACCACCTATCCTAACCACTAGACGATGGCCCCGTAGGATGTCTTAATTGAGAAGTTGAAGAAGTTGGCTGGGGAGCGAGGATTCGAACCCCGGTAGCATGATCCAGAGTCATGCGTCCTGCCACTGGACGACTCCCCAACACCCCGCGTTAGACTAGCACACGGCTCGGTTTCGTTCAACCCCTTTTTGCGCAACTCACTACGTGCCCCCTGATGCTACGAAATCTGCGGCGTCTTTAAGTCGGGTCACGCATGTCTCCTTCCCGAGAAGCTCCATCACCTCAAAGATCCCGGGGCTGGTGGTCTTTCCCGTAAGAGCGGCCCTCGCAGGATGAATGAGTTCGCCGGCCTTAAGACCCATCTCCTCCGCCAGACCTCTCACGGCCCCCTCAATTGCTTCCACGCTGTAATTCTCAAGCGTCGCCACCCTGTAGGCCACTTTGACTAAGAGCTCTCTGCCCCCCTCTGTCGTAAGCAGGAGCTCTCTGGCCTTCTCATCATATTCGAGCTTTTCCTTGATGAAGAACCCCGCAAGCTCAGTTATCTGTGAGGCAACTCTCAACCTATCGCCTAACACCTCCGTTATGCGGGCAATCCAGTCCGCTTTCTCATCGATGCCTTTCATTCCTTCTTCCTCTCGAAGGTAGCGGCGAACCAATTCGCTTCTCCTCGAGTTGGAAAGTTCTTTCATGTATTGACCGTTCATCCAGACGAGCTTGTTGTGGTCGAAGACAGAAGGATTCGAACTCACCCTTTCCAGAGTGAATTTCCTAATCAGTTCCTCCTTGCTGAAGATCTCCTGCTTTCCATCGTAAGCCCAACCCAGTAGGGCGAGGAAATTGCGCATGGCATCGGGCAGAAAACCCTGCTTCTCATAGTACGAAAGGGAAACCGCGCCGTGTCTCTTGCTCAGTTTTGTGCCGTCCGGCCCGAGAATCATCGGAAGATGTACAAACACAGGGAGCGTTTCACCAAGAGCTTCGTAAAGGAGAATCTGACGCGGTGTGTTAGAGATGTGCTCGTCCCCTCGAATTACGTGCGTGATGTCCATCGTAATGTCATCGACTGTGGCAGCGAAATTGTAGGTGGGCGTCCCGTTCGACCGCACGATTATGAAGTCGTCGAGTTCGCTGTTTGCAAACTGTATGCGTCCCTTGATCGTGTCCGGCCAGGACGTGAAGCCCTCGCGGACTTTGAATCTCAGCACAAAGGGCTTCCCGTTTCTTTCAAGCGAGAGAATCTCTTCCGCGGAAAGCTTCCTGCACCTTCCGTCGTATTTCAATGCAGCTTTCTGCGCAACCGATGCGGCCTTTCTTTCCCTCAATTCCTCCGGGGAACAGAAACACTTGTAGGCGCTGCCGGAGTCGAGAAGTCGTGACGAGAACTCTCGATACTTCTCTCCCCTTTGCGACTGGAAATACGGACCCTCGGCCGCGTCCTTCCCGGGACCCTCATCCCAATCCAATCCCAACCACAGCAAGCTTTCGAGGATGGCCCCGATGGATTCCTCTGTTGAACGGGCAAAGTCGGTGTCTTCGATTCGAAGAATGAATTTGCCACCTTTTGAGCGGGCAAAGAGCCAATTAAAGAGGGCCGTTCTGGCTCCACCGACGTGAAGGTACCCCGTAGGGCTTGGAGCGAACCTCACTCTGGGTGCCTCAGACATGTCTCACTACCTCAAGCTTACGAACCGTAGTCTCACCCGAACTCACGAATCGCCGCCTCACTGGCACACATGAATAGCGGCGTGAAACTAAGGTGACAGTATACTGCACCCTGGGCTCATTCACCAGAGTCCTCACAATCCTTACCCTAACGTAGAGTACCGTCACTCCGGCACGCGACCGCACCGGGAATCGCGAGTCTCCATCGTCCGTAGATTCGAAACGCCCAACACTGCAGCGGAACAGTCAAGATCGTAATGAAGACAAGAGCCGACAGTTCTCCTTCCACGAGCCTGTGCAGCACCACCGGAATCCAGCAAATCGCCTGATGCACGGTCAGTAGAAGTGCCTTGGACCCCCGGTCTATCTCGTAGCGACCAGCCAGCAGGAGCGGAACAGCAAGCCAGAACGCTGGCCACGCAAAGCCAACCTTTCTGTCCGTGTCAAGTCCCATCGTGGGTGCGAGAAGTAAAACCGAGACACCGTAACCGAAAGCCGCGATAAGCCAGAGCCGTTCGTCGCCGATCAGACGACGCCGATCTCTGAAGAGCTTGACCGCCAAGAGCGGAGCGATCCCAAAAGTCGTTAGCACGTAAGTGAGCAAACGAAAGGGTCGCATTCCGTTTCAAGGACAGATCCCGACGGTGTCGATCGAACCCTGTTGCAGCCACGAGGGAAGCTTGTACGTCACAAAGGGCCTGCAATTGTTTAGTGTATTCGACCACAGCTCGATGCCAAAGACATTCCGTAGGAAATTCATAGGGAGTTTAAGCGCCAGGTAGGTGAAGCTGTCAACACCATGAATATTGTCCAGTCCGGTATCCACCACGAACCACGTGACGGCGATGCCGACAGCGGAAATCACTATGACTGACGCAGCCAGCCGGAGCCGTTGTCTTACCACCGCTGGGATCACTAGCCAGAGACCCAGTAGCGCTGTGGTTTCGCGTGTCAGGTACAAGGCACACAAAACCACCAACCCAAGCAGTCTGCTTCGCGAGAAGCTAAAGAAAAACAGGGCCAGAAGCGCAGCATGAAAAAGGTCCGGTAGGTAATACGTCCGAAATAGCTGGAACAGGAGAGGCGTAAGGAGCACAGGAAAGGCAATCCATAGCGCGGACGTTCCCGATCGCAGAAGACTGATGACGACGGTAGTCAGAAGAATGAGAGAGACGATCCCGATGACTCTGAAAGCATGATCGGTCGCAAGATCCCCGAGCTGTAGAATTCCCCGCACCAGTGCGACGTGCAGGATGCGAGTCGAGAAGGGCTTGACCACTTCTTCCGAACGGCCTTCCGCCATCTTCATGTACCAGACGCTGTCTGATTCTACGGCGGGGAGCTTATTCCACAGGACGCTGACGACGATGCTCGTCAGCAGTAGCCCCAGGAAGACTGATCGGCCCCATGTACGGGAGGTCCACACGGCAACAGATTCTACCTTTCAGGCGGCGGACAGATTCTCGTCAGCACAGGACGCATACTCTGACGGCACTCATTATCATACAACGCGCTGGTTTCACCTTTTCTTAAGCCATGATACAGCTTTCCCTCAGGTTGTCTAGGCGCCAATTCACGGGCCGGACCGACTTCGTCCAATATTGCAGAGAAAGCACGGTCAAACAAGACAGGCCACCGGCTCACGCCGGTGGCCTGAGGCAGCGGGACTGTGCCCAAGTTCCCTTAGTCCAGCACCACCATCTTCTTGGAGGCGGAATAGTCTCCTATTCGGGCTCTGCAGAAGTACACGCCGCCAGCGACTCGCTGGCCGCTGTCGCTGGAACCGTCCCAAGCGACGAAGTATGAACCCGGCGCTTTGGGTTCGTCGACTAGAGTTCGCACTACCCTTCCAGTCACGTCGAATATTCGCACTGTGACTTGCGTCCGACCTGAACTTCCTCCTCCACCTGCGGGCACGCTGAAGGCAATCATCGTTTGAGGCTGGAACGGATTCGGGAAGTTTTGAGACAGAGCAGGAGCGCGAGGCACAGTGGACATCGGCACGAACACAGCATACGGGCCAAAGTGAACTTCTCCATCCTGAATGATCTTGCCTAGTACATATGAATACCAACGATTGCCCTGTGCAGACAGATCGACAAATCTGTAGTGATGCGGAGCCACGGGAGTCACAGGCTCGGTGTTGATTCTGACGTATCCGTCCGGGACATCACCCGACGTACGTCTAACCAACCCTCTCTCAGTCAAAGCAGCAGAGGCCTCGTCGACTTCCTTGCGATAGATGTTCCACCGGGCAGCCAGCGTATCGTCCATGTTCGTGTGCCACTCGAGCACGACGCCCACATCTGAGGGAATAGCAGCGAACGCAGAGAGTTCGACCGCTGTGAGGATCGGATGTGTGAACAAACCCGTTCTTGCTGCATCGTGCCTGAACATGGGCCACGGATAACTGGCCACCGTATAGTTGAAGGGACCGGTCATGTCCCAGATGTAGAGGGTCTTGTCCCAGTTTTGACATATAACGTTAGTGAATCCGTCATTGTCTATATCCCATATGACCGCCGGTCCCCGAACTTCACCGGTCATCTGGATAGGGAATCCGTCAACCTCGGATCCGTCGTGGTTCCATGCATAGAGTCGTCCGTCCTCAGCTCCAAAGAGCACCTCCAGAAGGCCGTCGCCGTCCAGGTCGCCAAGAGTAGGCGAGCACTGGCTGCCCAGGTAGCTGGCGTGAACGGGCCAGCCCGGTATGAGAGCCCCGTTGTGGCCTTCCCATGCAAAGACCCAGCCGTGCGAAGTACCCATTACAACGTCAAGCCTCGTGTCGCCGTTGATGTCGCCCAGTGCCGGAGAAGGCTGAAGATCTCCCGAGAGATCGAGGCCCGTCTTGGGCCAACCCGGAACAAGCGTGCTGTCGGGATTGATAGCGTATACCTTGTAGTCCGCGGCTCCAAAAACTATCTCAAGCTCTTCATCGTCGTCGATGTCCCCGACTGCCGGAGAGCTGGTGATGTAGCCGCCAACAACGTAAGGAAATTTTGGAACAGGGCTTCCGTCTCCGTTCCATGCATACAGCTTCGTGTCGCTTCCGCCACCACCAATGATGATTTCAGCAATATTGTCCGTATCAATATCAGCAAGGGCCGCGGAACCGTAAAGCCACATGCTTCCAGTTACGGCAAAGACTCCGTTCGTTGACGGATTGGAGTCGCCATCTATGACCTCCACACCGTCATGATGCCAGGCATAGACGTTTCCATTGGCATTTCCTACCACTATCTCAAGGTCGAAGTCTCCATCTATGTCCGCGAGCGCAGGAGTCGACCACGGGTTTATGCCGACACTCTGGGGCCACCCCGACTCCAAGTTACCCATCGAATCCCAGACATATACCTCCTGTGACTCCCAGTCCACCGCCACCACTTCGGTCTCTCCATCCCGGTCAATATCGCCCACGGCAGGAGAGCAAGAGAACTTGTTCCCTTCTGGAGCAAAGATCCCCAGGGTAACAACGTCGCCGTCTCCGTCAATGTACTCGGAACCGTCGTGCTTGAACGCGTATATCCTCTTCGAACCACATACTATCTCCAGGTCTCCGTTTCTATCGATGTCCACGATGCCCGGCGATGAAGATGTAAGCATCTCACCGAGCTCAAAAGGTGCGTTCACGTGGAGAGGCGGATTAGTAGTGACCGAAGCGTACAGAGACAGTCCGCTCCGATTTCCCGAAGAGTCCTGAGCCGAGACCTTGTAGTAGTATCTCGTATAAGGTGAGAGTCCCTCGTCCAGGTAGTAGGCGGTTCGGTCGATTATGTGCTCGTTGACTCTCTCGTAGGTCCCGAGTGAGTCATCGCTACGGTATACAAAGTAGCCCGCCAGGTCCTCTTCGGCGTTGGGGTCCCACCTAAGGCTTATGCTGGAGGAGCTCCCCAAACCGAAAACTTCTGTGGGTATCGCTGGATACGTAAGCTCGAAAGTCGCGACCTCGTTGGCTCCGAGTGTGTCCAGAAGTCTGAGATAGAAAACGTGCTCCAAATCGTCGTTGCAAACAAACCTAAATTCGTCACCCGTAGCCGAAGAGCCCGCCGGGATGCTTCCGAACACCGCAACGCTGTCCATTATCGTGATGTTCGCATCCGGTGTGTTGAGATGAGCCACGACTTGATTAGCGCTTCCAGCGCCAAGGTTCTCAAGGGTCAGGAGAAACTCAATCTCTTCGCCCACTTCAACGATCCCGTTTCCATTCCCGATTCCGAGCGTGTCCACGATGGCATGATAAGAGTGCCATAGCTCAGGAGCGTGCACCCTCACGAGGAGTTGATCTGTCCACACACTGTCCGCGGAATCACGAGCCTCGATAGTACAGACGACATCGTGTTCATCCGGGCAGTCTCTCGATATCTGTACCAGGAATGACGTGTCAGGAGACTCGAAAGAGCCAGATGCGATGTCGCCGTAACTGGCTGTGCTGTCGATGAACACTGCGAAAGAGTCCACTGCGTGCACTGTAGCCGTTACAGCTTGCGCGAGCGAGCCACCTGCATTTCGGAGTAGTATAAGGAGCTCAACAGTCTCACCGGCATCCACCTTACCGTCATCATTTCCAAAGCTGAGCCCCGAGGTGTCATCATCCACACTGTCAGCGTACTTCCGAACGTAGGGCTCAGAAGGCAAGACGACGTTAGCGCTTCCCTCGAAGGGCAAGTAATCCTGCTTCGTCACGGTGATGGTGAAACTGCCCTCGGTGTCGGGAGACAGGGCCATTTGAGCAACGCCACTGGCGTTAGTGTAGCCCACCTTGCGGTCCTCATTGACCTTCCAGAGGCAAACGTAAGCACTATCCACCGGGCTGCCTTCAGACGTAACCGTCACCTCGAACCAGGGCGCGTCGGCCACCATCTCAGCATCGTACGACACGTTCAGCGTGCCGGGCTCGTCCTGCCACACCGAAAGGTGTGGGTCTCCAAAGAGAATGCGGACGAACTGAGTCCATCTGAACGAATCGTCTGTCAACGACAGAGAAATGAACGGAATTTTGCTCAAAGCTGTGGCCTGGCCGAGGTGAGTGTAGCCATCCTGGAAGAGCAATTTGAAAAGCTCATCCTGGAACAGCCACGCCGTCGTCGGGTAGTCAAACCGGGTGGAGCCGAGATAACATATCGAACCACCGTTCTGGTTCAGAATGAACCGCTCCCCGAGGCAGTTAAAGTCAAACGCCGCCGAAGTACAGTTCTCTGCGAGCATGATCCCTACCCTGTCTCCGTTCGTTAGGGCGTCTATGTCTGCATTTGTGAGAGTCGCGTCCGCAACGGAGAGCGTGTTGCGGTAACCGTGCCCTACTTGCAGAGCGAATCCGTAGCCGACATTCAGTGAGTCCCACACGCCCTGCTTCGTTTCCAGTAACGAACCCGGGTAGCAAAGGTAGTTTTCATACAGCCTGCCCAAATGCAAAGTGGGAGGCAGGAAAGGAATCGCAGATTCAGCCACCTGAGCCCCATCCAGCGCCACAGTGTCGCACTTCGTACCGCTGGGGACATACGTCTTGGGGAAGAGCACCTCGGCGAAGAAAAGATATCTCGATACGAACTCGGGAGGAGGATTCTTCAGATATCCGAGAGTCTTGTCTACGAAAAGCTCTGCCTCACCAACGGTGTTTACCGTCGCACGTCCGATCCACACCTCCGGATAGATGTCACACTCGTCGCCAGGATCGGCCTCTCCGTTGTATCCCTCACCGAAGTGATAATCGCCGTCGTGGTTCCAGTTGCCGTCAAGGCATTGGTAGTACATATCGGTCGGGATGTCCTCACCGCCTGTAAAGAGTGACCATGCGTACCTGGCGGGGATTACGTCGCTATCGCCACCCAGAAGTATCCAGGTCGTTCCCCAGTTCACGTAAGCATCCTGGATGAACTTTCGAATCGTCTCGGACAGGTCACATCCGTCCAGGTAGTTCTGGCGTATCCAAGACGTAGTTCTCACTACTGCGGAGACGCCGCTCTTTGTCTTCCAGTCGGCAAGCCGCTGGAATTCGAGTTGCATCGCGTCATTCGTTATTATTACGTACTCGACGGGACTCCCGTCGAGCGAAGGCCGGAACGAGGGGCTGAAAGGCTGCTTGGCAGGACCTTCAGGGCGTGCGGTAACTTCAACCTGTGCCGGATTCGGGTTTACAACGAGCCGACGCAACGCGCGCTCAAACTCTCGCTCGGAGCTCTCTATGATACGCTCGGTCTTGAGAGGGCGTACGACATCGGGAGTGAGCTCCAGAACGATGCTCATCCTGTCGTCAAACCTGAGCTTTTGCTCGACGTCCCTGTATTGAACTGGAGAGACAAGAAAGCTCGCGATTCGGCGGCCCCGCATAAACCCCTCTCCAGCGGCCCTCACCCGTAAGACCGGATACCAGTCGTTCTTGTCAAAATCTGCCTCTGCTACTGTAAGCACTCTCTCCCTAGGGTCAGTCGAGAGGGGAACCGGGGTGAGCGAGACTCGATATGTTCCTTCAATGTCCCGGCTCCCAAGAACCTGGTGCTCGATCCTGCTGACTTTCATCTCCGGAGGGATCTCCACTCTCAAGAGGTACACTGGCAAATCAGGATAGCCCGGAGCGTAGCCGGACAGACAGCCTTCCAGTTCCACTCTAGTTGTGCCGCCGGAACTCAATATAACGGGCGAGCTGCCCTCGAACGAGACGTCTACTGTAACGCGTGTGGCGGAAGTGACCGCATGCACAACCGGAATTTTCATCTCCCCGTAGACGGGCGAGTTATCATATGAGGCCAAACACAGCAGCAGGCAGCAGAGAAGAAGTGACTTCCTCATTATTCACCTTCCAAGCAAAAACGTGCTCGTAGAACTTTCCCTAGGCACGACCTTCCCTAAACAGAAAACCCCACCTTCCGTAGGAAGAAGGGGGGTCAACTCAAGCACCGCGGAAGCTTACCACAGGACCACACCAGGGAACCTTTCATCGCTGATATAATGCTATCAGAGAAATGGCCCTGTGTCAACAGATTTGTGGCGGCTATTGCTCGACCCGGTCACCGATGGACCCTTTTGGCCCGAGCTTATCCCAATCGACCCTGTAGGCCGTATAGAAGAACCTCCCCGGCCTGGTTATTCCGAGATTGCTCACGCTGGCCTCAATCACTGGCTGAAGGGCGTCAGTTAACTCCTCTATCTCCAGAAGCCTCTCACTCTTTCGGGAGCGATCGATTACATACTCTGGACGCGCCACCTCGGCAAAAAGAAACCCTGTAAGCACTTCGTCAAGCTCGTGCTCGCGCAGGATAGGAATCATGGAAGGAGTGACAAGCCCTCCCAGGTCCACCACCTTCCTGTCCGAATAGTAGGCGAAGGCGCCTATGTCAGGAATCGCAACTGACGCGTCCGATGGGGTGTTGGCTGAGAACCATCGACCCAGGTGGATGAGCGAGACTCTCATGTCTCTACTGAAGCTGTGCGTGTGCGGATAAACGGCGAACGCCATGACAGATAAGTTGAGCAGTATGCACACCATTGCAACAACGCTCGTAGCCAGGCGAAAGGCGGACACGGAATACTTCCCCTTGCCCGCGAGCGAACGAACGGAGAGAAAACCGTACAGGACGAGTAGGGGCAAAGCAGGCACGAGGTAACGGGACACGATCTGAACGTCCCTGACAACGTAGCCCACCGGAAGGAGCACGAGCCATCCGACGGAAGCAAGATGGAAGCTACTGAGTGTGCCGAAGTACTTCCTGGCAACTACGGACGCCACTATCACAACGGCCACGAGGAGAAGCTCCGGGCCGTTTGTGGAACCCATTATCTTACCAACCACGGTCATGCCTTCCAGCACTCTCTCCGGAGTGATGAATCTCCCTGCCTTCACTGCAACAGTATTCGGGGAGAGACGGCCGAACTGAGCCAATGAGTATGCAAACCACGTCAATGAAATCGCAACAAATGGAGCTGCAACGACAAAGAAGAATCTCTTTGCGCCCGGTGGCCGGCGCACGAGGGTAGCCGCCAGACAGATGATAGGAAGTGCCACCGCCTCTGGCCTCACGAGGCTTGCCAGCCCGATAATCCACGGGGAATGTCGAGGTATACCGGTCTCTGATTCCCGGAGAAAGAAATAGAGCGCGGCCACCACCCAAGTCGTGACGAGGGCGGTTTCCATGCCTGAGAGACCCCACCTTACAGACCAGGCGTTAAAGACCCAGACCAGTGCAGCGGCTCGCGAGAGAAAACGGTCCGAGGTCAAGCGAAAGACAACGAAGTAGAAGAGAACGCTGCAGACCAGAAGCGATGCAAGACCGAGTACCTTCGAGACAGCCAGGAGTTCGCCACCCAACAGTCCTCCCGCCGAGATCAGAAGTACCCACAGCGGGCTCGTGAATCCGTAGGTGGGCTCACCGGCGTTAAACGAGAATCCTTTTCCTCCAATCAGATTCTTCGCAAACTGAAGATGTATGAACGTGTCGTCTGTGATGTACTCGGCAAAGGGGATTTCCACAAGAAAAACCAACGCGCAAAGAATAACAAGGAAATACCTGTCTCTCATTTCTCCGTTCCTCAGGCGTCACCCATTTCGCCTCTTCGCGCGAGTCTAAGCCGAGAGCGCAGACGAGTCAACATGTCACGTCGCCGTCGCGGCCCGGCACACGTACGCGCGAAACGGCTTTTCTTCTGAGCGCGGCCCCTCACGAACTGAAAGCCCGCGCGTAGCGGTTCTTCGTACGCTGCTCGTGGGTCCTTCCCACGCCGCTGACTTCCCGGCGTCGCCTCTTGGCGGCTATTGACGTGCGCATAACTGCATGAGCCAATGCGGGTTAGGCAATTAGAGAAGTCCTCTCTGACGCCACTTTTGGTTAAAGTGTCACCACGTGTATGACGATACAAATAGTGTAGGGTCTGAGGGCGCGGAAAATCGCCGTTTCGCTTACGACTCGTTGTGCTTGACCTCTCGCCGTGTGTGACGTGGTCCCCTTCTAAGGAGGAGACTTGTGAAAGTGAACTATGGGACAGGCATGAGAAAGCGGCCTTTCGGCGCGTTGGAAAGGTCTAACATCCGCTACTGGCTTATCGCTTGCCTCCTGCTGATGGTTTTTGCCACCGCGACCGCTCTTCTCTACGTCACTACCAGAGACAATCTGAGAAGCGCGGACGCCTTTATTCTTCATAACGGCAGTGCCGTGATCGTAAGTCTGGCCGGAATGGTCATTCTGTTCTGCCTCTACATGTTCCAACGACAGATTGACTTGGCACAACTGAGAGGCAGGCTGTTCCGAGAAAAGGTTCAAGTCGAGACGCTTAAGGGTAAGCTCTCGGAGCTATCTGCACTTTTTGAAGTGGGAACCGCGATAAACCTCAGACTGAGACTGGACGGCATAATGCGAATTATCGTCCGCAGGCTTCCAAACTGTCTGGGCGCGGACAGGGCCTCTATCATGATACTGAATCCCTCGACCGGCATCCTCGAGTGCAAAGCGGCGTGGGGTCACGAGAGCGAACGAGCGCAGAACCAGAAGGTCAAAATCGGAGAAGGTATATCTGGCTGGGTGGCCGCCGAAGGTAGACCTCTGCTGCTTCACGGACGCCAACTGGGACGGTTCAAGGCCTTCGCAAAGATTGACCAGAAAATCACTTCGGCCATGAGTGTTCCAATCAAGCTCAAGCGCTTGACCGTGGGGGTACTGAACGTCACGCGCGTAGAATCAGATGATTGCTTCAAACGCCAGCACTTGCGTCTGCTTTGCCGGTTCGCCGAAAACGTGGCGGGAGTCATAAGAAAGGCAAACATATACGAGAAGCTGGATGCCAGGAAGATACTTCTGGAAGAGACGAACCAGGATCTCATGTCGCTGAATCAGATGAAGGAAGTCTTCCTTGCTACCCTGAGCCATGAGCTCAGATCCCCCTTGACCTGCATCGTCTCCTTTGCTGAGCTTCTACATGAGAAGGAGAAGACGCTGCCGGAGAAGGAGAGAAGGAAATTCGTGTCCATGATGCACGAACAGGCCTGCAAGCTCATGGAGCTCACTGAACAGTTGATGGATCTCTCGAAGCTCGAGAAGGGCGTGCTGGAGCTGGAATTAACAGAGATCGACATAAACGAAGTCATTCACTCCGCCTACGTCGCCCTGGAACCAACGGCAAGGAGTAAAAACATCGAGCTCAGGATGGACCTCGATCTGGCCCTCAGGCCCATTCTCGCCGACGGGACCAAGTTGAGACAGGTGGTGCTCAATCTCGTAGGAAACGCCATCAAGTTCACGGATGAGGCAGGGAGAGTCGTGGTGAGTACGCGCGCATCAGGCAACTGGATAGAACTGAGCGTGGAAGACACCGGGATAGGGCTCAGCAACGAAGAAATCAGCAGGATATTCGGCCTCTTCGCTCAGGTCTCACAATCTTCACAGAACCGCCCCAAGGGTCTGGGCTTGGGTCTTTATCTCGTGAAGGGTTTCGTTGATCTCCACGGGGGCAGAGTGACCGTGGAAAGCGTGAAGGGAGAAGGAACTACTTTCAAAGTCTACCTTCCCACCAAGCTTGAGAAAGACAGTGAGCCTCACGTTTCAGAGGAGAAGCTCCCTGTTTCCTTAGCTGCTTAACGCTGATTCTTGGAAGCACTAAGATAATCCTCTGACGAACGCAGTGACTTATGTGTCCGATTCCATCTTCCGAGTCGTGTCCTCAAGGGTTGCCGAGGGGGCGGCCTTGACGATATTGCGGCAGAATCGACT
>Ga0209636_10000353_pt1 | contig 43435 bp, 39 predicted proteins | sample DeeMarSWOR152_54_FD_187464 | JGI IMG/M metagenome (GOLD analysis project Ga0209636, IMG submission 187464) | Marine sediment microbial communities from White Oak River estuary, North Carolina - WOR-1-52-54 (SPAdes) (version 2) | ecosystem: Environmental > Aquatic > Marine > Intertidal zone >...
GTGACTTTTGTAGAGGTTTTCCTTGCTTCATCATACAATACACCCTTCAGATTTAAGTGACCAGGAATCACAACGTATGGCATACCTTCCAAGTCAACCGAAATGAAGGCTTTCATAGAACTCACTCGATATAGGTCTATAGAAAACAATTAAAGGGTTTTTCATGCATGCATGCGGACAAGTCGATTTCGAATAGATTGGGTTCTACGCGCACTTCCCAAGAAGCTGAATATGAGGATGCTATCCAGAGATTATTCGTACGAGTTCTTTTGGTTCTGTATGCATGAAGTTTGAAAGCCATCTTTGTGCGCGCCTATTCATGATTTCCTGAAGACATATATTCCCCAGCTTAGCGTCTCCCTTTCCCAATGGAGATAAATTTCCTTTTCTTGTTTCGTTCGCTCCAGCAGTTCGTGAATATCCTTATCGTCAGGGTTAGCTCGTGCGTAGTCATCGACATTCCACCACTTGAATGTTTCATAATGATCCCAATCATCATGGTCGCTAACGAGCGTGTAAATGCAGGTTAATCCTTCTGCTTCCCCTACTTTCACATTGTTATGGTGAGTTCCGAATTCCTCTCTCTTGGTTCCAGCCGCCTCTAAATACTCGTCACTTGGATCTTTCAACCAAAAAGCTTCTCCTACTATTATCAATCCGCCTGGTTTTGTCATCTTGTCTAAGGCTTGCAGTGTTCCACGGTAGCCTCCATACACCCAGCTTGCGCCTATGCACATCACCAAATCGAAGGACTCAGGGGTTTCGGGTTTGTATTTTGCTCCGTCAGTTTGTATGAACTTGATGTCAGAATTGGGTACACGGTTTCGGTGTTTCTCCAAACAATCTCTAATACAATAAGGCGATATGTCTACACCCACACCTGATATACTATATAGTTCTGCCAACCTGATTAGAAATTCTCCTTTACCACAAGCCATGTCTAAGACCCGTGCCCCTCGTTTCAGTCTGAGAAGTCTGCATAATCTTTCGAACTTCTCTTTGTTCAATGGATTACATAACAAATGCCTCTTATGGCGAATATCATAGTATTTCCATTTATCCACCGAAACTTCACCTGGTTAGCCTCAATGCTTGTTTTAATAAGCCTTGCGCGCGCTTGAGAGTTTCCCGAAATCTGTTCTAGTAGTTTCTTTCAGTAGCCTTTTATGCAGAACGTTGTTACATTTGCTATAGTTCATTTGAGGAAGGAGACAAATTTGAAAGACAAAAGGCAAATAGTACCAGTGAAGTCAATCGTTGTAGCTGCCATAGCAGTTCTCTCAGTCTTCTCATCAGTCGTGCTGGCGGAGTACCCAAAAACAGGATACTGGATCCCTGCGGAGTTTGCTCCTCAAGAAGCTATGTGGATGCAATGGCCCGACTTTAGGCAACCCCCTATTTTAAGGAACTATGATCCTAGGATAGGCTGGTACCATGACCCCCAACCGTATGTCGACATTTTCGTGGAATATGTCAGGGCGCTTCAGACGGAAGGTACAGTGAAGATCATTGTTCGAGATGCCTTGGGAGAAGAGTTGGCGAGGGGAAATCTTACACAAGCTGACGTGCCGCTTGTCAATGTCATGTTCCACCAGTTGCCATACGACGATGTGTGGGCCCTCGACAACTTTGGCCCCTTCGTTGTAAAAGATGGAAAACTGCATCTGCTCAACTTCGGTTTCGATGCTTGGAATGACCCGGATTACGGACCCTATGAACGGGATGACGACGTTCCTCTCGAGGTAGCAAAACAGCTTCACATAAAAGTTACCAGCGTAACATATGTGGATCCCACCGATGGCGCAACAAAACCTCTGATCTTTGAGGGCGGAGCATTCGAATCTAGCGGTGAAGGAACCCTTGTAGCTTCTTGGTCGATAATTGTAGATAGAAATCCCAATCTCGATCAACCACAAGCAACGCAGATATTCAAAGAGATAACCGGCGCACACACCATCATATGGATAGAGAATAGCAACGCTGAATCCGTGGGCTTACCCTATGGTTTTTCAGCATGGGATCACACAGACGGCTACATGAAATTCTATGCCCCTGGAAAAGTGGCTGTCATAAGGACAACATGGGCAGAGTCCAGTGCAATGATTGCAGAAGCCCGAACAAAGCTCGAAGCGGCGGGATGGACCATCACTGATTTCAGTGCAGACTGGAACTTCATGAACCACGTCGTCTTTGGCAACAAAGTAATCGCCGTCTACGGGCGAGGATCCCCGCGAATGCCAGGTGAGACCACCGCGTCGAACGTCCAAAAAGGCAGAATGGAACTGCAAAAACTCTATCCCGACAAGGAGATAGTCATTTTCGACGGAAGCACATTGCTGTTCCTGTGTGGCGGCGGTATCCACTGCGTCACCCGTTGGCAACCCGTCGTCTCTCGCAGCAGGTCATAGTAAGGCTGGAAAACTAACCGGCCTCCCCCCTATTTTTAAACTCCTAATTTTCACGGCGCACGCTAATAGTCATCCATCTGGATTTGTCCCCTGCGCGCGCACTTGGGGCAATGCTAAAATATTGATCCCTTTCAAGGTCTAAATAAGACGTAAATCTATTGGGGGAACCTCTTGGCTGAAGAATCCGTTGTTTATTGGGTCGGGGCTGGGATATTCGGATTCGCGTCATTGATGTTTGCCGTATTGGACTCGCGAAGACACGATGGTGAAATGGTTTTTGGATCGAATATTTTTGTGAGTTTCATCACTACGATCTCGTACGTAGTTATGGCGTTGGAACTGGGTACGACAGTTGCAGAGAATGGGCAGCCAATTTATTGGACACGATGGCTTTTCTACATCGCTAGTTGCAGCATATTGGCGCTGGACATCGCCGTCCTCGCAGGAAAACCTGCGTTCAAAAAGGTTGAAGTCGCACTATTCACCGGGCTCACCATGTTCTGCGGTTTCTTGGCCAGCATCATTGTCACAGTCGATCGCTGGTGGTTCTTTGCGCTGAGCACGGCGGCTTATTTTGGCACGCTCTACAGATTATTCAAAAGATCAGGAGATGAGAGCGTCAACGTGACGTCCATAATGTGGTTTGTGATGGCAACTTGGTCTCTCTTTCCAGTAGTCTGGGTGCTTGCGCCAACTGGCTTAGGAGTTTTCACAACACTTGTTGAAGCTACACTCTACGGTGCACTTGACTTTACAACCAAAATAGCCTTCGGATTGTATATTTCAACCCGCCACAAGATTGTTGAGTAAGAATCATCTTGAAGACAATGCTTGACGCGTGCGCATTGGAATGTTGACCAGATTCCGCAAAAACTGAGGTTGGTTTTTCGTCTTGCGAGGCTTCACTTCCGTTAAATAAACCAGCGCGCGCGAAACCAAAAAAATTCCCTTTTTTTCTACTGCCTTTCAAAGCACCCATCATGTTCTTAGGTTGTGTCTTACGTGACCAACTGGACGCTAAGCAGCGCGCGCATGCGATGCTTGAGTTGCAGAAAAGAAGGCTGAATTTAGCTGCAATTTGTGCGTTCCCAGGAAAAGCTAAAATAGAACATGTGGGACAATCTTCTGTGCGGGGCTGAGAGAGAAAGGAGCATGAAGAGGAAAGCAGTTTCCTTAATAGTAGTAGCGATATTGCTGCTAGGGTTCTGTGTATTTGAATTACTGTTTTTCAAAGGCCCCGTTCCAAATGTTTCAGCGGTTGAAACACTGGAGGACATCGGTGTTTATTGGGATGAGAATTGCAGCTTGAGGGTGTATTCGATAGATTGGGGCATTTTGTCGCCAGGTGAAGCTGAAGAAGTTGTGGTTTTTGTCCGGAACGAAGGAAACGAGTCATTTCTTTTCATTTTGACGCCACAAAATTGGGTTCCAGAAAATGCTTCCAACCATCTGAGGTTTTCATGGAGTTGTGAAGACAGCAAGGTTGAGGTAGGCGAAGCTGTCAGGGTTACACTAACTCTATCAGTGTCTCCTGATATTACCGGGATTTATGACTTCAGCTTTGACATCGTTTTCATGCATCTATGCGACCTCTTCACTTTCTTTAGAGCCTATGGGTCCAGAATTGACGATCCAACCTATGCGCCCGAAGCTGACTTTGACGGAGACGACGACATCGACGCCTTCGACTTTAGCATCCTTCGTGTAAATTATGGCGCAACCCTATAAACCCCAGAGATTACACAGCCAATTCTTCTTGATTGGCAAAGCAAAATTATCGAAAGTAGCCAGCTACGAAGCTATATCGAGAGTGATGTTCCTTCCAAAATTCTGTGATCTTACTCACCATTTGTATGTTTTTTGTGTATCGTGAAAAGTAGTTTCAAAATTATGAACAAACGTTGTCATAATGGCTATGGCCAAAAGTGTAGAGAAAATGAAGTTGAAACCACACAGGCAGAAATACTGTTTTGCTTTGCTGATCATGACAACGATTGCAACCAGCACGCGCGGGCTGCGTGCTCTGATAGTGTGTCTTGTTTTGTGCTTACTTTTCCTTCTTGAATATTATTCCTTTCTTGTGCAAGACATAAATTATGCTCAGGGCTGCCACAACCAAGAGTGCAACAACTAGCCAGAACTGCATGGTTGTCCATATTGCTGGTGGAAAGCCGTCCAAGGTGACCGCTACCGAACGAGACGAAACGACAGATACTGAAGGCTCGGTTGCGCTCACTGCAACGTAGGTTAGCCAATACGATGTGCTGTAGAAAGTTTCTATCCTATACGGTCCAACGGCCTGAATATTGCTTGATGGCAATTGGAATAACGCTTGTCCCGAAGCATCGGTCATCTTGAAATCGTACACTATTCCAGCTTGAGTGTAAATCACGGCGTATGCTCCGTGAACTGAAGTTCCATCGTTTCCTGAAACTTGCACAGTCAACTGGTAGACCTGACATGTTATGGTATATGGCCCGTCGGAATCTACGTATTGAGTGGTTTGCTGCACAACCCAGCCTTTCCACAAGATCTTGAGCGAATAGTTCCCTGTGGGAACCTTTGTCAAACTGACGAAGCCGGTGTCATTCGTAAGTAGCGGCAAAGTATTGGTCGTGCCGTTTGGTAGAGTAATGTAGACTTCAGCGTGAGGCATAGCAGTATTCGCGTCGTCAACTACTTTGAACGTTGGATTGTGAAGGATGATCACTCCAATGTTGAAGACGTGTGAACCATGCTCAACATTTCCAGTGTTGTCAACGACAGAGACCTTTACGGTGTAGTTACCTAACATCGCTGTTTCAGGGTAGGACCAGTTTGCCTCGTAAAGGTGAGAATAGTGAATGGTCCACAAGCCATTGGAGATTCTCGTCATAACCACGTTGTCAAAGTCAGGAACAGATTGATTCAAAGGATCAAAGATCGATGCGTTCACGATGTAGATGTCATATCCACCAAACGGGTCAGTGACATTAGCTTGAACCACAACTTTTCTTCGGCCTCCCGTCCAGTTAGGTGAAAACATGTTTGTCTCAGCATACTTGTAGTCGTATGTCTTAACCGATGCAACTTGGGTGTAATTGTTGCTATAGACCGTGACATAGCTTGGGCAAATTGGGTGGTCGTAGTAGAAAGACATGGAAACGCCTGCACCTGGAACCACTTCTATGCGAAGAAGAATTGAACTTCCCTCCGTGAATGTATGGGAGGTGAAGGTCAGGTTAAGCGGAGAATTACCGTCGACACTGTTAACGTCTCGTGAGTGAGCTGGTGTGCTTCCATACGCGAGTTCCATGCTTCCCGAAGATCCGGTGGAAACTACTTTGGTTGGGCCCGTTGGAAACACTACCTCGTAAACGTCCGCTTTGAAGGTCGCTTTTGGAGTGGACCCCGTAGAGGTCCAACCACACATCCAAAGATGTAACCATAATGCTCCGCTCAGAGTGACATTTGCTGCCAAGTCAGGATGCACATAAAATTCAAGGACAAGAGTTCCTGAAGCGTTTGTGAAGCCTTGAGGTGTTTCCTGCCAGTTCTGTGTAGTGTTTAATGTTGCCGTTGTTTGACTGTAGCCGTTGCCAACATGCGGGTTTCTCGTGTCATTGTGAAAGTAAAAATTGAGCGCTTTTATTGTGCCATTTGGAGCGGCCTTTACAGTTGAAATAGTGAACGGGGAAACTGTGCACATTGAAATTACTACTAGAAGAACCGTCACAATTGCTTCCAAAGTCTTTGTTCGAGAACTCAAGATTTCACCCTCGCATTTAACCTTCTATGCAATCCACATGAGATTCGACTACTAATTCAACCTCATAATAATCTTATGAATTTCAAATCTGAATGAGTCAGCCTTATCTGCAACTGTCCGCTCGCGAGCCATATGTAAATGAATGAAAGACTTCCAGTTGTGCCAAAAGTCATAAGAATTGAAGCATTACAGATAGCTATTGGCAGAGGGCTTTCGCCATTGCTTATTGAAATCGATTGTGGAGGAGAGTGATTGGAAAGTCGGTCGGAATGGAGGGCAAAGCTTGCATTGGGTGGCTATTTTGCCCTGGTTGCTGGAATCATTGTAGGTTCTTTCATAGTGTTGCTCATCCTGAGATTGATTGGCATTGGAGTGGAAGACCTGGATCTGTCTTTCCCGGTTGCACTGATATCTTCCCCTATCACTGAGACTATCATTTTGGGAATCACCCTTTTGTTCGCGAGGTATAAAGGCGCGGGTTTGAAGGAACTGGGCTTGAAAAAGACAAGCATCAGAATCTTGGCAGTCGTTTCGGCGGCTGCTGTGGTTCTTTTTCTACTAGGTGTGGGCATTATTATTTTTGAAGAAGTTGTTTTTGGGCCCGATCCAATGGAAGGGCTCGTTGAAGAAGCAGTTGTTCCCAGAGACTTTTTTCAATTGATTGTTATGCTTGTCTTCTCTTTGGTTCTAGTTGGACCCTGCGAAGAGTTGGCTTTCAGAGGTTTTGTCCAGAAGGGTTTTGAAAACTCGTTTGGGAAAATGAAGGGCCTATTGATTGCTTCTGTTTTGTTTGGGCTTTTGCACGGTCTTAATACTCTGTATTCCATCCTTCCTGCGTTTGGTGCAGGTTTGTTTCTAGGCTATGTGTGGCAGAAGACCGGTGGAAATACAACCACCTCGGCTTTGATGCACGGGATAAACAACTCCATAGCTATTACATTAGCGTATCTTGCTACCGTGTGAGGAGACCGCGCGCAGGGCGCTTTCAATCTAGTTTTGCGCCCGCGACTTGAGAAGCAAATTTTTTTAAGCGGAATCCGTTGAAAAAGCCCACAGGAAGCAACCGTTATGAAGGTTGGCATAGTTGGCTGCGGAGAAGTCTCTCAGTTTCACTTCAACGCGTGGAGAGGCCTAGGAATTCCCACAGCTGCTGTCTGCGACGCGAATCGAGACGTCGCAGTACAAGCGGCTGAAAAATGGAAAATCCCCTCATATTATACTGATTTCTCCAAGATGATCCAAAGTGAAGACTTGTCTGCTGTTTCCATTTGTACTCCTCCGCAGTTCCACGCCGACCAAGCCATAGAATGTCTAGAGTCAAATTGCCATGTCGTCGTAGAGAAACCTTTCACTGTGACGATTAAGGAGGCAGACAGAGTTTTGAAGGCTCTTCATCGATCTTCAGCGAAACTTCTGGTGATACAGAATCAACTCTTTGAACCATCGATGGTGCGTGCAATGAAACAAATCAATGCGGGAGCAATCGGACAAGTGATAGGAATGAGCGTCGGGCTTCTACACAGCAAGGATGAACATATGGTGGCAAACAAGAACCATTGGTGCCACAAGCTTCCAGGCGGCAGATTTGGGGAAAACCTAGCCCATCCCGTGTATCTTCTCCAAGCTATGTTAGGAAACTTGAAAGCGAAGTCTGTTTTTGTTGAGAAACTAGGAGATTATCCATGGATGCCCTTTGATGACCTAAGGGTAATTTTGGATGCTGATGGAAAATTTGGAACAATTCACATCAGCTTCAACGCTCCAGGGTCCAATAGAGTTGACGTCTATGCCGACATCTATGGCACTGGCGGTACTCTGCATGCTGGAATATATCCTATCAGCAGTTTGATTGTTACGAAACCTGGACGCGGATTCTGGCTTGGCGAGAACATCCTTTATCAAATCAAGATAGGATTTTCATACCTCGCTATGTTGCTTAAACAGAAAAAGCTTCTAGGGTTCAGTCCTTCGCACGCAATGATAATCAAGTCTTTCGTAGAGAGCATCGACAACAACGAAGAGCTCTTAGTTACTCCCAAAATGGGTTATGAACATGTGCGCATTGTAGAAGAGATCTGTAGGCAGATAGATAACGCGCCCTAGCCTCAAATACGACGTCATAGCGCGCGCGTGGAAAATCCAATAGATTTAGTTATCAAACAAAAGACTCCTGAGCCCTGTTCCTCCAAAACAATCTTCTCATCGTCGGTTTGAAATCTTAAGGTTGGTCTATTATTGAAGCATGGGTTCAACGATGTTCTCAGTGATCAACCGTGTCACGTGGGCGATGTTGTTAAGAGTATCGGCATCCAGTGATGAAAACACTTCCAAGGCTGTTTCCAACAGCAAAGTGGAGTATCTACGCGGCAGATAAGATAGACCTTCTGTAACGCGAAGTTTGATTGACGCGCCAAACTTTTTCTGGGGAAAAAAGGGAATGGCGCAACCTACGGGTTTCAAGCTTGAAACCAAGCATAGAGCCTGCGCTGGAGGTTTCCCTCTAGACAATTCCCATGACAATATGTCGTTCTCTGAGACGGCTAGCACGTGCTTCAAGTAGGCTATCTGATCTTTGATATAGCCTCGTTCCTGAAGAAGACGGGATACTTCGTAATCCTTTACTGCGATGGCTATCAGGTAGAGCAGGTTCATTGCATACTCTGGGGAGAGATTGAAGCGTTTAGAGAGTCTCGACAGCACTAGGGGAAGTGGAAAAAGATAGTAACTTAGGCTGCCGTGCAGAACTGAGTGTCCCACCTCATGTCTGATTCCTCCAGTTTGAACAAGTCTGGGCAGTTTTCTCATTTTTTCGAGACACAGGATAATGCGAGAGGTCCCCCGCCAAGCGTCATGCATTGCGAAAAACAGTTCGTCAAAGGGAGCCGATAGAACCCCGACCTGTTTGAATTCTTTTGCCAAAAAAGCCTGGGTCGAGGAAGATCGCTCAAAAAAATATAGATCAACCAAAGCGACTTCGTGAGGTGCCAGGCGATTGTAACACTCCTTCACGACCACGAGGGTACGGCTTATCTCATCGGGATAGACCTCACCGAATTTTGAGACAACGATTTTTGGCTGAAACCGAAGTTCCCTTTGTCGCTTTTCCCTGTGAACAATGTTTCGCTTGCTCATCGTGTTCCACTCTCAGAAATCTCTTGCGCACACAAGATTGAGTTATGGGTTCAGAATTCCGGTTTCGATTTTCCCCAGTTTTTTGTCTAGGCACGCCTTGACAAAGCCGTAGTATTCTGGGTCAGGTTTGCCGGGTCGGCTCTTGAATTCGCCGTGGAATTGAGAAGCGAAGAAAAAGAATTTCTCGGGCAACTCTAGAATTTCCATTCTTCGACCGTCAGGACTATGGCCAGAGAAGATCAATCCATGCTTCTTCAAAGTGTTCCAATAGTCTGAGTTGACCTCCCATCGGTGACGGTGGCGCTCCAATATCTCCTCAGCCCCGTACAGTTTGTGTGCCACCGTGCCTTTCTTAATCACGATTTTGTGTGCGCCGAGGCGCATTGTCGCTCCTTTATACTCGATTTCTCGCTGTTCAGGCATCAGATCGATTACGGGATTGGGTGTGTCTGGATTGACTTCGGTGCTGTTGGCTCCTTCCAATGCGCAAACGTTGCGGGCGAACTCTACGACTGCCATTTGAAAGCCGTAACAGATTCCTAGAAATGGCACGTTGTTTTCACGGGCAAAACGGATGGCTTTGATTTTTCCTTCGATGCCTCTGGGGCCGAAGCCGTAAGGAACAAATATTCCGTCGTGATTTTTGAGAAGGTCTAGTCGGGTCGGATCGCTTTCAAAAGTTTCTGCTTCGATGTAGTCAATCAAAACTCGGGATTGACACGCTGCTCCGCCGTGTCTCAGCGCCTCGTTCATGCTCACGTAGCTGTCAACCAGACCCGCGTACTTGCCGATCAGCGCTATTTTGACCTCAAAACGAGGGTTTACAAAGGCGTCTACAAATGTTTTCCAGCCGTTCCACTTTGGTTTTCTTTCTGGCAAGCTTAGCCTTTTGCAGACGTAATCACCCATGCCCTGCTCATCCAAGATGAGTGGAACCTGATAGGTAGAGGAAACGTCGTAGGAGCAGAACACGGCGCTTTCTGAGATTGTGCCGAACAGCGCGATCTTTTGAAGAGCCGCAGAGTCAATCATTTTCCTGCATCGGGCGACGATTGTGTCTGGTTGAATGCCGATGCGGCGTAACTCGTTGACGCTGTGCTGGAGGGGCTTTGTCTTCATTTCCCCGGTGACGCCTAAAATTGGAACGAGGGCAACGTGAACGTACAGTGTGTTCTCAAACCCTTCCTCTAAACGCATCTGACGGATCGCTTCAAGGAAGGGCAGTCCCTCTATGTCTCCAACGGTGCCTCCACACTCGGTTAAGACAACGTCAACCCTTGATCGCTTTGCAACCAAGCGAATTCGACGTTTGATTTCGTCGGTTACATGGGGAACTATTTGAACACATTTCCCCAAGAAATCGCCCCGACGCTCTTCATCGATGACGGCCTGGTATATTTGGCCAGTTGTTATGTTGTTGTCTTTAGGCAGGTTGAGGTTTAGAAATCTTTCATATCCGCCGAGGTCTAGGTCGGTTTCGCCCCCGTCGTCTGTCACGTAGACTTCTCCGTGAATGTAGGGGTTCATTGTTCCCGCGTCTACGTTCACATACGGGTCAATCTTTATCACTGTGACCTTGAAGTCTCGCACCTGAAGCATCTTTCCAATGGAAGATGTGACTATGCCCTTGCCAACAGAAGACAATACGCCACCAGTTACGAAAACAAACTTGACAGGTCGACTATGAAACATAACTGGGCCTCCTTCAGGGGCTTGCAGACAATGTGACTGTCTGACATAACGCCAATGAAATTGCGTTCAAGATACAGAAAAAGCTTTCCCGTGGAAAATTCCGATGGTTTTTGCTGCAATCAAATAGTTTTTATGCATTGAAGCTCATAACCGTGAGCCGTTGTGTATACTGACGTAGCTGCAAGGAAAATATGGATCCCTATTGATTGCTTCAAAGGAGAGGACAATCAAATAATCAGAAAAATGGGGTTTGACACAAAAAAATACTTGAATGCACAGGTGAAGAAGATACTCGACCGAGTCTCATTGTTTGAAAAACTGTATCTAGAATTCGGCGGCAAGTTGTGTTATGACTCTCACGCTTCACGTGTGCTTCCAGGCTTTGATGTTGACACAAAAGTTCAGATGCTTCGGCGACTCGGAGACAAAATTGAAATAATACATTGTATCAGTGCGAAGGACATTGAAGGAAGAAAAATTCGACGAGATTTTGGACTAACCTATGATGACCAAGCACTCAAAGACATAAACGATCTTCGCGAGATTGGTCTAGATGTCTCTGCCGTGGTGATAACTAGGTTTAACAACGCCTTGACAGCGAAAAAATTCAAACAAAAACTTCAGAACAGAGGATTACCCGTTTTTATACATTATGAAATACCGAACTATCTACAAGACTTAGATTTCCTCGTGAGTGACAAAGGATACGGCAAACAAGAGCATGTGACTACTGAGAAAAAGATTGTAGTTGTCACTGCACCCGGACCAGGTAGCGGCAAATTCTCATTTTGTATGGCGCAAATCTGCAATGACCGAAGGCGAGGTGTCAAATCAGGGTTTGCAAAATTTGAAACGTTCCCCGTATGGAACCTCAGCCTTACCCATCCCGTGAATATTGCGTATGAAGCAGCTACCGCTGACATTGGAGATTACAATGTTCTGGACACCTTCCACAAAAAAGCATACGGAATAACGGCAATTAACTACAGCCGAGACGTCGAAAATTTCGCAATAATGAAGAAAATAATTGACAAGATCGTCGACAAAGACGATCCTATGGCAAAATATCAATCACCAACTGACATGGGCGTCAACATGGTTAAAGACGGAATAATCGATGACGATACAGTGGACCAAGCAAGCAAAGAAGAAATTGTAAGACGCTATTTCCGGTATCACGCAGAATTCATCGAAGGCGATACTTTCTACGATACGTGTGAGAGAATGGAACAGATAATGGAAAAGGCAGGCGTCAAGCCTGAGGATCGTTCTGTTGTCCTCCCGGCAAGAGAAGCGGCAGAAAACGCTAGTAAGAGAACGAACGAGGGAAAGGGATATAGAGGCGTATTCTGTGGTGCAGCAATCGAAATCATTTTGGATTCAGGCAAGACTGTGATTGTGACAGGTAAGAATTCGCCTCTACTCTACGCTGAATCGGCAGCGCTTCTGAATGCAACAAAAATCATGGCAAGAGTACCGGATAGAGTCGACGTGATATCTCCCAACGTAATTCGAAGCATGATGCGGCTCAAGAATACAATTGGGTTAAGCAGCACATCATTGGATGTGAAAGAAATACTCAATGCGATGGCCGCAAGCGCGGTAGCAGATGAGAACGCACGCAAATGCCTAGATGTGCTGGACAAATTGCGAGGCTGTGAAATGCATACTACGCATCTTATGAACGAAGGTAGCGAAAAGACGCTGAATCAGATAGGCTTCCATTTAACGACAGATGCAAACTTGCCGTTTCTCAATGAAACTATTGTATCCTAGCTAGTTCGCTTGAGAACCACGCGCGCGCCAAAGCTGCAGCCCGCGTTGCAGCCAGCAAAACGTCATGAGATCATAGGAGCTGACATAATTCTATAACAAAAATGATGAAATATCTTAAATAAAGCTAGCTCTGAAACAGAGTTCGTTTTGAGTGCCAAACATTATGTTGGTGCAATGACAAACAATACTGACAAAAGGAGAAAAAAGTATGAACAAGAAACTATTTCTGCCTCTAGGATTGATCTTCGCTTTCTTGGTGCAAGCGCTCTTGCTTGTGGGAGCGTCTGCCCAACCTGCAGCTCAATGGACTTTTATGATTTATGTATGCGGTGACAACGACCTGGAAAGCTATTGGCCTGACAAAAACGTGCCGGAGTTAACGGGCGTGGGTTCTACTGCCGACGTTCATTTTGTGGCTCTTGTCGATCTTATGACCTTACAAGAGGAGGTTCAACTTGTTCACATCGAGCAAGGCAGCGTCACAGTGGTTGAGGAGTATCCTGAGCTAGACTTAGGAGATCCCCAAGTGTGCATAAACTTTGTTAACACAGCGAAATCTCTTTGGCCGGCTCAAAAGTACGTGTTGGACTATTGGAACCACGGCGGCGGTTGGGATTACGTCTGCTGGGATGATGGCGATGACAATTGGCTTGACAACCCCAAGTTGGCCCAAATCCATGACGCCGTTGGCTTCATCGACATTGTAGCGTTTGACGCGTGCGACATGGGCCAGATCGACGTGTACTACGAGTTTCTGGGTCATGTTGGCTACTTAGTAGGCTCAGAAGAAACCGTGCCTGGAGATGGCTATCCCTACGACACGCTTGCTCAAGACTTGGTGGACAACCCAACGTGGACTCCTGAACGATACGCAACTGAGATGGTAACCAACTACGGCGAATACTATGTCGGTCAGAAGGGCGTCGACTACGCGATGCTTTCAGCTTTTGACGCAAGCCAACTAGCAGCTTTTGCCACAACCTTTGCCGACTGGACCTCAGAGATGACCGCCGCCCTACCACAATACAAGAGGAAACTCACGTCGGCAATCAGAGGCGCCACGAAAATGTGGCAAACAAACTGGTACGTGGACTTAGGTACCTACTTGGGCAGTCTCATGGAACAGAGCATCCCCGCCTCGTTGGTGACGGCAACACAGAATCTCAAGACCGCTCTAGGCGATGCGATCGTAGCCAAATGGAATGGAAAGAGAATGAAGGCCTGCCAAGGATTAACCTTCTACTGGGCCACTAGGACCTATTGGATAGGCTCTTGGAGCTTGAGGGAACGCTATTATGCAGAAGTTGCTTGGGGAACGGCAACTGGGTGGGCAGGCTTCTTAGATGCTTACCACGGCGTGTAGTCGCGGAGTCAACACAAAACTTTCCCCTTTTTTTGGGATTTTCAACGTTTTCCGAAATTCTTCGCGTGTGGATAGGCACAAGAAATTTATTATATAATAAAAACGTTGAAATATCTTATATAATACTTGCAGTGTAAAAAGAGACCCGTTTTGAGTGTCAAAAGTTGGCGCAATGATAAACAATGATAAGAAGAGGAAGAGGAAAGTATGAGGAAGAAAACATTTCTGTCCCTAGGATTAGTCTTTGGGTTCTTGATGCAAGCGCTCTTAGTGGTTGGAGCATCCGCCCAGACAGCTGAATGGACTTTCATGATCTACGTATGCGCTGACAACGACCTTGAACCCAGTTGGGCTCCAAACTTGGAGGCATTAGAAGGCGTGGGTTCTACTGCCGACGTTCATTTTGTGGCTCTTGTCGATCTTTCCACCGAGGATGGGAGTGAACTCATCCACATCGAACAAGGTACCCACACAGTAGTTGAGACCTATTCCGAGCAGAACTTGGGAGACCCGCAAGTAGCCATAAACTTCGTTACCACAGCGCAATCTTATTGGCCAGCTAACAGGTACGTGTTGGACTTCTGGGACCACGGCAACGGTTTCGAGTCCGTTTGTTGGGATCAAGGTGACGAAGATTGGCTTGACTGCCCCAAACTCGGGCAGATCATGGATGCCGTTGGGTTCATCGACATTGTGGGATTTGACGCGTGTGACATGGCTCATGCTGAAGCATACTACGAACTAATCGGTCACGCTGATTATGTAGTAGGGTCAGAGGAAAGCATTCCCCTCGACGGATGGCCCTATGGCACAGATGCTCAAGATTTGGTGAACAATCCAATGCAAGACACCCTAACCTACGCAACTGAGCTTGTGACCAACTACGGCGAATACTATGGGCCATTAAAGGGATTCAACGATGTGACGCTTTCAGCCGTTGACGTAGGCCAGCTATCAGCCTTGACAACAGCATTCACCAGTTGGACGTCAGAAATGCACGCGAACCTAGGCAGCCAAGAGAGAAAATACACGTCAGCGCTTAGAGGCGCCAAGAAGATGGCGGGCACAGAACCAGCGTATTTCGTGGACATGGTTAACTACATGGAGCAACTCTTGGAAGAGAAGAATATTCCTGCTTCGTTGGTGACGGCATCAGAGAATGTCATAACCGCTGTGAACAACGCGGTGGTAGCCAACTGGATGGCAAAGAGACAAAAGAACTGCAACGGATTGCATTTCTTCTGGTCCAAAGCACTCTACTGGTCAGGCTCTTGGGCGTCTCTTGGAAGAGACATTTACCTATCTGTTGCTTGGGGACAAACAACAGGCTGGACAAACTTCTTAGACGCCTACTACGGCTTGTAACGGCAAAGCTAAACACCATCAAAACTCTTCCCTTTTTTTGTTTGCAAGCGCTACGTCGGGTCCAGTTTCAACTGTCAGAGTTGGAGTTCGAATCCTATCTACCACAGCGGTATGCCAGGCAACTTTTTCAATGTTTTTCGATGGTTTTCAGTGCGATGGTTTTCGGGTATAATCCTCTTAACCTGTAGTCGAGAGAAACTCTACTTCGTCGATCTCTTCGAGATCGTCTAAACTATTCATCTTTACCTTCTTGTCTGAGAGGGTGTAGAGCACGTTGTCTATGTAGAGAGATCTTTTCACAGAGTAAGGAGAGACGAGGTAATAGCCATTATTCATTAGGCCAGTGGCATCCTCAAAGTGAGTGATTCTGCCCTTCAGGAAAAGCCCTTCGTCCAAGGATATGTCGAACACGTAGGCGCCTTGCCATACGTAGTCTCCATAGGCGTGAGGAGGAGCACCGCTGGGATATTGCTCCTCGTCTATCTCCGCAACCAAGACAGGGATCACAAGAAGACCTTTCGATTTATCGAACAGAAGCGCCTTGTGATTCGTCAAGACGGGGGAGTCTGTTCCTCTGTCGCCTATTTCGTACTTGTCTATCTCTTTGGGGTTTTCAACGTCGGTGACATCGAAGAGCGAGATTTTCACTCCTTGGTACCATGCGAAGTTTCCTTCCTCCGCTGCCACGGTTTCTTTGCCTATGCCGATAATGTGGTTTTCGTCGTATGGATGAAGGTAATCTGAGTATCCCGTTATCTTCAGCTGGCCGAGAACTCTCGGGCTTCTGGGGTCTTCTAAATCAATCACAAAGAGAGGGTCAATCTTTCTGAAGGTTACGAGATAGCATCTGTCGCCCATGAACCTAGCGGAGTAGATTGTTTCTCCAGGTGCAAGGTCTTCTAACCTTCCAACGATATCTAGATTCATATCGAGAACGTACACGTTATTCTTGGAGGACGCTTCGTCCCAGCTTGTCGAAACGTGGCGAGTTGTAGTTGCTGTCCTGAAGTAGCTTTCATGTTCATCCATGGAGAACTGGTTCAGCACGTAGCCGGGAACTTCGCCATTTGCCTCAATTTCTATTTCGTTTTCATCCATGTGAATTCTGTAAATGAGGGTCTCGTAATTTTCAGGACAAGCGATGTACATGTTGTTCAGAGAGACGTACATGTTACTTGTTGCTCCCAGCAAGAATGGTTTAATCGTGGGTTCTTGATCGTCGTTCTGCACGTTTAGGGCAACCATGGTAGTGTAAGCGTAATAGTAGTCAGGGATGTCTGAGTAGTAGATGTCGGTGGCGGGTATTTCCTCAACCCCGTCTGTGGAATAGATCTTTGGTAATGCCACTTCATCATCCTTGCAGTATGCTGGCTCGTTTATTACGGCGTAAACGTAGTCGCCTATCATCCTCGAGTTGAAGTAGTAGCCGTCGAATGAGACGTTTCTCGCTTGAACTGGATTCGTCCGGTCTGAGATGTCGTACACTTTGATGGAAGTTCGAGGTGATTCAGAAGAAGACCTTTCGTAAAGCCTGTACCCTTCATCCTCGAAGACCACCAGCCTACCCTGGTTTATGAACAATCCTCTAAAAGTTCCATTTAGCTCTATCTTAGAGAGAACTTCAGCCTCCTCGGCCGGATACGCTTTCAGAATGAACACACTGTTGTTAGATACAACATAAATGTGCTCTCCATCAGTCTTTACAACATCTGCCTCGTCAACCCCCTCAACCTGAATGTTCGTGGTCGAGTAATCGGGGATGCCTAAACCTTCAGCGGAACCATCTGCAAATGTCCTCGTTAGGTCCAAGGTTTGCGGTGGCGCGCGCGGGATAAAACCCCAGAAATAGTCAGGATAAACCTGCGAGCTCGCTTCCACAAAACTTTTCAACTCTTCGTAAGAAGAAAATTTTCTTAACGGTGATAGCGACGCATAGTAATGAGGCTCTCCCAGATAGAATGGAACAGATGCACCGACTATTGCGGTGGCCAAGACGATCAAAACGACGATCTTTCTCATGTTTTCACCATCCATTTTCAACCTAGGTTTTTTCTCCTTTGATCTTAGTGCTTATCACTTCTAGCAACGTTGCAATCTTGTAGACCACGTAGGCGATTAGAATAACCACGATGAATACGCCGAGATCTTGTAATACCCGCATGAGTTCTGTTAAGGACAATTTTGCAAACATCTCCAATAATTAACGCGTGATTATCTGACTATCTACAGAAACTCAGGAATTCAATTCCATGTTTTAGAACAAACTGTACTAAAAGCAGAACAGTAGAAAGGATGCTAGAAAATCCGTTTTTTGAGGTAGAGGGAAACACCTAATGCTAGAAGGAAGCTGGGTACAAGCATCGATCCAGCGGATCGGAGGTTTGACGGAGATACTACTCTTTCCAAAGCTTCTCCCCTGTCCAATTTTGCTCCGTCGTCTGTCCAAAGTGATGGTGGCGAGCGGGCGGCTTCCATGCAGTTTTCGGAGTCTATTTCTCCAAAATGAAGCCCCACCCGATCATAATAGATAGATCTAAGCAGCATCGCTGGAACAAACATGGTTACTGTGCCCAGCAGAATCGCAGCCACGGCATAGTATAACGTCTTTTTCATCATCATCCTCTACCATGTAGAAAGTTGAAACATGCTCTTAAGTCCACGTTTATCATACAAAAAACGTAGATTTAAGAACATCTTGCCTCCCTCAATTTTATCAAACGAGCATATACAAGACGCTATATATAATTCTACATTTTAGAACAATCGAAAAACTTGTGGCGCGCATTGATCATTTGGGAGTTCTGTCAATTACGTCATCAATATTTTTGCATTTAGGGGAATTCTTGTTAGCAGCGTTAAGCCACAGCCTGAACTCGCCATAGCGGATGAATTCGACCCTGCGGATCTCAACCTCTTCGGTGGCGTAACTCGGCGACGGAACCTCCGGGTTGTAGAATCGCCGCTTGCAACTCGGACAGGACTTCGGTAGCAAACTAACCAAGCGGACATGCCACACGTTCCTGCAGTACGGACAACGGGCAATTGTGTATTCCATTTTTAACCCATTGTGAACCGTTTCTAATGGTATTAGTAATATTACTAGTAAGACTTAAAAGCTTTGTGAAAAAACTAGAAAACTGCGCGCCCATTCATGTGGAGAACATTAATAAGAACTTTTGAGAGAGTAGGAAATGGTCAAAAATGCCCAAGATAGGCAGATTCTATTTTATTCACTACCCACCAGAAATTAGGTTTAGAAACATTTGGAGAATGAAGGGCAACGAATTCGAGCCTTTGATACAAATGGAAGCAAAGTTAGGTTCAGAATGGTCACCTATAATAAGATGCGATAGAAGCCACAATTTTCTACATCTTGACCTTCTCTATAGAAACGGTGAGAAAAAGAAGCTAGAACTGCAAAGTCGTGATTCCAGTGATGCTATTGTGGAAGTAATAGAAATACTGAAGCAAGACGGGAAGATATTCGAAGAACTAGGGTATCCCGACATTGCCGCAAAATTTGCGAAGAATCAAGAGCCTATCAAGACGGAGCTAGAGAACGCTAAGAGGTTTCTGTTGGCTGAATCGAAACATCCTGAAAAAATGGTAGATATGCGCGGAAAAGGTGTTATCGCTTGCTCTATGGGTGCTGATCTTGTAAGAAAGAGCGAAGAGGGTAAAAGTTAGATTTTGCTGAGAACGCGCGTGCTCCGATCAGTCAATTACCAACGCTTATACCTATTCTTTCTCTTCTTGCAGTTCCATTTGAAATTGAAAAATCGCCAACGCTTACTATCAAGATTGATTTTCCCTCTTCTCGATATTGGAGAAAAAACATGATGTAGCAACTCATGTATAATTATTCTGAAGAAAAGCAGTTTGCTGTCCATCAAGATTTCGTATTGCCAAGAATTCAGATGAATTATATGATCTTCAATGTCATATACTGCCAGCTGATCTGTCCCAACGTAATCGATCGGCATCTCCCACAAGATTGTAGGCAATACTTTCATTAGATCGCCTTCAAAATTGTATTTACGCTCTAAATATGCATGCATGCAGGAAAATAACGCGCGCAAATTTAAGGTTGTCAACACTTAACTTTTCAGAAAGAAGGGAAAACGAGCTTCTTTTTGTGAACGTACTTTAGGATCACAAATTGCAAACTCGATTTCTCGATTACTGGAAAATCAGTTTCTAATTTTTCTTCGCAGAATTTTTTAAATTCTCGTTTTTGATCAATTGAGTAATCGAGTTCTCTTGAATCGTGTCACAATATCACGCTTTGCGCGCGCTTCCTCAGCTTGTTGATCTCTTTTTCTAGAAGTCGGATGTTCTCGTGAAAAGCGTGCGCATCTATTGATTTTATTTTCGCATTTTAAAGGCTGAAAACATGCTACATCTTCATAAAAGTAGTTTTGCTTGTTTCTGATAATTTCCGAAACGTAGATTCTGTTTCTTGAGGTTCAATTCGTTACGGTTGTTACTTCTAACAGTATTCAAAGAGCGAATGACCACTCTTTTTCACAATATTTTTGATAAAAACTGGTAAAAAAGGGCACTTGCTACACAGAACACGCGAGCGAAGGAGGTGAATATGTATGAAAGTTGCATCGCTTGTGTTGATGTTGCTGGTTGCTCTTACCTTTGGCTCTGGGTGTATCGTGGTGTCTTTCGCTGATCCAATCGGTCCTCCGGTAACTCCTGATGGCAACGGGCGTCCACATAAGTCAATACGATTAACGACTTTGGACGGCAACGGAACAATAACGCCTAATGGTAACGGGCGTCCACACAAGTAAGTATCGAAACTTGCCTTCAAATGCATGCATAGACCTGTGCACATGGAGAATATACAATTCGCATCTATCCAATCAGTACACTAAAATATGCTCCTGCTAAATTGATGACCAAGCGCTAGAGAGGCCTACATTGTGAGTCAAGAAAATGTCAACAAAATCATGAAAAGCGTTAGCATGTATGGTCAAAAAGATGTTGAAAGAATGGTTCGTTTTATGAAATCTGTCGACGAGAAAAACGCCAAAATAGTGGAAGGACTTAGCGTGTACGGTCCAAGAAACGTCTCTCTCCTAGCTAAGTCAATAGGTCTGCCTAATTCAACTGTGGCATTTCGTCTCAAAAAGTTAATTGACCAGAACGAAGATTTGGAGATAAATGCTCGTCTAGATGTGTCTAAGCTTGGGTTGAAAAAGGCCGTTGTCCTCGTTGAGGCCTCGCCTGGAAAATGGGAGTTGCCGTGGAATGCACTTCAAAATCTTGATTATTTGACATATCTCGTGAGATGCTATGGAAAATTCTATGGTTGTTATGCTATCTATGCTTTTCCAGCTGAACACCACAGTGAGTTTGAAGATTACTTTGAGAAAGCTAGAGAACTTGAAGTCTTCTCTAACTACCTCCTTTTTTGGACGGGACAGGTTCGAGAGGTTCCTCCCAACTTTTATTGGTTCAATTTCCAGAAAAGAGAATGGGTGTTTCAGTGGCAACGATGGATCGAAGAAGTATTGAATGCCTCAGAGCAGCTCTCCGAAGACCTGAAGGAGCCAAAGAATTATCGAAGCATGGTTGATGAAACAGATTTACGCATCCTAGCTGAACTGGAGAAAAACGGAAGACTCCCCTTGAACAAACTGGCAAAGACTGTTGGACTGACGCGGTATAATGTAAGGTACCGATACCGTAAACACATATTACCGCGAAATTTAATTCCTTATTACTCCGTGGCAATGTTTCCATATCCATACGAGGTATCCGAGATATGTGCCTTTGTGATCGAATTTGAAGACAAAAAAGCTCTTGCAAAGTTCACTAACACTCTCAACGACAAACCGTTCATTCTCAGTTACGCAAAAGTCATTGGACAAAACTCCATACTGGTTCACACTTATACTCTGAAGGAAGAGTTTCCCAATCTTATCGGTTCGTTGAATCTTTTTGTTAAAGAGAACTTGATCGCAAAGTTCTTTCATGAAACGTTAATCCTCGTTCCATTCATAGATGAGACAACACCGTACGAACGCTTTGGAAATGGGACTTGGGAATATGATCATGCACAAGCTCTGAAAGAACTAAAGAGAATAGCAAGAACATAACTCTCAGAAGAGCAGGATAGCAAGAGTTTCACTGCGATACAACCCCAAAAAGCTTTTATACATTTTTACAAGAAACTAGCGAGTAATTGTAAAAAGTAACGGTAAGCAGCTTGCGCGCGCGGCAGAACGTGTGTGTGCAGGAATTCAGGTGCAGAGAAGTGAAAGTCGGGAAAATCATTAACACGTATGTAATGAGTCTTGACACTTGTAACCGCAAAGTTTGGTTAGAAGGTGACGCACAGGCGTACCGCTTCAAAAAAGACTCAATGATTCTGCTTTTGCAGAAGGCGATGACAAGGAGAGCGACTTTCATCATCCAAGACAACGTGGTCAGCTGGATCGAATTGCAAGACGAAGCGCATAGACACGCAAGCGAACATGGAAAGGAGTTAAGGGATATGCTGCAGAGAACGGTAGATGAAACGCTGGAGCAAGTTTTCAATGAAGAGGGCGCCCGAACCATTCAAGTTTTCTTGAAAAATACCTTGCACATAACGCCAAAAATGATTGTGGAGAACCCAGAGGTCTTCTCTTCTGGTTTAAGGAGGTTGCTTGGTTCAGGGGCGACTGTGGTAGAGAGTTTGATTGTAGAGAATCTATGTCAAAAGTTTGGTTCGAAATTTGAAGAGAAGAAAGGTTGCGAGTTTTCAGATTGCGTAGAGGAATTGAGCAAAAGACTTGACGAAAGAAAAGTTTTGAAGGGGAAGGCTTAGGGGTGGAAGAACGCATACAGATGGACAAACCATCGCGTGACCTAATCCAGATCATTCACTTCACAGAAAAAGTGCATGTATGCGTCAAGGACCAGGTGATTAGCTGGATAAAGCTACGAAGAGCGGTGCACCCGCGCAAGATAGAGAAACATACTGTCTAGAAGTTTACGTGAGGAGCTGGAAAAGTTGGCACCTGCAATGTTGCCAGAGTTCTTTGCCCTGTTGAACATTGACCTATTTCAAATGTTAAGCGCGCGCGTTTCGGAAAGGTTTGGAGGGGTCTTATTTCTGTAAAAAGAACTCCTTTCTCTTTTCAGCAGGCCCTCTCCAAACCCCGAAAAACATCAAATGCGCGTTTGTTAATAATACTTGTGTAACTATCTTCTAGTACTTTTTTTTCTACATACGTGAGCTGCGCGGATTGTGATGTACGTCACAGAAGTTCAGTAATTCATGTTCTGAGATGCATGCATGCAAATCCACGTTTTAGAACACCCTAGAACGCTGTTTCACAGCGGCTTTTCTCTCCACAGTCTAACGGTTTCAAACCATAAGATTAGGCTGGCTGTCGAGCCAAAGATAATAGCGGCCAAGTTGTGGATGCAACCACTAGGCCAGTACAAAGTTAGGTAGATCACAAACATGGTGGAGAGCCAAATAGAATAAAAAAGGTAGCGGGGAACAAGAAAACGACCCAGCCTCGTAAAAAACCTTAGGAGGCCCACCTTTACTTCTTGGACCAAGAAATATTCGCCGGTCATACTTTTTTCAACAAGCCCCAATGAAAGAAGTTTGTCTAGATGGTGGGCAGCTACGCTTGGACTGGAGAAACCTAACGAACGCTGAATCTCACGGACACCCACTCTAGAACTTGGAGATCTCAACAAGTACCAATATACCAAGAGAGTTTTTCCCTTCAATTGAGACTCAATCACCGCTAAATCAGATGAAGAAACATCATTCATTCGACTCGCCAGAACACCATTACGGGCGTTCTCTATAATAAAGTCCTCGCAGAAGACTCTACGGAATTATAGCGATTTTCAGGTCACTTTTGGATGTAGTCAATATTTCAAACGCGTCTCTCATCTTGTCTAACTTCATTCTCCGGGTTATCAATGGTTTCACCGGTATCGTTCCAGAAGATATGAGATTTAGAGCTTTCTTGAAGTGCCCCGGAGTGGTATGAAAGGTTCCGAGCACGGTTACTTCTCCATAATGGAGCAGCTCAGTTCGAACCTTTATCTCTGTTCCAGGAGGACATCCGCCGAACTCAAGGACTGTTCCGCCTTTTCTAACCATTCTGAGCGCTTGTTCCCACGTTGCCGGTAGCCCTATCGCTTCAATGACCACATCTGCGCCATATCCCTCTGTGAGTTGCCTGACTTTATCTACGGGTTTTTCCTCCTTAACATTGACGGTTTCGTCGGCTCCGAGTTGCTCGGCTCTTTGCAAGCGCTCATCGACCAAATCGGTGATTATCACTTTTTCTGCGCCAATTTTTTTCGCTGTTACCAAGTGAAGGAGTCCGATTGGTCCTGCCCCGATGATGGCAACGGTGTCTCCCAGCTTGACCCTAGCTTTTTCTATGCCGTGAAGGACGCAGGCTAATGGTTCGGTTAGGGCCGCCTCTTCATAGCTTAGGTGCGAAGGAATTTCCTGCATGTTGAGCGTGACCATTCGAGCTGGAACCTTGACATATTCTGCGTAGGCTCCCCAAAGCCAAATCATATCTTCACAAAGATTGTAGTTTCCTTTTTGACACATTTTGCATCTGAGGCATGGTGCACTGTTTCCAGCTCTGATCCTCATACCCTTTCTAGGCCATGACGCATTCTCGCCGACTTCCGCCGCAACTCCAGCCCACTCGTGGCCAAAGATCGTTGGATAATGGATGACCCCTTCTACGTAGCCTCTCTGAAAGATTTTTATGTCGGTTCCGCAGGTGGTTGCGGCCTTGACGCTTACTAAGACTTCGCCTGGTCCAACTTTTGGTCTGTCAATATGTTCCACCCGCAGGTCTCTAACTCCATACAAAAGGGCAGCTCTCATTTTTTCTCCGCTCACTCTATTCATTCAGGATCACCACTTTCAGGCATTCGCCTTTTTCTGCTGTTTTGAAAGCTTCGCTTGTCTCGCTTAAAGGGAACCGGTGCGTAATGAGTTCCTTAGCTTTTATTTTTCCGCTGCTTATCAGCTTTAGGGCTGTTCTGGTCTCTATATGCGATGTGGAATAAGATGGGACAATTCGAATTTCTGAAAAGAACAGTCGTCGAGGGCTCACGCTCACCTGAGTGCTTGGCGGTGTAGGTGCAAACAAACAGACGGTTCCACCTCTACGACAAGTCTTAAGCCCCTCTGCTACAGCCTCTGCATTCGGAGCGGTGACGATAACGACGTCTGCTCCTCTCCCACTAGTGACTTCTCTCACTTTTTCGATCAGGCTTTCGTTTTTTGGGTTGACGATCAAATCTGCTCCGAATTGTTTGGCTGCTTCTAACCGGTAGTTGATTAGGTCGCTTACAATGATTTTTGCGGGTCTCAGGTTTTTCGAGAGGCTCGTATGGATAATTCCAGCTGGTCCTGCGCCTATGATGACCACGGTGTCTTCTGGTCTGATGACGAGCTTTGTATGGGCTTTTAGGCAGCATGCCACCGGTTCAATTAGGGTTGCTTCTTCAAAGGAGAGGCTGTCTGGAATCTTCAGCGTGTCTTTTTGGACGTTTGGGGCAGGAACTCTGAAGTATTCAGCGAGTCCTCCTGGGTGTATTTTGGTTTTTGCAAAGTCTTCACAGAGCGTGTAGTCTCCGTGAGCGCAATAATGACATTCGAGGCATGCGACATGGTGATGTACAAAAACGCGTTCCCCCTTTTTGAACTGGTTCACATTTTTTCCGGTCTTGGCAACAATTCCGGTGGGTTCATGACCAAGGACTAGGGGAGCTCGGCTTTTTAGATACCAGTGCATTAGGTCGGATCCACATAGTCCACAGGCTTTCATTTCTACAAGGATTTCGTCTGGACTGATTTTTGGTCTTGGAATATCTTCGGTTTGTATTTTCTTGGGATTGTAGTATATAGCGGCTTTCATTGTGTTTCGCTTCCGGCTTGACGTTGGTTGGGCAAGTTGACAGGTCGTCCTGTTTTATGTTTCAGGTGTCCTCGTGACACGTATATGACCCTGAGAGAAGATGTTCTTGATAACTTTGGCGCCTCTCTGCATTTCCACGTCTCCGCTTGATGTGAGGGATAGACCAACGAAGGAATTTTCACCTAGATTAACTGGCCCTTTGGCGTCTAGTGAACCTCTGATTACGGCACCTTTCCTTAGTTTTACATCTCCTCCAGCAATCAGGCTTCCTTCTATGAGCGCGTTGCTTCTGATGTCAACGTCATCTGACGCCTTGATACTCCCGTAGAAGTGGCAGCGATCTCCTATCACCAAGGAGCCTTGCACGACTATGTTTGCCTTGACTTCGAGGTCGGAGGGAAACTCCATGTCATTCATGATTCGAATCGTGTCCACTCCAAGTTTTAAGACTTTTTTCCCTTTGAGCCCCATGGTGCTTTCTGCGACTCTCCTGGGTCCGTTGTCTCTGGGGCTTTTGAGTTCCACAAAAGGTAACAAGAAGAAGAGGAAAGCGAACCCGCATAATGTAAAGATCCAAAGAATCGGCGACCAAAGAATTGGAAGCATCTACCTTGATCACCTTTTCCTAGTTCCCATTGCTGATGTAGTTGTTGCCTGTGCCGCTGTGAACCGTCTTTCTCCACGCTGGCTTTTTGCATCCTACAGCTCTAGACACGCCCAAGTCGAACAGAGCCTTGAAACAAATCAAAATGTTGTATAAAAAGGACAAGAGTAGCAACGGCATGAGCCAAAAGACTCGTTCGCGCTTGTCTAAGTACGCACCCATAGCTACCTCAAAAAAAGGCGCGAAATTCCCGACAGTGCTGTACACAGCGAGGGACATGGAAGCCCAGAAAAACGTTATCCATTCGGGAGGCTGAAAAAGACTGTACAACACTAGCCCAAGAATCCAGGCTAGTCCAACGAGAATTGGAACAAAGTAGATGTTAAGCAGCAACACGCCGTCAATTTTCTCTCTTAACCGCAAATTTCTGCTCCTAATCAGCGGCCACAGGTGTTTGAAGGCACACTGCATATGCCCTTTGGTCCATCGGGACCTCTGGCACCAATAGGACCTTACATCTTTAACTGCTTCTTCGTAACACTCAGCCTCATTCACATATCGAATCTTAAATCCGGCGAGGTAAATTCGGAAAGTCAAATCAGTGTCTTCCGCCAGCACGTTCGGGTCCCATTCGCCGAGAAACTCGAGTAAACTGCGCCTGACTCCCAGTACTGTTCCTCCGAGTTGAGGAACGAGTCGAAGGTCGTCTCGGGCCAGCTGATCTACTCGATAACCCCCGATTCGCTCTAGCGCAACAAGCCTTGTGACCAAAGTTTCAGGTTCATTCGATACTGTAACCCTTCCTTGCACCCCTCCAATCTCTGGATCGATGAAAAAAGCTGCCATCTTCTCAAGAATATCTCGCTGCGGGTAGTAGTCCGCGTCAAAACAGAAAACAATCTCGCCGGTTGCGTGTTTGAGCCCCTCGTTCAGAGCTGCAGGCTTTCCCTCTCCACCGGTTTTCACATCGCGATGGCACACTTTTATGTACTCGTATTTTTCTGCGAATTCCTCTACGATTTCGCCGGTTCGATCCGTAGATCCATCATCGATCACAATGATCTCAAGCTTGTCTTCGGGATAAGTCAACTCCGTTGTCCGTTGAAGAATTCCCCTGATCACTTTTTCCTCGTTATGAGCAGGGATGAGAACTGATACGGTTGGATGATAAACTAGTCCGTGAGGCGTGTAGTGAGGTTGTCCACTTCGATAGTAGAGAGCGGTAAGCGTGAAAATGTAGTGCCTAACTAGGTAAGCTGACAAAACCAAAACCGGAAGCGAAAAGACAAAACTCATGATCAGACTCGGGATCATTTCACCTCTCTTCCTTTCCCTCCTCTCTTTTGGCGCTCAACAGAGACTAAAGCTGAAAAACCCAAGGACCAAACAGGCACGATCCACATGAAATTCACGACGGGTCCAATGACGAAGTTCACGATTCGAAAGATACCTACTTCTAACGTGAGAGACATTAAGGATAACCAAGTGAGACTCCAGACCGAGCCTACGAGGTTGCCCAGCCCCAGCCAAAGGATTTTACACCACAACTGGCCACGAAGTGGAAAGGTTAGAATAACAGACAGCACATTGAAGGTCATGATAGAGATGAGCGTAGAGCCCCTAAAGATGTCATGTAGCAAAAGATAGACGGAGAATACCACGATCGCACCAGTCGCCGTATGCAGATACTCAGGTCTCTCTCTGCGAGGCCCAAAGGCTTGTTGATACCTTGTAGATGATGGCGATTTCAAAAGTTATCACCCAATAATCGTCAGCGGGCAGTCAGCGTTTGGCTCGCTCGACAGAAAAATCTTGTTGTACAGAGTGCATTTGAAACTAGTTGTCTTCCGCACCAGGGGAGGACAATGGATTACGTTAGTTGTTTCGCGTGAGAAGACTGGGTTGTGCGAGGCATCTTATAGTTTGTAGCCTATTTTCCTGAGAAACTCCTTTCTTGCCTTGATGTCTTTGTCCGTTTCGATTCCCTTGCTCTTCATGCCGTCGATGACTCCTAAGATTCCTCTTCCTTGCTCTGTTTCCGTTACAATGATTTCTAGAGGGTTGGCAGTTGCGGCGTATATGCTGCAAACTTCGGGGACCTGTTTAATCTTCTGCAAGACGTTAATTGGATACGCGTTCTTCATAATTATGACGAAACAGTGCCCGCATCCAAGCTCAAGCGCTTTCTGGGATGCCCACTTCTTCAGTTCTTCATCGTTGCCCTCACATCTTACCAGACATGGTCCCGAGCTCTCGCAGAAACCTATGCCAAACCTAATGTTCGGAACCGAGTTCACCAAAGCTTCGTAAAGGTCCTCAACCGTTTTAATGAAATGTGACATCCCTACTACAACGTTGCAGTTCTTGGGCGGCTCTATCCTCACCGCTTGAAGCTCCATCCTTTTCCACCACTCTAGGTTTACGAACAATTATTAAATGAAGCCTATCGAGTTTAAATTCGTTAAGGAAAGGTGATGACAAATGGGTTGGGAGGAGACGCTTGATCGGTACAGTGTACTGATTGAAGTCAGATTGAGAAACTTTTTCGCTGAGGTTAAGAATGAGGCGAGGACCTACCATCCCTTCATAGAGAAGGTCTACTCCAACATGGAAGAATTTGTGCTAAGAAGGGGGAAGAGATTGGCGTCATGTAGCACCCTCCTAGTGTACAAAGGCTACACCGGCGACATCGATGCCCAAATCCTGAAGGTCTGTGTTGGCATCGAGTTGTATCGACACTCCATTTTGGTTCACGATGACCTAGTTGACAAGGATGAGTTCAGAAGGGGGAGGAAGACTTTTCATCGAATGTTCACCGAAAAGAATGATAGAAGGCTGGGACACGGAACAGCGGTCTTCGCTGGAGACATGATGTATTCTCTAGCATTGCAGTCCATAGTGAACTCTGGTTTCGCCCGGGAAAAGCTTGATGTAGTCTTGTCAATGCTATTCAAGGGCTACTGTGACGTGAATGAAAGCCAGATTCTGGACCTGCTGTTTGAGTATAAAGAACCAAACGTCGATGAGTGGTACATGATGGCGTCCAAAAGAGCTGCATCTCTGTTCAAGACGACGATCCTTGTAGGAGCGAGTCTGGGCAATGCTCCTGAGACTGATCTCCACCTTTTGGGAGAGGCTGCAGCGCATCTTGGCTACTCGTTTGACATCCAAGATGACATCATAGATACCTTCGCCTCCTTAGAGCAGTACGGCAGACCACCAGGCGGAGATCTAACCCTCGGAAAGAAGCCACTACATGTGGTCTATACCTTGAACCGTGCGGATCGGGATGGATCAAGCATGTTGAAGAGTCTATGTGGCAAGAAGCACATTAGCAAAGAAAGTCTAGAATGGGCAAGACAGGTTGTTAGAGAGAGCAGTGGCCTGGAGGCTGCCAAAGAAAAGCTGAGAGGTCACGGTGAAAAGGCCACGGCATTGTTTGCTCAAACCAGATTGAATAATGAAACGAAGGAGTTCTTCACCTCTCTGATCACTTACATAGAGAATAGTTTGAACTGGTACAGGTGAGACCTTGCTACTTTGTTTGCACTGGCTGTTGGACTTCAACTAGAATCTGTGAGACCAGTTATTTTCCTTTATCCTTCAGAAATATTTCGACGTCATCGACAAGAAGCTTCAGGTATTCCTGTGCCTGCTCTCTCGAATCTAGTCCACCGGCCGCAATCTTTGTCTTGCCATTTTTGAACTTGGCTACAACGATCCATTTCTTTGTTCTTTTGTTTGGAACCGCTTTGAACGACTTGATTTCGCGAAGTTCCTCGCTTTTCAAATAATCAACACCCTCCTCGCCCATTATATCGACTTTCTTTCAAATAAGATTTCTTGATTGCACAAAGTGGAAGAAGGATCATGGCGGGCCCGCGGGGATTTGAACCCCGGATCTCCGGCTCCGCAGGCCAGCGTCTTAATCCTGACTAGCCACTCTGACACCGAGACGCCCCCTTTATCAGATGTGGAAGCTAGACCACGGGCCCTCGTTATTTCTTGATCAGACTTCAGTTTAAGGTTTATTACTTCCACCAATTTGCTTTCATTTATTTCAATTATGCAGGATCAAGGCTGTGGTAGACATAGTTTCCTTTACTATCAACGGATCCATGATAATGCTGGATGCGCGTGTTGGGATTTTTCAAATTATGACTCCCTCTTTTTTCCATTACACATAGAAATGTTTTATAGACAATTTTTTCAAAAATGCGCGTGTGCAAATGCAAGAGGTCCATTTTGGGCCTAGGTTTGTCCGATACCGTACGCAATTCTTATTTTTGCGTTTCATGATACCTCGCACAAGGTGGGTAGTTTGAGTCGCGAAACTACGTCAAAGAATCGGGTGGTTGCCTACTTGAGGGCTGCGATGAGGCTTGAGGAGGAGGCTATAGAAAGATACACAGAGCACATCGAAAAAACAGAAAATCCTGAGATCAATGCACTGCTTGAAGGAATTCGAAGAAATGAGAAACGGCATCTGCAAATGCTTAATGAAAACATGAAGCTTTTCGAGAAATGAACTTGGAGAGATAAGTATGAGTAAAGGGTTCCAATCTGTAATATTGTTCCTAGAGGAGGATCTAGAGTTTGAAAGAATAGCTGTAAAGACATATCATGGGTTTGCCGAAAGGATCGAAGACTTGCGGATTAAGGAAATGTTTCAGAGCTTGGCTGAGGATGAAGCTGGACATGCCGCTGGATTAACTGAAATGCTGAATAGACTGAAAGCGAGAAAGTTTGAAGTGAAGTTTTATTGCCCAAGGTGCGGATGGACTCTCAACTTTGGAAAAGGTTCTCAAATCGAAAATGAAGTTAAATGTCCCATGTGCGGAAATATTTTCAGATTGCTAGAGAGGAACGAAGATTACACTATAGAGGAAATTACCCAGTAGTCGAGATAAACCCGCGCGCGCAAAGAGGAGGTTTTGGGTTTAAGCCTCGACTACAGTTTTGGACGATGTTGGTAAAAGGAAGAGGAGATGAGAAAATGAGTGTTTTCGTAGTAGAAACATATGTGGTTAAGCCAGAGAAACAAGGGGAATACCAGACGTTGATGCAGAGACTTCTTGAATACAAAAAACAGAATCCGCAGTTGTTCAGAGAGGTGAAATCATTTAGACTCTTCCATCAAATGTTCGGCGGTCTCGCTGGTGCGTACATTGAAATGTGGGAATTTGAGAGCATGGCAGACCTTGAAAAGTGCTGGATGAAAGAGTTAAAAGACGACGGATTCATGAAACTCCATAGAGAGTTCACGCTGTTTGTAGAACCTACGACTTTCTCCATGAACGTATGGACTTCTGTCAAATAGGTTGACAGGTTTTACAGCAAAAATCTTGCGCGCGCGTCAAAAGGTTCTGAGAGGGCAGGTACAAAAAGGGAGGAGATTATTTGTCTTTGAGATTCTTTGGTTAAGCTAGGAGCAACAGCATGTCTTGTGCATCTTTTCTTTATGGGCTTCTAGTTCTGCCTTTGTCGCAAACGTTTGACCACAACACTCGTATGATGCCTTGCTGGATTCACACATCTCACAATCTCTCCAACGTTTGTAGCTACTACTCTTAAAACCCGAGATATAAGTCTATGGCGCGCGCAATGCAAGAAATCGTTTCTGTATGAACAAAGCTTGGGGACACGGTTTGGCTGATAGAATCTCAGCTTGCGCGCACATATTTCCTAAAGAATTCTTGTTTTTCGGGTGCTGCATACGGTTATCCACCGCAAAGATCTCGATTTAATTTGACATGAAAGTCAAAACTTAAAATTCTTCACACAACACATTATTCCAAGAGTGGTTGATTTGCAAGAGACAAGCTCTGGAGAAACCGAGTCTAGGTACGTGATTGACACCGAACTTTCCTCCGGAAACTTGAGGTTTCTACCCGAATATTTAAGACGTCACTACTTGCTTCGACATGAAAAATATAGAACCTTCCGGAATATCAGCGTCGTTACTGAAAACGAGAGAAACTATCTTTCATACAGAGTATTGGTTCCTAACACAGATCAATATGTGGACGTCACGGTGGATGCCACTATTCCGATAGCAGTAAAAATGAAACTCAGCGACGCAGGGATTTCCAAATCTCTTTTGGACCAACTCTACGAGGACCTGTTTCTCACGGTTCAACTGTTTGAAGAAGAAATTCGCAAAACTACCTTGTACTTTGCTTTTATGCCAGGGGAAAAAATAGTTCCTAGAAGAGAAAGAAGAGGGATGCTTGGAAGAATCTTCACTGAATCCATGCTACCCCTTTACATCGCTTTGATAGCCCTCACCTTTCTGTTCTTTTCGATATTCGGCGTGTACGCACCCCTCATCTTTGTCGGGGTCTCATTTGTGTTGGCACTCTTTTCTGGGAAGCTGATAGCCAGATTTGGCAACTGGAAAATCACTGAGGACAAACCTGAGATACATCTCCTACAATACAATTTTTCACCTGACAAGTTCGAAGAGTTTCGGGAAAAGCACGCCAAGAAAATCCCTGAAATACGAAAAGAAATATACGAGGCTACCATCGCCGTTGAAAAACCCATCAAATGCGAAACAGCTGGCAATGTCTTCGCAAATTATGGCATAGATTGCCAACCGGAAGATTTCGCCGTCAAGAAAGTAAATCTTTTCCAGATTGTAAAGAAAGCAGCCCGCAATTTTGGTCTTCCTATACCAGAGATTGTAGTGTCCAACACGATCATTCCAAACGCTGCAGCCGCAGGACCAAGCCCTGGACTGGGAACCATAATGGTTACAACGGGGATCATGACGCAACTTGAGGAAGATGAGTTGCTCAGCGTCATCGGTCATGAAATGAGTCATTTGAATGCACATGACCCGCTGGTTATGTCCTCTCTAGCCAGCGCAGAATATATGTTGCGTTTCTACGTGTTCTTGCCATTTCTGTTGCGATTTGGCTTCATATTCTTTTGGCTGTATTTCATAGTGGCAATAGGGCTTATCTACTTCTTCGGAAAGTTCTTAGAAAGCCGAGCTGACCTGGACTCCGCTAAAATGATTGGTCAACCAAAGGTGATGGCAGAAGCCTTGAGAAAGATCGCGTTCAAAAGACTTTTTCCCCTCTATAAAAGGGAACCCAGATTCGGAGGTTACCGCAGATCTGAATGGCTTCAGTTTGACCCACATCCCCCTGCCTACTTCAGAATTGCTCAGCTTGAACGCCTCGAGGAACCTGAGAAAATCAAGCATACATTCCTCAAGTCAGTGAAGAACGCCCTCAAAGGTTTTCTTCGAGCATAATCTTGCTTGCGCGCCTATCGAACCATATAAATGTGCAAACTTTACCGTGAAAAACAATGAACGACGAAAAGAAACGACAAAAGAGAGAATTTCTCCCTTTTTTTCCAATGGGCGGAATATTTGTCTTCATCCATAGTCTGGCGCTGTTGGTAACAAGACCCTTTGAAGCCGCTAACATGATTGCGTTTGAAAACCCAAACGATCCAGTGAACCTCATATATTTCTTTTTGACCTTGTTCGTTTTTACGGCCATAATATTGTTGATTGCAAAATTTTGGAAAAAACAACTAATCCAAGGAATAGTTTTGGGAGCAACAGCATACACTGCCTATTTTGTTTTCTATCCCTTATTGTCCTTCATAGTTCCAGCACTAGGGTCATTGGTTATCTCAATAGCAGCCGCAGCGGTCTTGGTCATAACGGTTGTCAAGTATCCGGAATGGTATGTAATAGACATATGCGGCATCGTAGTAGGAGTGGGCGCCATCGGAATGCTCGGTATTTCATTAAGCATCTTTCTAGTGGTCATATTGCTCGTTGGTTTAGCAATATACGATGCAATATCGGTATACCAAACCAAACACATGATCGATCTCGCAGACACTGTTCTAGATCTGAAATTGCCCATAATATTAGTCATACCGAAAATCAGAAAGTACTCTCTAATCAAAGAAACAAGAAGTTTGAAAGAACGATTGAAAGAGGACGAAGAGCGACACGCGTTGTTTTTGGGATTGGGAGATGTTATAATTCCGGGATTCCTAGTCACATCAACCTTTCACAACATTCCCAACAATGGTCTCCTCATAGCTCTATCCGTGATGTTTGGTACACTCTTCGGTTTTGCAGTGCTATTGACACGCGTCATGAAAGGAAAGCCACAAGCAGGACTGCCATATCTTTGCACAGGCGCCATACTGGGTTATGTAATATCAAGCTATCTTTTGTTTGGAGAATTGATCGGTCTTGCCTTTCCCATTTGACGCTATCTTTCCTCGAGGTTTGACGAATCATGTGAGGAAAAAGAGCTACATTCCTAGAAAAGGCAAATCTGCAAATCTATCTCTTCTTTAAGCTTTCAATGAATTCATCTATTGGAATCGCTGCTAGGCTCATGATTTGAACAGTTCCTCTAGAACCCAGTTCCAGCGACATGCGGGCGATGGTCTTGTTATTAGGTGCTTCAACGATGTTAACGAAATCATAAGGCCCAAGTACAGCATACTGCGATAAAACTTTCACTCCTAGAGCCTCAATTTCCCTGTTGACTTCTTTAATTCTCTCCGGCCTTTCCTTCACAGTCTTTCTTCCCTCATCAGTCAGAGTTGAAAGAAGAACATATATTGACATTTATCACCCTCCACTAGCATTTACTTGCTTTTTGCATTTCTATTTTTCGCAAAAATTGTATGCATGCAGAAAGGGAGAGAGGGCCAAGCCTATGAAATGCACGCACGCATTTCATGTCTCATCTAATCCAGTGCAAAGAATAAGCAGCTGCAATCAAGTGATTTGCCAAAACAGTTTTTTGCACTGCTCGTAGTGCGGGCAGCTTGTGTACTCCACTGCCCAGACGGTTACTTGTCTGCAATGGTATTTAACATCTATGTGCATGCGCAAAAAAAGGGAAGGTGATGTTTTAGGCTTTTTTGTCAGTAGCGTAGTGTTTCGTATTCATAGTATATGATTGTAGTTTCGCCGTCATCTAATTCGATGGTCCAGGTGAGGCTGCTTCCTTTCTCGGTTGCCTCTGGGTTTGAAGAGAGAAAGTTGCTGCGAAAGGGTAGGCTTTGCTGAACAACGATAAGGATGTTCGAGTTTTTGAAGTTTCGAATTGTGATTTGGATGCTCCATACGTCGCGATTGTATTCGTGAACCTCTTTTACCGTCTCTTTCTGGACATTGATGTCGTATGCATAGTTGACGATGACCGTGCTTTGTCCTTTCACAGGGGTGTATTTCAGGTGGTCTTCTCCTTTCCAAATGTTATTTCTGTAGATCTCAATTATTCCCGTGGCCAGCGGCTCCGAGAGAGTGTTGTTGATGTGGTAGCGGTTCACTACTTCTCCTCCGGACCAGAAGTATTCTTGGCGCAGCTTCACCGTGCCCTCAAACAGAGGGAGTTTCACTGTCGTTCCTTTCTGGAAAGTGACTTTTCTGTCGAGGGTGTATTCATGATATTCGTCCAGTTGCGACGGTGTCCATTCTTGGCCGGCGGACATCGATTCCGCGTTGTATCGAGCGTCAAGAAAAGCTGTTGGGACTAGGCTGCGGTAGACTACGTGTGGTCCTCCTGACACTAATGTTAAGGTTACGTTGCCCCAGTTTTCCACATTTTCTATGACTGCCCAGCATTGTAAGTGGGACGTGTTCAAGTCGAGGTAATATACAGGTCTCCACACTGAGCCTCTAATCAGGTAGGAGACTTCAATTGTGTACTCGCCAGGTTCAGCATCCGTCAAGACTTCTACCAAGGTTTGCGGGCCTTGAATTTCAACGACTTTGTTAAGCTCTATCGCTATGATTCTTTCTGGGGGAATCTGCACTGTCTTGTTGTCGATTTGTATGAGAAGCCACCGATCCCAGCCAATGTAGGTTCCCGTGTAGGTTTCCTGTTCAGTATAGACAGTTATTATGTCCCCTTTTTCCACTAGGGAATGTGTTTCTTGGCTGAGCCTCATCTCTAAGATGCTGATTCCCTCTACCCTCAAGGTTTCTGTCAGCGCCCCTGCGGGGAAGTAGAATTGAATGAATTCAGTTTCATTTTGGATTTCCACAGTCTTCTGGTAGGTTACAAAGGTGAATCCGTTCTGAAATATAGTCACGGTGTCAGCCCAAGAGGCTGTTTCTGAGATCCGTATAGAACGCGGATTGTTCAGAATAACCGTCGCAAACACAGTGAAAGTTAGCGATGCAATAACCAAGCTAACGACAGGTAAGGCTTTCTTTGTCGTAAACTTCTCGAATCTCACTTTCTAAAATCTCCAAGAAGAGAAGCCTTTTCTTTCTTATTATCCTACGTTTTAGAACAGATAGTACCAGATTCTGGAACAATTAGACTGAAACTCAACTATTTCTAAATGCGCACGCGTTTGACGAAAAACATCAGGAAAAACCACTAGTCACGAGTAGGTAGTTGCCCTCGCCTTCTTTGTTCCTTTCATAGAAAAAATTCCATAAAATAATTGCTCAACTCTTTTGAGTGATGCGCGCGCAAGCAACTACTTGTCACCAATTACATTAAATAGACGGCATCAAAAGATAGTTGGACAAATCAGCAAAGGAAACAAACGACTGGAAGTTAAGTTGGCAGCGAATCCCGTTCAAGTATGAGGTGAAAATGATGTTGGAATTTCTGACTCGCAACCAGATCGAGAGGATTCACTCTGCAACTTTGAATATTCTAGAGGATGTTGGCATTCTGGTTTATGAAGATAATTTCTTGAAGTTTTTGGCTGGCTCTGGAGCAGATGTTGATTTCGACAAAAATATCGTAAGATTTTCGCCGAGTTTGGTAATGGAATGCATCAAGAAGACACCCAAACGGCTGACGTTGTATGCTCGTGATCCCGAATATGACGTAGAGCTTGATGACGGAAAGATCTATGGCCACGCAGTGGGCGGAGCCGCGACTGTAGTTGACCTGGACTCTGGAGAGGTGCGACCCTCCAATAGAAGGGATGTTGCCGATCTAACTAGGATGATAGATGCGCTGCCTAACATTCACACGTGTACCATGGTCGCCTTACCCTGTGATGTTCCAGAACAAGTTCGTGACGTGTACTGCATGGCGGAGCAACTCAAGAATACAAGCAAGAATTTGGATGCAACACCGCTTACCGACAGAGGTTTTCCCTATATGATGGAGTTGGCTGAGGCAGTAGTAGGCGGGGAAGAGGAATTGAAAAAGCGTCCCACCATTACGTGTAGCTTCTCGCCAACGAGCCCCCTGAAATTTTCCGGCGATGTCGTAAGAATTATGGCCCAAGGTGCCAAGTTGGGATTACCAATAGCAGTGTTACCTTGCCCCATGGCAGGCGCGACCAGTCCAGTAACATTAGCGGGAAGCTTAGTTCAGCAGAATGCGGAGACACTAGCCGGGTTAGTGATGATCCAACTTGTGAATGCGGGAACGCCGTTTATGTATTGTCCTCGCGTCTTCCCCATCGATATGCTATCTGGAATGACAAGCTCCGGCGTCGAAGTTGGCTTGCTATCCGCAGGCTGCGTTCAACTCGCCAAATATTATGGTTTTCCATCCGACGTATATGGACTTGACACAAGCTCCAAAACATTGGATGAACAGGTGGCATTTGAGAAGGGGCTAAATGGGATCATACCAGCTTTAGCTGGGGCCAACATTCTGTCAGGAGCCGGCTCCATTGAAGGCGGCATTACAGTGAGTTACGAGCAACTGGTTATTGACGATGAGATTTTTGGAATGATTTTCAGAGCAGTCAAAGGTATCGAAGTCAATGAAGAAAAACTGGCAACAGACACAATTGCTAAAGTAGCTCGTGAAGCATCAAACTTTCTGCAACAGAAGCATACCCTTGAGCATTTCCGCCTGGAACAATATCTCCCTAAACTTTCAGATAGAACTGCTCGTTTGCGATGGAAAGAAATAGGTTCTAAAAACATAGCAGAAGTTGCACGAGAGCAAGCAAAAAAAATATTGGCGGAACACCAACCGCAGTCATTGGATGAAGATGTGATCAAAAAAATCGAACAAATATTGAAAAGGGCAATCAACACTTTGGCATCTGCGAGCACTTAACCGCAAAATGCTGTGTACATCTTTCTAACAGAAAAAGAAAGGTGATGAAGACTGTTGGGGACGCATGAAAACATTAAGGCTTTCTTCAAAATCCTTCCACATTTCCTAGTCTTTTTTCTATTCGATTCTGCCAAGATTTTTCGATCCAAGGGAAAGGAACACAATTCCCACCAGCCAACTTAGCGTGGTTTGCACTAACAACACGTACACGAGGCCCACATTCGGCTCCATATCCGGAAACATCCTCATCAAAACGAACAGAGATCCCACGAACAGTCCAATCGAGACTAGAATGACTATCAAAACGTTCAGCATGAACCTCACCGACTTTTCCGAGAAAGCTGGCATCAAGAGAAAAAAACCAAGAACAAAAGCCAAGTCCGCTGCAGCGATTAACACTCCCAATCCGGTGTTGGCCAACAAAGAAATGAAAGTGGCTTGCGAGCTCAGGATCACCGACAAGGCTGTGACCACCGCCGCGACTGGCACCACAATGAGCCAGCCTTGCAGCAGCCTCGCCTTGACAAACCTTCCAATACCGAACGGTGTTTTCCTGTATATAAAGAGGGTTTCCTTCCCCCGAAGTGTCACTTCGCCAGCCACAAACACCGCAAGGATCGGAAACATAAATTGAGTCATCATCAGAGGCATGATCACTCCTAATTCAGATTCTTCCGAAAGCTGCGGAACAACGATGAATATGTTCATCATAACGATCAGACCCACAATGTAGGCGATCTTCGACAGGTTTTCAAGCCTTCGTCCATAATCCTTGAATATGGATACTAGAAGAGTGCCGAACGATTCGCCGCCTCCAAAATACTTCACGGTTTTATAGAAAGCACCGTCCGGTTTCGCCTTAGAAGTTGTGAAGGTGGTGGGTTCTAGGCTGTAGGCGCGGTTTGCTGCCCTTGCGCCAAGCCATAGCACAGCAATGAAAAAGGCTGCAAGACCTCCGAATCGGGTGAACGTCTCGAATCCGATGGCTCTGATGTTTCCAGGGTTAGTAGCGAAGCCGACAATAACCTCAGCTCCCCAAGAGCTCGGCAGTAGCCCTAGAATGATCCTCACCATCCCACCCGCCCCAGGGTCAAGGAGAGTCTCAAAGATGCCTCCGAACTGAAATCCGTATACCAACGCAACAAGTGGCAAAGCAATTATTAATGCAAGGGCCTTTCCAATATCTCGGCCGCGGGCCGTTTTTCCAAATTTTGTTCTCAGTAGGGCCGCGATAACAGTGCCAATCCAGAAGGCAGACAGAAACGTGATGACAAATATTGCGATTATTATTGCTATCTGCACCAAATCAAGCCCTAAGGGATTTAGCGCAGCCGTGAAGAAACCCGCGATCACCGTAACGAAAATGGCGTAGAAAGGCATCTGACCCATGAATTCCCCCAAGAGAACGTCGCTCGGTTTTATGGGAGCTGCGAGAAATATCTCGAGTTGTTCAGCCTGCACTTCCCTCAACGTTTGGGTGATGGGGATTATCATGAAATAAATGAAAATGAGGAACAGTATGATCTGAACCGTGGCTAAGGCCGCATAGGAAAGAATCAATGCGAGGAAATCGTCAATGAATAGGCTGGCGAAGCTCGGCGCAATAAAAGCCACATAAACAGCTAATATTCCAGTGACCAAGTAGGGAAAGTATCGCCTTATCTTTCGAATTCTGCTGGTGTGGATACGATACTCGTTTTTGGCAACCACAAGCCACTTAGGCATCAGCACTTCTCTGCCCTCTCCACGCCAAAAGCCTCTTCTCCTCAACACCGCCACTCATCGCGATAAACGCCTCCTCCAAAGTCTTCGTTCCAGTTTGAGCTATAATGTCATCAACTGTCCCTAACGTGATGAGCCAGCCCTGATTGACTATACCTATATGGTCATACAATTGTTGCACAACCGAGAGAATGTTGCTACACATGAAAATAGTTTTTTCCATCTTATTTGCTAACCCTTTGATCAAATCCTTCACCGCCCGCGCGCGCGTAGAGACACTGACCAGTAAAGCCAATTTTTGCGACACGAGTCATGAGTGTACCTACTACCATAAATCGTGAGTATGTAATGCTTTTTATCTAATACCATGTTTAGGTGTATCTACGGAGGGCTAGACTTTGAAACACACAGTTTTTTCACATCCCTTTATTGCCAATTCCGCGACTGCTGACTGGAAAAGCATGCTGTCTGGATTAAGAATCAAAAGTATCCAAGATCTATACTCGGATGTACCTGCCAAGTTCCTACTTAGAAGGAAGCTGAACTTGGGAGATCCCCTCTCAGAATTGGAGACTTTCAATCACGTGTCAAGAATCTTAGCCAACAACAGATCCTATCGGGAAATGTCGGTTTTTGTAGGCGCCGGCACCTGGCTTCATTACATACCGGCAGCTGTTTCAGAAGCAATTTCCAGAAGCGAATTCGTGACATCGTACACGCAATATCAACCTGAAGCCAGTCAAGGGATGCTTATGGCCTTGTTTGAGTATCAGAGCCTCATGGCCGAGCTGCTGGAGATGGATGTCGTCAACGCGTCCATGTATGATTGGGCAACTGCACTTGGGGAAGCTGGAAGAATGTCTGCGAGACTAACTAGAAGACGTGAAGTAGTTGTTCCACGATTCGCGTCGCCCGAAAGAAGGGGGACACTACAAACATACTTGGATCCAATCGGAGGGAGAATGGTTGAAGCAGCTCAATCAAAAGAGAGTGGGCAGATTGTACTGGAAAGTCTCAAGGAACACGTCTCTTCAGATACAGCTGCTGTGTATTTGGAAAATCCTTCCTATCTGGGTTTTCTGGAAACCCAAGTAACGGCAGTAGCTGAGATCTCCCATGATGCTGGTGCCCTATTCATTGTGGGAGTTGATCCGACATCTTTGGGAATAATAAAGCCTCCAGGCGACTATGGAGCTGACATCGTGGTAGGCGAAGGGCAACCGTTTGGAAATCCCGTGAATTTCGGCGGTCCCCTACTTGGAATTTTGGCATGCAGAAACGACTTGAAGATGATCAGAGCGATGCCTGGGCGAATCATAGGTATGACTACCACTGTTGATGAGACGCAGAGAGCGTTTGTCATGAGCCTGCAAACTCGGGAACAACACATTCGCCGAGGAGAAGCAACTTCTAACATTTGTACTAACAATGCCTTATGCGCCCTTGCTTCTGCTGTATATCTTTCACTTCTTGGAAAAAACGGGGTCCAAGAGCTAAGCAAACACATCTTGGCTAAGACAAAATACGCTATTGAACGTTTCAGTGCAATAGGCACCGTTGAAGCGCCTTTATTCAAAGCACCCCATTTCAAAGAATTCACACTCGGTCTCAAAGATAGACATGCAGATGACGTTTTGAGAGAACTGTTAAAGCATGAGATTTGCGGGGGGAAATCACTTGCACCAGAATTTCCAGAGCTGGGAGAATCAGTACTCGTATGCGTTACCGAGCTGCATAGCAAACAACAGATTGACAACTACGTTGAGACGCTTGACAAAATTCTGGGGTGAAAAGAATGTACCGACAAAGTAGATGGAATGAACCACTAATCTTTGAAATCAGTCGTGAAGGTGCAGTTGGTCACGTACTTCCTAAGCTGGAAAAGGAAATATCCGCACAATTGAAGGAGGCGACAAACGAAATACCGAAACACTTGCTTCGAGCGAAGTTAAATCTGCCGGAGGCAAGTGAACTGGAAGTTGTTCGACATTTTACCCGGCTCAGTCAGATGAATTATGGCATAAGTGTCGGGACCTATCCGCTGGGAAGCTGCACGATGAAATATAATCCGGTTGCCAACGAAAGATTCGCCTCTTTGGAAAAGGTACAAAATGTTCATCCTCTTCAAGATCAAAGGACTGTACAAGGAAGCCTCGAACTGCTGTATAGGCTCGAAAAAAGTCTCTGCGAAATAACGGGCATGCACAAGTTTTCCTTCATTCCAGCAGCAGGTGCCCAAGGCGAGTTCCTGGGATGTCTCATGGTGAAAGCACATCATGAAGAACAAGGAGAACACAGGAGAAAAATGATTGTTCCTGACTCCGCTCATGGAACGAACCCTGCCAGTGCGGAGATGGCGGGCTTTCAAGTGGACGTGGTCAAAAGTGATGAGACAGGATGCGTGGACATTGAAGAACTAGAGACGATTGCCACAGAAGAAACCGCTGGTCTAATGCTTACAAACCCAAACACGCTAGGTATTTTTGAGAGAAACATTGAGGAAATTGTCCAAATAATCCATGGCGCAGGCGGTCTGCTATACTATGATGGAGCAAACCTGAACGCAATTATGGGGAAGGCTAGACCAGGCGATATGGGGTTTGACATCGTTCATCTGAACGTTCACAAAACATTTTCAACCCCCCACGGAGGAGGAGGACCTGGAGCAGGCCCTGTAGGAGTCACAAAAGAACTTCAAAAATTCTTGCCCGCACCCACAGTGGAATACCAGTCTGCGACCCATTCTTATTATCTCGACTACAACAGGCCAAAGGCAGTCGGCAAAATGAAGATGTTCTACGGCAATTTTGCTGTCTATGTAAAAACCTACGCGTATATCTTGATGATGGGAGCCGAGGGATTGCAACTGGCGGCTGAAGCGAGTGTACTAGGATCAAACTACCTATTAAGCAAGCTTAGAACGCTTAGAGGTGTTGCTGTTCCCTTCGATTCGGGAGAGCCTCATAAACACGAATTTGTGTTGAGTCTCTCACAATTGGCCAAAGAGACAGGAGTGAGAGCCCTAGATACGGCGAAAAGATTCCTCGACCACGGTGTCCATGCGCCCATAACCTATTTCCCTCTGATAATTGATGAAGCTCTTATGGTTGAACCAACCGAGAGCGAACCGAAACGAGAACTTGACAACTTTGCTGAAGTCATGTCGAAGATAATCGAAGAAGCGTATCACGAGCCCAAGAAGGTTCTTGGGGCGCCCTACAATACTTCTGTTGGCAGAATCAACGAGGTGAAAGCTTCTCATCCCAAAACTCTTTGCTTAAGCTGGAGAATGAAACGCGGAGCGCCCCGCTAGAGAGGTGTACCCTATGAAATTGTTCACGGTGGGTCCAGTTGCTTGTTACCCCGAAGTTCTAGACGAGATGAAACGTCAAATGTTCAGTCATCGAAGCGAAGAATACAAAAAACTGCATAGGGAAACCGTGGAAATGCTGCAGAGTTTCTTGGAGACGAAAAATCAAGTCTTCTTGTTTTCAAGCACAGGCACAGGTTTCATGGAAGCTTCGGTAAGGAATTGTGTAGAAAAAAAGATGCTCTGTTGCGTTAACGGCAGCTTCGGCAAGAGATTTGCAGAGGTAGCTGTCTCAAATGGAAAGATAGCGGAGACCATTGAGCCTCCTTTAGGAGAACCTGTCACACCAGCTTTGCT
>Ga0209636_10000355_pt1 | contig 43338 bp, 49 predicted proteins | sample DeeMarSWOR152_54_FD_187464 | JGI IMG/M metagenome (GOLD analysis project Ga0209636, IMG submission 187464) | Marine sediment microbial communities from White Oak River estuary, North Carolina - WOR-1-52-54 (SPAdes) (version 2) | ecosystem: Environmental > Aquatic > Marine > Intertidal zone >...
CGCAAAGCCAAAAAAATGGGTTTTCACGTAGAGATTGTAAATCTAGTCGTCACGAGCGTTAATGACGACGAAGAAAGCTTACGATGGATCATAAAGAACCATCTCAAAGCCGTTGGATCAGAAACCCCACTGCATTTTACGCGCTATAATCCAGCCTACAAGTTTCATAACCCACCCACAAAGGTTGAAGCACTAGAAAAAGCATATAACATGGCGAAAGAAGCAGGGGTTCTCTATCCCTATCTTGGAAACGTTCACGGTCACAAATATGAAAACACCTACTGCCCAAACTGTGGAGAGAAGCTTATCCAAAGACGCGGCCACACAATTGTCCAATACAAAATCACCGAAGACAAGAAATGCGCCAAATGCCGGAGACCTGTGCCAATCAGAGGCAGACATATCAGAAAATGGCATTTCCTACTCTAGATTCTGCAACCACCTTCTATCTGAGAACAAATATTGGCACTATCTTAAGAAAATGTATATAGAACCATAACAACCTAATTGTGATAAGTTTAAACATCCAGTGAGAAGATCATTAGACAAATACGTTTAGATTGACACAAACAATGCTGAACATTAAACAGCTGAAGAGATGAGAATCAATGGGTAGAAAGGAACGATGTCCTCATTGCGGGAGTAAGAAGATCACTGTAACTGGAATCCTGAAAAAATGTAAGGTTTGCAAATATGAATGGTCCGGGAAACCTAAAGGACGAACTCCAAAGAAAGAGAAAGTCCGATTTTAGTGGAGAAATGCTCCTCCAAATATAATGCAGGAATTATTTCTTCTTTCTCTTTCTTCTTGGCATAGACCGTCGCATTTACCTAGAACTTTTCTCCTTAAATCATTAATGCAACTTTGAAATAAAGCAATGAATAAAAATCTCAGGAGAAAATTAAATACTGAGATTCGATGGAGAGTAGTGTATGATAAAGAGAGGTTTTTTGCTGTGTATTTTATTGTTAGGGATTATAAGTCAGTTTCCGATTGTCAGAGCTGTTTCAAAGACCTATACATGGAATCCACCTCCAGGTGACCATGGAGCTTTTGAGATTCATGTGGAAACTGACGATTCTTGGCAGACCGATCTTTCGGCAACAGTGTTGATTAGGGTTACATTAGTTGATAAGCACTGGTCGTTTGACCATGTCGACATTGAATCGACAAAGGCTGAGTTAAGAGCTTCTACATTCTACATTGAAGAGCGCTTTGAAGTTGAAAGAGCAACTCTAGAAGACATAGGAGATCAGTATGAAAGAAGAATTGATTTCGTGATTCCCTCGGAGAAATTGAATAGAGGGACAAATCGCTCCGTTTCAATTATTTGGTCAATGAACATTGACGTAGTTGACAACATACAATGGAAACATTGGGTCTACACTTGGAGCAACTCGGACAATCCTCTAATCGTAATTGTCTTTAGACCTTTCCTATCAACTTCAGAGTTTGAAATGGTTACTTATGCAATAATCGGCATTGCTGGAGTAACTATTGGAGTAACCGGATATGTCCTATACAGGAAAATAAAAGGGAGGAAAAGAGAGGTTGTTACAAGAGAAGTTGCCATGATACGTTGTGCATACTGTGGAACTCTAATGCCTAAAACATCCAACTTCTGCCCACATTGTGGAACAGTAAGAAAAGTATAGGGATTTCCTCCACTTGGTTCGAGTATCACGCAAGATGAAGCAAACACTGAATACTCCACTCTTTTCTCCCTGTCCACTTTTCAGTGCTTAAGCTTGCCCTTCCAGAATTTACTCATTGATATTTGTCATGACATAAATCTGTAGTTTAACCTACTGCAAGCTAGGAGCAACAATCTTCGCCTAAACAAAGTTGAATCCATTATGTGATCGGTTGCCTTTCAGTTAATATTTTTTCTATTTTCTCCAGCCTTTTCTCAATCGCGTCAAGTCTATCCAATATTTGCTTGAGCAACTTGCCAGCGTCCTCTGCTGGAACTAGAGGTACTGGTGTCGGTGAAGGCCACCCCCTCTCTTGTGGGCGCTCTGGACGTCTAGGCAACAATGGCGGTGGATATGCCGCGCTTTCTTCTCCACTACTTTCACTCATTTAAGATCCTCGAATACCATTTGTTTTTACATTATTTAAACAATTACTATCAAAAGATCAGTCAAACACCTTTCATTGTTGGCATTAGTAAATAAATCGTAACATTTTTTCAACGGTGAAGCTTAAAAGCGAGGACAAAATTATATTTCTATCTCATGTCTGCGATTGGAAAATCGGGCGAAAGCCATTTTTAGGAACCTAGACGACGCAACTATCTGTATTTATGATTTTCTCTTCTCTTTCTTATCTGATTCTTCATTTTTCTTTTCCGATTTTTGATCTTCATCCTTTGTGTCCTTGTATCCAGACCTTCCTTCAACCGGCTCTTGTTCAAATAGGCTTTCTTCATCAAAGCTGAAGTAAAAGAAGTCAGAAAGATTGAAGAACTTTCTTCTATATTTCGTTCAGGAATAGCTATAATCCTCATTTTAAGATTAACAAATGGCACTGAAAAAGAACCAAAATATAAAATATCTAGTACCTAGATCAGAAATAGCAGTCTAAAGCTTAAAGCGTTTAAAATGGTGCCTACGATGAGGATAAGAAGAGAGGTTCAAGCAGTGATCTCCTGTAATTCTGATGGGGAAGAGAAGTTTTTACTTGTGAGAAAGCCGGACTTTTCCGCTAGAAGATATCGTTGGAGACTGCTTAAGGGCGGAGTGAAAGCTGGAGAAAGCGAAATTGAAGCTCTTAAACGGGAGATTTTTGAAGAAGTCGGCTTAGAAAACGTACAAGTTCTAGAAAAGGTCTACAGTTACCAATTTATCTTCAAAAACGTGAAACATATGGTTTCCAGTTATAGGTCGAGAGTAAACCCAGGTGAACGCATCAGGCTTCAAACAAGCGAAGTTGTCGGCTACATTTGGGTGCCCAAAGAGAGGGCAATTAATATGCTGCATTGGAAAAACGAGAGAAAAGCATTAGTTGCTTGAAACGTGCCTCAAGTGAATTTCGGCTTAATCGCTTTAGTTGAGCATGCATCCACACACTTCAGGCAGTAGATGCACTCTGGATGAGTAAACTTCTCCCAAGGCAAATCAAGAATTGGAACCAAAGTGGGACAAATCTGCACACAGTCTCGGCAGCCAGCCTTTGTGCATCTCACAGGGTCCCTCCGCAACCCTAGAAAGCTGAATCTGTTAAACAGAGCGGAGAGAGCTCCTTGAGGACATAAGTAACGGCACCAGCCTCGAGGTATATACACTGCTAGACCTATTATTAATCCCATTATCAAAAGTCTAACTAAGAGAAGCGGTTGCAACGATGTAATTGTGTTGCCAATGCTAGAATAGATTTCATCCCCTGGTTTTTCTAGTAGTTGGGGAATCCCGTAGCGAATTTCTAGTGCAATTCTCGGCATAACAGCGAAAAGAGTGTCAGCTGGACTTACGGTATTGAAAGGAGCCTGCGCAAAAATGCCTAAAGCCTCCTTATACCTTTCGCTTCCCATCCTTAGAGAAACCGCCAAAGTTCCGCTTACAAACAAAATAATCGCCAAAACTATATACTTGACCTTCACCATGTCCCTATGCGTTCTACGTGTAACTTCAGTGTGTCGTTTTTTCACGTAAGTCAGTAAGTCTTGAACAAAGCCGAAGGGGCAAGCCCAACCGCAGAGAGCCCTGCCCAAAAACATTGCTGCAACAAAAATTGAGGCTAAGGCAAGCCAAGGGAAAGTGACCTCAAAGAGCATAAGCTGCAATGCACCTAGAGCGTCTCCAGCGGTTTTAGAAGGAGTGCCCAACAGCCCAATAATTGGAAGAAGAATCGGCCATGGCCCCAAACCAAAAACAACAGCGTTAAACAGCATGAAAAAGCCAAACTGTGTGATTTTCCTCAGCGTTTCTATTCTCAAAATCAGTTTCTTAATTCGGACTGCGGTGCCCAAGTTTGCTTTTCTTTCTTCAAGAGGAGTTTTGTCTGTCTTTTCTTTTTCCAATAGGTAGCCTCCGAATTACAGGATGAGGAGTCAGCCTTTGTGTTTTTCAACATTGTGGCTTTTAAACGTGAGGGTTCAAGTGCCATAAAAAGCTATCCATTTCTCATGGTAGTTGGATGAGCACGAGCAGGTTGAATTGCAGGTAGGGTTCGAGAAGACGCGGACAGTCACCTTTAAGCGAATGAAAGTGCTTCTATGAAGAGAAGATACGCTTCAGGTGTTGCGGCTTGCAAACTTCGGTTTCCACGGCGCTTCTGCGGTTGTTGAAGAATCAGAAGTATCACTTGGTTGGGCAACATTCGGCGGTTAAGCGTTGCAGATGGCTTTACGAATCGATTGTTCACAATCGCCCCTGCTATAAGCAGAAGTTTTATGGCATTAAGAGCCATCAGTGCGTTCAGATGACGCCTACTGTGCTCTACTGCAACATGAGGTGTCGTTTTTGCTGGAGAATTCAAAGCGGAGACACGGCGTTCAAATGGGATGAAACGGGCTTAAGCATGTGGGACGATCCCGAAAGAATTGTTGAGGGATGTATAAAGGCACAGCTGGATATTTTGAGTGGATATAAAGCAAATCCCAAAGCTGACAGAGAGAAATACGGAGAAGCCTTGACTCCTAAGCATGCAGCCATAAGTCTAACAGGCGAACCCACGCTTTATCCCTATCTGGGTGAACTGATTGCAAGTTTTCACAAACGCGGCTTCACCACATTCCTTGTCTCCAATGGAACTCGCCCAGAAGCATTAACAAAAATCGGCACTGAACCCACACAACTTTACATTTCACTGTGCGCCTACGACAAGGAAACTTTCGCTAAAACTTGTCGACCCCAGATTCCCAAAGCTTGGGAAAGACTTAACCAAACCCTATCTTTGCTACCGAGTTTCAAGTGTCCAACTGTAATCAGGTTAACCTTGGTCCGCCACCTAAACCTTAGCAACCCAGAACGATACGCTAAACTTATTGAAAAAGCACATCCAACATATGTGGAACCTAAGGCCTACATGCACGTAGGATATTCACAACTGCGATTAGGCTTTAAAAACATGCCGAGTCACTTGGAGATCCATGATTTTGCTGTCAAGCTGGCGAAAGAGATTGGATACAATTTCCTAAAAGAGGTCTCAGAAAGCCGTGTAGTTTTGCTGAGTGGCTTGGAAAAACCTATCAAACTAACTTGAAGATTCGTCCGTTTATTCAAATCCTTACATGTTGCATGTAGATTTTAAAAGAAATTGGCAAAACATATTAGACTGGGTTGAACCATCATTTAAAAACACTTGATGTGATAGTTTGACATTAAACTCCTTCATCAGTAAGATTCAGAAAGATCTAAAGGAAAATGAAGAAGCTAAGGAAAAAATTCAGAAAGATATGCGTAGAGCCACCCGCTTATCAAAGCAGGCAATCCTCTTTACGCATCAAAAAAGATTCAAGGATGCGAGGAAACTACTCAGGGAGGCAGACAAGCTTTTCATGAAACTCCGTGAAATCGGAGAAGTGCACCCTGACCTCGTTTACACGGGGATTGTAGATGCTGCCATGCAGGAGTACGCTGAGGCTCAAACACTTCTCAATCTGAGATTGAAAAATCGGTTTATAGCACCAGAGAAACTGAATGTTACAGGTGTTGTTTACGTTCTTGGATTAGCCGACGTGATCGGAGAACTCCGACGTCAAGCTCTCGACTCTCTCCGCGCGGGTGATATAAGAGGAGCCGAGCATTGTTTGCAGGTGATGGAGCAGATTTATGTGGAATTGACGTCAATGAATGAAGCCTACATGCTTGTTCCGGGACTTAGAAGAAAATGTGATGTAGCTCGCCGTATTATTGAAGCCACAAGAGGGGACGTCACGATAGAAGCGCGAAGAGACTCGTTGGAGCAGTCGATTAGGAAGTTAGAGAAAATTTTTGGAAGAAAAAGTAAAGTTGGCAAATCGTAAAGGTTTCGAGCCACAACTACCTGTTCAGTTTGACTCGAATTTTTCTGTGGCTAAGGCTCACGCAATGCAGAGGTGCTTAGCCAAGCAGGTAATACGAGAGGATAGGGTTCCCGAGAAGATTCGTTTTGTGGCTGGAGTAGACGTGGCATATGTCGGAGAAATATCTGTTGGGGTAGCAGCCGCCATTGATTATGATTCACTTGTGCTCATGGAATCTCAAGTTGCTCATGTTAAAACACAGTTTCCGTACATTCCAACTCTGTTGTCTTTCAGGGAGATTTCACCAACCCTTTCAGCTATAGAGAAACTAGAAACTAAGCCAGATGTAGTCCTTGTTGACGGACAAGGAATTGCACATCCATATCGATTAGGATTCGCAAGTCATTTGGGCTTAATGATAGATAAACCGACAATCGGGGTTGCAAAGAGTATTCTCTGCGGCGAAGTCGAAAACATGAATGACAAAGAATGGGCTCCATTAATTGACAGAGGAGAAATTGTTGGAGCTGCAGTTGTGACTAAAGCAGGGCGGAAACCCATGTATGTCAGTATAGGTCATAAAGTTTCATTAGAAAGAGCCGTAGAAATTGTTAAGCATTGCATAAGAAACCACAGAATTCCAGAGCCAATTCTAACCGCTCATAAAATCGCAAACTATGAAAAAGGGAAATACAGAAAGAGCAGATAGAGCGTTTTGCTACTTGAGACAGAAAACCTTTCCTTGTTAAGAATGTGCTAGAAAATAGATATAAGGCTACAAAGGCTATGGCTTTAATTCCCAAAGGGGGCTAGACTTGGACCCTCGATTAAAAAAAGTCGTCAATAAGATTCAAGACAGAAAATTACGAAAGAAGGTGGCTCAGTTTGTTGAGAATCCCACGATTGAGATTGAAGGAAAAGAGTATGAGGGCGTGCCTCTGGAAACATCGCCTGCTGGCTTGTCTCATCACCATAGTTATCCAGGCGGATACATTGAGCACGTGGTTGCAACGTCAGAAATTGCTTTAGCCCTATGCGATGTTGTGGAGAAAATCTATCGTGGTAAGGCTAACAGAGACCTCGTTTTGGCTGGCGTCGTCTTACATGACATTTCTAAGCCGTTAACTTACGTAGAAAAGGAAAACGGAACTTTCGGCGTGTCTCCTTTGGCTGAACGCATCGACCATCTAACACTTATTGTCTCAGAAATGGTTCGCAGAGGATTTCCCCTACACTTAATCCACATAGTTTGCGCTCATCATGGTCATAGATATGGACCAATTGGACCGAGAACAATTGAAGCCTTGGTCTGTCATCTCGCCGATATTACGGACTCCAAACTAAACGGTGAAGTGCTCCGTGCCGCACAATATCTAGCGAGAGAAGCCACTGGCATAGACCTGCACCAGGTCACTGGAAAAGAAGCCTTCCAAATAGTTCACGCAAAAACCATGAAAGGCTGGGGAGGCGTAAAGAAAACAGTAGAGAAAATGAAATTCAAGTAACACACAAATTAATTCTCCCATTTATGGTTCTAAAACCAATTTTGCGCGCGCGTTGAGCTTAAAAACCTCGCATATAATATTTCTATGGTCATAGATGGAGAGAAATAGATGAGTAACAATAAGGGCGAATTAAAGAATGTTTTTTACTTCAATGTTTGTGGTCAAGTCAACACTGAAAAAACATTAGAACTTGCTATTCAGAGGGCTTATGAGCTGGACATAAAGAAACTAGTTGTTGCTTCCGAGACTGGTCTAAGTGCTCTTAAAGCAGCTGATATGCTTCGAGATTCTGGGATTGACCTCATAGTGGTTACTTCAGCTGCTGGCACAAAGATTGAAAACACTGTAATTGGCGACTTAAGAATAGGAATTCCAGAGAGAAAAATTTGGAATCAGTTGGAAGAAAGCGATACTAAAATCGTTAGAGCAACTGACCCGCTGTATAACGTTGGAGCTGCCTTAGAACATAAAGGTGTTCTCACATTGGCAACGATGATTCGCTTTTGTTTGGGAATGATTAGTTCCGGAACTGCTGTCTGTGTCACAGCTGCATTAATGGCTACTGACAATGGCGTCTTAAGTGAAGGGGAAGAAATTGTAGCTGTTGCAGGATCATGGATTGGACTGGATACGGCTCTTGTTATGCGGGCTGCAAATTCAGTGAATCTCTTTAAAGCTGGAGCCATACAAATAAAAGAGATCATTTGTAAACCTAGGAATCCCGCATACAGCTGGCCGATCAACCATAAAGATTGGCTTGGCGATTTAGAAATTTATGAAAAGTTTACCGAGTGATAACGATCTCAAAACAACATCATGAAATTCGAAATTATGACCTACCGCAACCTTCAGCGGTGAGCCGCTAACAAAGTGCACGCCTTTTCTTCAATGATTTTATGTAGCTCTGTATGATTTGTTGAAAAGCTTTCTTTCCTCTCTTCGGATTATATTTCAGGAGCCTTCTTGCTTTGCTGATGTCAACAGATATCATACGATTAGTTGGGTTGGAAACTGTTTCAATAGAGCTTTTTGAGTCGGCTTCTCTAATTATAAATCGAGCAAGTTTAAGTTCCTCGAATTTGTAAGGTCCTCCTATGTTGAAGATCTGGCCGTATGCCTTTTCGTTTAGGGTTACGAGCAAGTAAGCTTGAATAGCGTCATTTATGTGAGCGTATTGTCCTCCCGCATCTTCTACAATTTGTAAGGGTTTTCCTTCTAGGGCTTGATGTACAAGATCCCTCAGGTGAAACTCGTCGGGCCGAATGACCCCATGAAGCCGTAATATTGTTACGGGAAGCCCTAGTTGGGAGTTGTATAACAAGCACCATCGTTCTGCTGCCAGTTTGGTCATTCCATAAACCCGCCCGCCAATAGTAACGTTTTCAGGATGACAACATGATTCTTCATTTAGTTTTTTGCCAGTTTGTACGCCATAAGCGACTGCTGAACTGGTGTATATGAACTGTTTAACATGACGCTTCCTTGAAGCTTCAAGGAGGTATGCTGTCCCAGTTATGTTTTCGATAAATTCTTTCAATGTATATTCAAAACGAAATGGGTCATAAACTTCATGCCCAGCGCGGGGTGCGTGCGCCAAGTGATATAGAACGTCAACATCCTTAACAGCCTTGTCGACTATTTCCTTGTCAAGCATACTGCCAATAACGAAATGAAGGTCTGGGTGTCGGGTTTCGACAAGAAAGCGTTTGTCCAAGTCGAGAACTCTCACTTTGCTACCTGCTTTCAACAATGCTCTTACAAGGTAAGAACCAACAAAGCCAGATCCGCCAACAACCAAGGCTTTCATGAAATCCACTTCTGAATGTCATTTTGAACCTGAGGAAATTAACTTTACGCACGCGAATAATTGATCTTTCTTAAGAATGAAAAATGAAGGAATAAAATATACAAAATCCAATCTCATGTTTTTCTAAAAACCACTTTTCACCAAGTTTTGCGGTCTCATGAATTCTCTCAAAAGAACAGTGGCATAAGAGCCCCTGGGCAACATGAAGCTTATTCCAATTTGCCTCTTCTTGCAGTTCGCTTGATCTCGAGTTGACTTTTCTGTTGAAAAGCTGTTAATAGACGCAAGAGTAGTCCGAAGTCCACCTTGAGCGCTGATTCCTGGCATCTGCGTAACACGAAAGTCGTTAGGATTCACATTTTCCGCTTCAAGGATTTGTTTCTCAATTTCGCCTTGCCTTCCAGCAGAAATGGACTGTCTAAAGCCTACAAGAGGAAGCATAACACAAGCTGCGTCGTTGCCTTTCTTGGTGTAATCTCCACTTAGAACCTGGCTCAAAGGCATTTCATTCTTCATTCGTGCGCTAAGAAACTTGTTGAAGAGGAAAGATTGATACGCTTGAACAAAAAGCTTGCAAAGTTTCATCGGTAATCTTCGGAAGGCACCGACAAAGTCCCTTCGATTATTTACTAAGTGATCAAGCATGAAACGTTCGTATTTGAGTTGATGCGGGAAAGAGTAAAGCGCTGCTTTAAAGTCTCTCGTATCCCATAGCTGCTGCCTCGCTCTCCTCGCCTCTGGATGCTCATACTCACTTGACATCGCGATAAAAGTAAGCGCTGCTTTCTCCCATTCGCTTCGAATTATGTGTTCACCAACCACATGCGTAATTGGACGAACAGTTCCGAAACGCTGATGCCCAAAAAAATTGGGGATTCCGCCCAAACTATGAAGTTCATTATGTATGTTTTCCATTCGCTTCTCAATTACAGAGGGTGAATGAGCGATATCTCTTATCACTATGCAAAAATGATTTCCTAAAAGAAGACCTGAATAAATCTTTTCGTTTACGAAGCAGATTGGATGAAGATTAATGTCTCTTATTTTGACCTGTGAGACCTGTTCGGGAGTTACTCTTCCTATGCTTATGTGCTGGGCTGTAACTGCCCTTGCGTCCTTTATTCCTGCTATGTGAATGCTCTCTGCGCCTATGCCAAGATGCTTAGCAATGGCTTTAACAGCCAAAATTGTGTCCCAGTTTTTCTTAACCAAAACACAAAGCAGATAACGTCCTTTCCCAGTTACTTGCACCGACATCTCAGCTCGTTTAACATCAGCTCTAGAACCATCCGCTAAAACCTCTTCCACCAAGAAATCTTCGGGAAACTGGCGAATTCTGCCACTTATTCCAGGCGATTCAGAAACGTAAACCTCTATTCCAAGCATCTTCTCTAGTTTGGGAACATTCAAAGATAAGCCAGCTCAAATTGGACTTTAATATACATCCACTTCGTATTAAATACGCATAGATGTCTTCGCAACACTTTCTATGAACGCTATAAAAACTGTGTTCTTTTGAGCGCGGGGGGAAAGGAGGGAAAAACCCGCGCTTAGGAAGGAAGTCTTGTCCGATCTCTAGATGAGCTGTTTTGCTCTGACACTACCTCAAGACTTAAGAATACAGATGCAAATTAAAGACGTTATTTCGGCTTTTGGAATATGTCTCTCCATGTCCACTGTTCATAGTTATATTAGGAGCGTTAATGTGTTTAAGGATTAACTAGTTTGCTCTGTTGTATTAGTGGCGAGAAGAAATTACATCAAAAAGGTAAAACATTTGATTCACCAAAATATATTCTTTTGACTCAACATCTTGGTTGTGAATTGTTGGTTGACTTTGCACCATTTTTCTGATATCTAAGTCCCTAACATAGTAGTGAGCAGATAGAGGGAAGGATCAAAATTTTCTTCCAGAAGTATCTGGAGAACATTGCATATCATATCCATTTTCAGTTTATCAATTTGCTCCTCTAAGAAAGCGTCTCTTTCAAGATGTTTCGAGATTTCACTTCTGATGTTTTCTATAGTTCCAGTTTCTACTTCTTTTCTTTTCAGGTCATCCAAGAATTCTCTTAACGTCATTTCCCCGAATTTTTTCCTCGTTTGCAACATATAATTGTATATATGCATACATAACGTATATATTCCTTGCCTCGCTCGCCCCTCTCTATAGAACATATGCATAGAAAGGAACGTAGGGAGAGATTAAAGATAGTAAGTCTGACTCCATCAAGTGCGCGAGCCTGCGGACTGACTATTTTCCGATAGATTCTTGGCAGAAGCGAATTCCTGGTATCTATCACCTGTATCAGTAATTCTCCAGGGAAGGTGAGCCCACGCTTACATATTCAAAGAAGAGCCAGCTTTCCGGTGATTTTATCTACCTCTTGAGATGGAGCTGGACCAATAGCTAGACATGTGAGGGTGTTGGGGGGAAGCTCAGTTAAGCCTCGATCGTAAATTAAAGCGCAAGGCAACCCAGACTCCTTGGCTTCGAGTTCCAACTCTAGAAGCTCTTGTGCACTATTTACTTTCACGGCAATTTTGCACTGTCCCTCTCCTAGCCAAGCCTTCCACCATTTTGAACAATGTTTCCTAGCTTCGCCAGCCGCCGCTACTGCTGCATGTCCAGCTTGAGCTACAATTTTGCCTCTGCTCATTCCCAAATCAACACGCATGACGATGACTTGTTTATATTTGAACTCTGACATGTTACGTCTAGAGATGCATTCTGTTATGAGAAATTTAAATGTTTGATTCAGTTTCTGCTTAAGCTAGTGATGTGAGGTAAGTAGGTGAAAAAGGAAAAAAAGTGCCATGGCAAGCGCTGCTGGATTAGGAAGCATCCGAATCAGTGAGCTTCCCATGAAATCTGCGTCTCCAGCTTCCTCAAGAATCTTGTTTATCTCCAGTTTTGTGCACAGATTAATGATTTTGTCCATTTTATCGTTTGATAATCGGTCAAGCATCCTCCTCAGCTTAAGCATCATAGCCAAATCAAAGCCTATCAATTTCCTCCACTGAAGCTGATAACGTGACAAAATTTTCTCTGAGAAATCTCTGTTTTCAATGGCTTCATAGGTAACTCTACCCGCAATTCTAGCACATAACAATCCGAAAATTATGCCGCCGCCAGTTGTTGGCTTAACCTGTGAAGCCGCATCCCCCACAACTAGTAAGCCATTTGCATATGTCTTTGGTATGGCTCCTCCAAGTGAAATGGGATGCATGGAAAGACGGGTGATCTTGCTTCCAATCAATCTCTCAGACGCTACCGGATGCTTCTGCATGAATCGTTTCAAATATTCTCGTGGGTTGCCTTTTTTTGTAGCTAAGCCTACCTTTGCAGAACCGTCTTTTTTAGGGATTATCCATGCGAAAAGGCCTGGCGCATATTCTTGTCCAAGGTAAACCTCAACCATGTCAATGTCAATGTCATCTACTTGGTCGACTTCTGCTTGAATAGCATTCACAACCATTGACCTATCTAATGTTTGCAATCCGGCCTTTTTTAGAAGAAGTGACGAGCAACCTTCAGCATCTATCACAATGTTTGATGTAACAGTCTCCTTAGCTCCTTTCCTTCCAACACAGACCCCAGCGACACTTCCAGACTTCAAAACAATAGAATTCACTCTCAACCCTGTGAAATACTGCGCTCCAGCTTTCATAGCAAGTTCGGCAAGATGCTTATCCAATAGCTCTCTGTTCAAAACGTAAGTCACTGGAGAAGTACGTTTTACTCTGAACTGCAGACCGGACGGTGAATAGAAAAATGCGCCGCTGATTTCATTCTCAAAAATTCTTCGCGGTAGGCGTAGCCCTAAACGTTCTAGTCCTCTTAGGCTTACGTGACCCGCACAATGCGAAGGTAAGCCTATTTTCTTGTGCTCCTCAAAAACAGCAATTTTGGCGCCTAATTTCGCCAGTGTCCAAGCTGCAAATGAGCCGCATGGTCCTCCTCCGACCACTATTGCATCTAGGCTTTCTTGATTCACGCTTTTTTCCTCTGTAATTATGTCATTGTAGGGTCATCATTTTTCTTGTATGTGCACCTCTACACAATATATCGATTTTCAGTAGGGTTGAGCTCAAGTTGTTTCCTCATTCAAGGTGTAGTCCCCGAATTTAGACTTCTTTTATTGTTGATTAGCTTATAATATGGAGGGGCTAAATTTGAGAATTGTTCCAGTGATTGACGTTTTAAATGGTATGACCGTGCATGCTATAAGAGGTGAAAGAAAGAATTATCGCCCGCTAAGAAGCGTTTTATGCAGCTCAGTAGACCCTGGAGAATTGGCTTTAACATTTGAGTCGCTGGGATTTGGCAACCTTTACCTAGCTGACCTAGATGCAATATCGGGAAGGTCAACGAATTTCGCCCTTTACCAACGAATTAGAACAAGAACGAATCTTGATTTTATGGTTGATGCTGGAGTTGCTGACGTTACAAAGGCGGAAAAACTGCTAAGAGCGGGAGTGTCCAAAATTGTAATAGGAACTGAAACCCTACGCAGTTTAGATTTTGTAGATCAGGCCGTCAAATCTTTCGGCGAAAATCGTGTTGTAGTGAGCACAGATCTAAAAGGAGGCGAGGTGATGAGTATTTCAGAAAGCATAAAGTCTATGAATCCTGTTCCGCTTGCGCAAAAACTTGAAAAGATCGGCGTTAGCCAGGTTATCCTTTTGGATTTGGACAGAGTGGGAACCGAGCGTGGAGCTAACCTTGAAGTTTTGAAAGGTGTTCTTAAGAAAACCAGGGTGAAAGTGCTGGTTGGCGGAGGCGTAAGAAGTCTTCAGGATTTAGAGGAATTGAGAAATCTCGGCGTGTTTGGCGCTCTTGTAGCCACTACATTGCATAGTGGAAAACTGAAAGTAGGTGAACTGCAGTCTGCTGGGTTTTTATGAGGTTGTAATCTTTGAGAACTCCATTAAAACCTAACAAAAATACTCAAAAAAGCTGAACTTCTTATTTCATTTCTTTGTTAAAAACTTGTTCAATAATTTCTTTCGAAACGCCAAGCTTTTGAGAGATTTCTTTAACCCATTTCATATAGGACTTGAAAATACTACAAAATATTTCTGTTTTTTCGGCTTCCGTTAAATCCGCTTTTTCTGCTAAGAGCAAGGCAAACCATTTTCCAAGGTCTGAGAGAAGATAGTATTTTACCCAAACGGTGCGTCCTCTACTTTCATTCTTTTCCATGTATTCGCTTAGAATTCCGCGTTTAGTTAGCATCTTTAAATGTTCAATTACCGTCTTGTTCGAGTATGGAAGAGTTTTCACCAGATCCTTCTGGTAAATTTTCTTCGAAATCCCCTGTTTAGTTGAAAATCTTAAGATGTCTATTGGAATTTCTGAACCGAAAACAGTTTTTAAGACCCAATTTTTCTCTTCTGGCGGCAAAAAAACAATGTAGGGATAAACTTCCTTCTTGCTCAAGTCTTATACATCACCTTAACATTTTTAACGTTCGACTAGAGTTCAAATGCCTATAGTTGCAACCGCAGATATCGGCTATGTTTTCTATAGGTATCGGGAACATAAACTTTATTAAGATTGTGTAAAAATGTACATAGCAATTTAGACAAATACAGAAGGTTTGAAGACTTTGGAGTTGTCTTCACGAGATGTGGCATTAATGGCTATTTTTGCTGCGTTGTCAGCAATTGTGGTTAAGGTCGTTCCAGGCATACCAATTATAGGACTCTCAAATTCCAGCATAAAATTCGATGCCACATTAGCCCCGATTTACGGGATGGTAATTGGTCCATACCTAGGATTTTTAGCAGGTCTTGTCGGCGGACTCGTCGTTGCGGAGAGCGCGTGGAGCGTGTTGACTTCTTTTGCAACTGCAATATCCGCGTTTGTTGCTGGTTTTCTTGTGCAAAGTGTTCATGCATCTGAGAAAAAAAGAATTCACGGCTGGATGTTAGCCAGTGCAGTTGTCGGTTTACTAATTTTGGGATGGTATGCTACTTGGGTTGGTCAACAACTACCGTTTTATCCGATCCTGCATTTTAGCGGACTTTTCATAATGCTTGTTGGTAGGGGGAAAATTGCGAAAGCTTTTGAGAAAGAAGGAGAATCTGGTGACAGTTGGCAGCCAAAATCTTACGTTTTGCTTTTCGGCATTCTTGTTTTTGTGCTGGGTTACATTTTTTCTAAGCTGTATCTGGTACAGGTAGAAATTATTTCCTATTTTTCGCTTCCGTTATATATCGTAGGTGGGGTGGCAATTGTTTATGGACTGTTAGGCAGTCGGGTTAGGGAGAAGTTTGTGATTGCTATTGTTTTGGCTAGCTACTGTGGCATTATTGCTGATCACATGGTCGGAAATCTTATGTTCATCCAATTCGCTGACCCTTTCTGGGGGATATCCGCAGAAGCTGTTCTACTCGCTTTTAAAGAAGCTGCACCGATATCGGTTGTTGAGAGGCTATTGTTCACGGCTATTACAACCATTGTGGGAGTGGGCTTGATCTCTAGCATTCGAAGGGCTGGCTTATATTGGAAAAAAGAATGACTACATATGGTTGAAATGAAGCTTCAGGCTCGCGAAGGAGATATCATCGAGACAGCAGATCACCTCTTTTTTGATGTGAAAGGCTTAGTCCATCCACTGCGAAAGATTGTAGCCTTCATTCGTTTTGTACCGGATCCTGAAGGTGCCAGAAAAAGAGAAAGAATAACCTATCGTAAAGTTTATCCCCTCGAAGAACGATACGAACTGCTGCGAGAACAATTTCCCCAATATCTTGTATTTGACCCAGTGTTCGATGAGCAACTTTGTGAAGTTCCAATAGAGACTGTTAAACATCTTTTCAAACCTGCAGAAGGCTTAGCGAGTCTTTGTTACAAGGACGTTCTAGATAAAGTTGAGACTGATGCGTTGGAGTTTGCAGAATTGTTGAAGAAAAATGCTAATCTGTCATGGAGTAAACTAGGCATTTCTGGTTCGCTTCTCGTCGGAATACATACGTCAAGCTCGGATATCGATCCTATAATCTATGGGTCAGAAAACTGTCGCAAAGCATATACAACATTGAAATCTTTAATGTCACACAAAGAAAGTCCGGTTAAGCCTTACACTCGAAAAGGACTAAAACGTTTGTTCGATTTTCGTTCGAAAGACACCGTTATGACATTTGAAGATTTCCTTCGAACCGAATCGAGAAAGGTTTTACAAGGTATGTTCAAGCGAAGAGACTATTTCGTCCGCTGTGTGAAAAGCTGGAGTGAAATTGAAGACGAGTATGGTATTGTTCAATACAAATCTATGGGCTACGCTAAGATTAAAGCTTCGGTGGCGGATGACTCTGAAATGATCTACACTCCTTGTTGTTACAAAATTGTTGATGTGAAGATTCTTGAGGGGGTTCACGTTGAACCTATTGAGGAAATTGCTTCTTTTCGTGGGAGATTTTGCGAACAAGCCAGAAACGGCGAAACTGTAATTGCTCAGGGCAAGGTTGAAAGAGTGCAGGCTGGCGGGCAGATGTTTTATAGGTTGCTTTTGGGCAATAGAACCTCGGATTTCATGTTTTCACCAGAAGCCTAGTTTTGAATTTTCAAAACTTGTTCGTAGTATCGTTGGGCATAGGTTAGAGTTATCTGATGATATGATTCTGTTGACGTGATCACCTGTTCTAGGTTTCCCTCCACGTAAGCTTTTTCGTCTTTTTGAACCTGTATTCTAAATTCTTCCATGTATGAGACTATGCGCCTTATGTCTTCGGCTTTTTCTCCTTGAAGAATTTTGACTGGCTCAATCCAGTAAATGGAAGGCATAAAAGCCGCATCTTGGTCGTTGGTTACGCGCACAACTGCTTTAATCCATCCTTTCCTAAGAATTCGCGTTTCTGGATCGTATTCGTTCTGGATTTCATTCCAGTTCTTCACAGGCTCAAACTCTGTTTTGATTGTTCTGCCGCTTCGTTTGTCTTTGAACAGTGCGTAAATGGTTTTTCTTTTCTGATGCCACACATACTCTTTTGGATTGTAATTGATGAAGCCCCATTGTTTGTTCTTTATTGCTTCTATGCTTTCAAACTCGTTCTGTAGGGGAGAAACTTTTTCCTTATACATAGCTTCTAATGTTTCGCAAAGCTTTCTGAACTCTTTTCCACCATAAATGATGAGGTCTAAGTCGGAAAATTTCGGATGATAAAAACCGTGAAGAAGCGACCCGAAAACTCCAAAACTGGGCAGTGAGAGACCAGAGTTTTCCAGGATCAGATTTGACAATGTTTGTAGAGCCTCATGCAAGGAGTCTTTGGCTGTTCTCTTCATTAGTTGCTGGAGAATTTCGTTTGGTATTCGAGTTTTCCAGATTTGGTGTTGGTTTACACCTACGAGTGGCTTCTGTAGCGGTTTGTAAAGAATTGTATGTTGCGGATATTTGGCATGCATGAAACGTATGCCTTCGTCGGAATAAAACTTGTAGTAAACTTGTTCTCCCCTAGCTCTAAGTGCTTTTGGGTTTGTTGATTTGAAAATTTCTGCTGGTGCATATTCGGCGTCGCAGATGAAGGCGTTTGGTGGGTGAAAGTAACCGTAAACTCTGAAAATCATGCCTTCCCTCGTGATTGCTGCGTCTCGATCTCTAAGTTTTAAAGACTGCAATGTTTTGAACCCTTGATATCTACAGTTTTCATGTTGATGAGCATATCTGATTTGACTGTCAAAGGAAAAATTTTTTGCCGGTCAATAAGACTCGCGCGACAAAGACTGCAGTGTTATACTTCATTTCTGTGGCTACACAATAGTCACGTTTCTGCTTCATGAAATCAGCATTCTTCAGAGCGTCTAAAACCAAAAAAGTTTTAGTGTCCTGCTTCTTTCTATCCCAACTTCCATCCGTTGACTGGTCGGCAAACATTTTCTCATATAGTTTTTTCTTTAAGGAGGCATAAGCTTTGGTTCCCCTCTTGATTTGGTTTCTTCTAAGGTAAACGCCGATAGTTAATCTTCGATTCAAAACGTAATTCAGTGGGTTGACCTTCAGCCCGTTTGACACGTTTTCCAAAGAACCACAAGATGCAAATAGGTTCAGCTTTTTTGCAATGTCTTCTAGAATTCGAAAAGAAGGCAATGGCGGTTCTATCGTTATCTGGAAAGTGGTGTGTAGCAGCTGTTTGGTCATTTTTTGTGTCGCTTATTTCTTTCTCGTTTTTGCGCTTTTTGGCGCCATTCTCGTTTTCTCTGTGTTCTTATGAGAGTTCTGCGGTAGGGGTGTTGAGAGCTGGCTTCCGCTCGGTACTGGCTTATATTTCTGTAAAAGGTGGGGTAGTCAATCTGATTGTCTTTAAGAGCTTTGATGCTAAGGTTCAACTGATTTTTGATTTCAAGGTTTTCTGTCTTGTCAAAGGTATCAGAATAAGTGAGATAAGCAGCGTGGAATTGAAAATCTGATGTGTTATCAATCAAGAGCTTTTCTGGCGGAGCTGATTCGTTGTTGTCAGATTCTACAGTCATGGTTTTCCAAGCTTGTATGATGATTTAAATAGAGAACTTGCCTTTTATATATAGCGTTTATTGTTGCAGTAATGAGACAGTTTATGTGCTCTGCGCATGCATATCTCAGAAGTCAAATCTGCATCCAACATTTTTGGGTCCGGGCTTCCAAGTGTTGTTAGAGAAGTCTAAGAATAGTTGAATGTGTCCAAGGTTTTTGAAGCCTCTTTTATACAAGAATTTTATTGCTTTAATGTTTCGTGCCACAGGTCTTATGCTGAGGAAGTTTACTCCCTTACTGCGGGCTTCAGACACAGCCGTCGTTATCAATTTTTCTCCTATTCCCTTACAACGGTAGGCCTTGCCCACTATAAGGGGCTCTATTTCAGCTTCGCTACCTTTAATGATTAGTCCAATAAGTCCAACCACTTGAGAGTCGTAGACAGCAACCCGAAGCTGGTCAGGTCCAACTTCTGCCAAATGTTTGTCGAAGTAATCTTCCGGATGTTTTCCTCCAATGGTTGAGTCCTCATAGATCTCGCGATGCCACTCAGTTAACTCCCTCCACAAAGCACGGCATTGTTCTATGTCATCGGGCTGATATTTGCGAATCATAAACGATAGTGCCATCCTATAACCCACCATGAGAGGTTAAGTCATTGTTCATAGTAGTTATCGTCGATTTAAGTAGTTTCCATTCATGCGGTAGATTTATGCTTAAGATAAGCTAAGCACTGATAATTTTGGCCAGATATATTCGTCTTCAAGCGTTCCAGAACCAACAACTACTTGAAAGTGAACCTTGCCAGTTTTTACGTGTTCGACTCGCTCCAAAATTCCTGAAACCTCAATTTGTTCGCCTTTTCTGGTAACATTTCTATAGAGTCCAATCATCGAAACCACAGTTGAGGGTTTTTGGTCTTTTGGGATTTCAGATATTGGATTAAGGGGACTGTAGTTTGTTATACGGTAGACGGCTGGTCTGAACATGGTTTGACTGTCATCTGTGACAGTGCAGTCAAATGCAACTGGCTTAAACTGTGAATATTTGTGGTCGCCGTATCTGAATGCAATTTCTTCTGGTTTTCGAATGGCCGTATACACGAGGTTTTTGCCTTTAAACTGCAACTTGTGTTTCCTAAGCTTATCGAGCTGATGTCTGTAATGGTATTCTAACTTCTTTTCGTTTACCAATTTGTCATTTGCTTTTTCTAGTTTTCTGAAGTTTTGTGCTCCATATACTACTAGGTCGATGTCCGACTTGCTAGTGTGCATGTTTAAGGCTATGGAACCGTGCACTCCGAAATCTTCTAATGGAACACCCGATGCAGTGGAGAAGAGGTATGCCAGTTCTACAGCCATCGCTTCCAATTGGTCCCTTCGCTTTTTCTTCAGCAACTTTTGCAGGCACTGATTCGGTGCGTAAACCCTGTTTATGAGACTGAGAAGTGGGGACACCAGAAGCTTTTGGCGTAGAGGACAGAAATAGATATAGTCTGGAAAATCTCGTCCAAACGTTTCCACTAACCTTTGAAAATTGCAGGCGGTGTAGAGATGTTTTGGTCGTACAAGTTCATGTTTGCCAAGTTTCCATCGTCTGTGTAGAAACTGCAGTGAAAAGCGAGATTTAAGTTTAGAAGGCACGTATTTTAGAAAGGCGAAAACTCTGTTAGGTGGATGCTGATAACCAAACGTGTAGAATAAAAAGTCATCATTTGTGAGGAAGGCATCGCCATCTCTGGGAATCCATGTTTTCAAGGCAATCGCACTTATTTAAGTCACATTCAGATATAGAGTTGACGTCGAAAGCAAACTACGGACTATAAGAGAAAAGAACGGTTCAAACAATGTATTTCTGATTCGACCTCTCAAAATCTTTCACGATTTCCATAACTCGTTTTGGCGCTTCTATCAGGTTTAAAGGAACATTTTTCAGAAGAGCCCACGGACTTGTACGTGCCAACCGTGAAACAACATGGTCTTCGCCAAACGACCTTCTAGAAACCCGATATGCAAGTTGTCTGGCTTCTGCCTCGCGGACGTACCCTAATGCGTGAAGGTACTCATGAAGCAGAAGAACGTAGACAAATGCATTCACCAACCGCTGTGACTTGGTAGCTGCTTCAACGACGTGCACTAGCGTTCGGTTTAAAACTATATTGTTTGTGCCAACTGGATGGTATGCTCCCAACTGGATTGGAAGGTCATCTAGAAAAAGCATCATTCCCACTCGATGTTCTTCTAGGGCTGCTTTCACTGTGTCTTTTACAAGCTCCCAGACTTCGCTGTATCCTTTTGCTTCATGCAAGCGAAGGCTATTTTGCTCCATACTGGGGGTTTCACTCAATTAATTCCGCTCCTATTGTCAATGTTAGTCGTCTTGCATGGTTGGTTTTGCTTCTGGTTTAAAAAGTCTCTTCTCTTGTGCTGGCTTAGGTTTAAGCCTGCCTTTATACCGCTTCCCGGAAGTTCTTTTGCGTTCAACGTTTTTCATTCGGGCCTGAGCTTTCGCTATCTTGGTTTTAGAAGGAATACGTCTAGGCTTAGGTTTGACTGGCAACTCGAAAACAGGTATACTCTCTTTTCTTCTCTTTCTCTTTTTTCTCGGTTCAGTTTCTCCACCAGCAACTCGTTCGAGCGTTACTGTTTTTTTGTTCAAGTCTACGTCCTGAACTTTCCAGCCTACGTTTAGCCATGCTTGTCCTTGACTGGTGCGGGAAGTATTAGTCCACCATTCGCGGCTTCTCATTGCTCCAAATGGTAAATTGTCGCCTATTATGCCTTCAATCTCTACAAAGCTGAGTGTAACATGACTAGTGTATTTTGCTCGTCGTAGGAGGTATCGGCTGAACGGGCTGTATTTGGTTCCAAACTTTTTCGGTGAAACCATTCTTCGGGCGCAGTTTAAACATAAAACTTCCCCATCTTTGGTGAATGTTATGCAGTCCTTGCAGTACCTTCTTCCGCATCGATAACACCGTCTAAGGGCAGAGTGCCGAAAGATTCTGCCACATAATGAGCAGTTGTCTTTCAAGAGGAGCATGTCATGTGCCTACATAAACATACGTTTCGGAGATTTTAATTTTTAACTCAAAACAAAAGAACTATGATGACAAAAGTGTGGCTTTGTTATTTTTCTAATGGGAGAAACCCAACTAGGCGGATTTTGCTTCCGCATTTGTTGCATAAAATGACTAGTTCTTCAAGGTTTTGGTTCTTAATCCGTGTATCAATGATTTTATAAACTGTTTCGGTTTCATCGTCAGGTGAGATTACAACTCCGCATTTTGGACAGGCGAAATCTCCGTCTCCTTCAATTTGGGTTATGTCAACCTTGAATATTGCGCGTTGAGATTGCTTCATGGTTCTTGACTCCCTTTTCTACTTGTGGCTTTTCTAATACGATGTGCATTATAACATTTATGAATGTAAACTATGATTTCATAATTAGAGGTATAAGAAACTTTGTTGTGTTAGAGCATCTGAATTAGGTCGAAAATTCGGGTTCTGTAATTTCCATTGTTTGGATTTGACACTGAACGTCGCTGACAGGACAGAAAATGCAATCTAACTTATTAACTGGGTCGGATCTCTCTGACGCGTGCCATAATAAACGAGATATGGCACTGTATCTCCACGCTTATTAGTTCTCTCTTCAAATTATGGATTGAACAGGGGAAATCAAAAAATGTCGGGTGAACTTGTCTTTGTGGGTCTAGGGCTACATGATGAGAAAGACCTTTCTCTCCGAGGGCTAGAAACAATAAAAAAAGCAGACATGATCTTTGCTGAACTATATACAAGCCTAATGCCAGCATTCTCAATTTCAAAACTTGAGAAACTAAGCAAAAAGAAGATTTTCATAGTTTCTAGGCATGATTTAGAGGAAGAGGCTGGACAGAAAATGCTAGAAGCGTCCAGAAAAGGCAAAACTGTTCTGTTAGTTCCAGGTGACCCATTAATAGCTACTACCCATGTGGATTTGCGGATTCGCGCTAAAAAACAGGGAATTAGAACAAGAATTATCCATGGAGCCTCTATAATTTCCGCAGTTATTAGCTTATCTGGACTACAAAATTATAAGTATGGAAGAAGTGTCACCATCCCTTTCACCAATAACATTTCTGCTGTTGAAACTCCTTATAGAGTGATTATGGAAAACAAGAGGCTGGGTCTTCACACTCTCTGCTTTCTAGATATTAGAGCAGAAGAAAAACGTTACATGACGATACGACATGGATTGGAAAATCTTTTGGGGATGGATAAGAAAAAGCGGAAGCGTGTCGTTACTCCCGACACTCTCGCAGTTGGCGTCGCAAGAGCTGGTTCAAAAAACCCTACGGTGAAAGCGGATCATGTGGCAGAACTCATAAACTATGATTTTGGTCCTACGCCTCACTCGCTTGTTTTTCCAGACAAGCTTCATTTTGTTGAGGCAGAAGCGCTTGTGACATTGGCAGGGGCGCCTGAAAGCGTGAGGGAAATGGCTAAATGAGACTGCAAGAACTGCTCGATGAATACATAAAGAACACTGAAGCTGTTTTGGCAGAAATTGAAATCATCCAATCTGCGGGAATTGACAATAAAAAAGTGAACAGCGTCATAGAAACAGCCAAAAGTTATTTGAAAGATGCAAAGTATTATCGGAATAGAAAACGATTCAAAACTGGATTAGCATCTATTGCCTACTCTGAAGGACTGCTGGACGCCTTAAAACTGCTTGAGGTTGCAGAATTCTCATGGCCGAAAAAGAAGCAATGAAAAAAAAGGGAATAGTTGTTTTGGCATCTGGAACCTTCGACCTTCTTCATATGGGACACGTTAAGTATCTGGAAGAAGCTAAAAAAACTGGAGGAGAAAACTCAGAATTAATCGTTATTGTAGCTAGGGACAAAACTGTTGAAAAACGCAAGGGAACAAAACCGGTCGTCCCAGAAGATCATAGAAGAGCATTAGTAGAAGCACTTGAGGTTGTAGATGAAGCCATCCTTGGATTTGAAGACTTCAGCATGGACAAAGTTATTGAAAAAATCAAGCCTGACATCATTGCCGTGGGACACGACCAAAACAAAATAGCAGAGTGGGTGCGACAGGTTATAGCCCACAAGGGATTAAACACTAAAGTTATTAAAATAGGAAAGTTCGGCAAAGACGAGTTGAACAGCTCCTTAAAAATAAAAGGAAAAATTATCGAGCTCTACAGGAGATAAGGAATGGCTTTCGGAGGCAGCAAATAAAGAAAAACAGAGCTCGTCATGGCAAGGTAAAAATTTCTACTTTCACTTTATGTCCGTCTTTCAGTTTTAGCTTGCCTCTAAGATAGTATGGAGCAATTATCTCTACTACTGAAGAGTTATAATGACTACGTAAAGCGGCTACAACTGTACCTTTTATTTTGTTTTCAATGACTGCGGGATAACATTTCACTGGACCGAAAGTTCTTGTTTCGCTTTTGAAGCCTTGAATTTCTATGGCCGGGTAAGATTCGAGTTCTGTCCTGGTTTTCATGTCATAATCAGTTGTGAGTTTTAGGTTAAGCGTTCCAGGATACGGGTCGAAGCCGAGTTTCTCTATGAATTGTTTGCGGTAGCCATCCTTTGTTATATAGTAGGCGCCTTCACCTATTCCTGTAAACAAAACCCCTTCTAAAGTGACAGAAAGCGGGTAGGCTGCTTCGAAAACTGCCTGCAAACTAGAATATATCTTCTTCAATTCGCCTACTCCAGAATCGGTGATTCTGATAAGGCAACCTTCAGGTGTGACTGTTCTCTTTATCCAGCCCTTTTTCTCCAGTTGTATTAAATGGCGAGAGGCGGTCTGCTGAGACATACCTACCCTTTCAGCCAAGTATTCGGTGGAAACTTTTACTGTTCTGCGACTTGCGCCCATCTCGGCTAATTTGAACAACGTGAAGAAGACTTTCCATGATTGCGCATCAATGCCCAGAGACTTCATTAAGAACCGCCTTGTCAAGGGAAAAGATGATACTACCTATATAAATAACTCGAACCACGTGTTGCCTTGGCCTTTAACGATGCAATTCTCTATTTTAGATTTGGCTGAAAAGGCCTGCCCAACTTTTTACAGTCGTAAACCATTGGAGGTTGTTCTAAACCTTAGAACTATATACCTCTGTCTCAACAACATATCTTGGGGGTTGATGAAAAAACTGTTTTGTTTTTACATCTCCTTTCTCTCTCCGTCAACGAAACCCCCCTTTCTCATAAATAGTTATTCTCCGAGCATTTAGATATCCGCAAGATTAAGCATGACATTTCCACGATGCCGAAGGGTGGCTCTGTTCCTACGTAAAAGGATTTAAGTCACTACTGTTTCAAAATGTTAAGTGGCGGGGATAAACCATAGCGAGAGAGTTCAAAACAAAGCAAAACTCTCCTACAAGGGTGGGGCAGCCAGGTTAACCCGCTGGGCTCATAACCCAGAGATCGGTTGTTCAAATCAACCCCCCGCTACCATCTGTGAGAGACATAGACATATGTAAATTTTCTATACCATGTCGTGTATATGATCGAATAGAAATTTTTTCTCTTTTTAATAATGGTTTCCTTAAGCTGCAATAGATTGTTCTAGTTTATGCTTAGATAGAACTTGGCGCGAAAAGGGGTAGTGAAAGGAGCTTATCTGCTCATAACTTTTCTCGCTGCGATTTCGATGTCTTCTGCCTTTATTGTTTTTCTTCCTGCGTGCATGGCATAGTCGTAGGCTTCTCTGGCTATTTTCACACCGATTTCATCAAGAACCTTAGCTAACTCTTTGGCTGCTGCCTCGCTTACTCTATGGGCACCCGCTTTCTTGCAGATTCTATGCATGGGCGCCACGGCTAATTCTATTCCTGCCATTTAAACATCTCCAAACCTTCTTTTTTCATTTAAGCCCATATTTAACGTTAACGGAAAGATTAACAAGCTTTCATCCTTTATTTCTGCGTTTGGAAAAAGAAAGCAATAAAATTAGAGTTGTCAGTATGAGGGACGTTGGTAGTCTGCAATGAGGTTTGTTGACGCGCATATTCATCTCTCAGACCAAGAATATAACAGCAAAGTCGAAACCATAATTGAGGATGCACAGAAGTCAAATGTAATCGCATTAGTTTCTAATTCCATGAACTATGAGTCAAGCATGCTCAGCCTCCAATTGGCCAAGCAAAATCCGGGTTTGGTTTATGCCGCTTTGGGCATTCATCCGTGGAGCATTCAGTCTCTATCTTCCAACGAATTAGAGCAAACTTTAGACTTGATCTTGAAACAAAGATATTGCCGAGAAAAAGTCGTAGCCATAGGTGAAGTAGGCCTAGATTTCTCCTACGGCAAAGAACAAATTGCTGACGTGCAAATCAAAGTCTTTAATAAAATGCTTCAAGCCGCTGAGAAACAGTCTTTACCTGTGATTGTTCATTGCAGACGAACAGCTCATGAAATAATGAGCATTCTACCTTCATTTAATGTAAAGAAAGTTCTCTTCCACTGGTTCAGTGGTCCAATAGAGTTACTGCCAAGAATTGTTGAAAACGGATATTCTGTTTCTGAGGGCCCACCTTCAGTATATTCCAACAGAGCCAAGGAAATCATCAAGTCGGTGCCTTTGAAAAGTTTGCTCACTGAAACCGACGGACCTGTACGTTTTGGAGGTCCCTTCTATGAGAAAATGACCACTCCTTCCTTTATTCCACAAGTTGTTAAAGCTATAGCAGAGATAAAGGGAATGAAAGAAATCAATGTTGCGGATCAGATTCTTCAAAACTTTACCGACTTTTTCAGTGTAAATCTATCTTGAGCGTAAGCATTAAAAGGAACTAGTAATCCCACATTAATACCATAACTCATAAACGAAGCGAGAACCAAAAGAAGCATTAAGCTTGGGGGCAGAAAGAACGCTTGGGTAAAGTACGACCAGAACATGTCAAAAGAATAGCTAAAAGGCTTGTTCAACGCTTTCCAGATAAATTCACTACTAATTTTGAAAACAACAAAAAACTGGTTGAAGAATTCACAAATCCTTCTTCAACAAAACTGAGAAACCGAATTGCTGGCTACGTAACTCGCCTGGTAACAATTATGCAGCCATCCGAAATCGCAGAGGAAGAAGAGATTGTTGCGGAAAACGAAACATAATGATAACCTCTTGTTTCCACAATCATTTTCGCTGATTTGGAAGTTTCATAGTTTACTTCGTAATCTGCTTTTTCTTATTTTGCATTATAAATTCAAGTTATCAATGCTCACATACAAAGGGAGACAGTCAGATGTCATTAATCAATGATTATGAGAAGAGCTGGGCTCTACGCTATATTAGAGAAGCCAAAGCCGAACTGGTCGCTGCTCAGAAAACGCCGTATATGGCTTCAAGCCTCATTCTAGAAGCTATGAGAAAGGCTCAAGCCGCTGTTTACTATAGTCTTGGCGATCCAACTTCACTGGAGACTATTGTTCGTCAAACAATCATCAAGAAGCAATCTGTTAAAGACCCTGTTCTGCGTTGCTTGGTTGAAATTGAACGAACAGTTCAAGAAGTTGCTCAAACATCTGACTCAGATAAAGAAAAAGCTTTCAAACAGGCAGATGACCTTCTCCGGATAGCTTCCGATATAGTAAAGCTTTTTACAGGTGAAAAAGCTGACTAGTTCTCTCCTATTCTGGTGGAAACTTGTATTTCCAACGAGATTGAAATGTAGTTTGTCGAAAAGTTGCTATTGATAATTCAGAACCAGCAGGCAAAACAAAAGAAAGAATACATGAAACTAATCGAAAGCAACAATAACAACCACCAGCTTGCTTTTTTTATGCAGACGCCCGCATCATTTTCTTAATTTCAACATTTATAGGAATAGAAGACAGTCTTCTACCACATTTTGGACATCTGCCATAATATCGTTGAACAATTTCATATGGTGTCTTTACTTCCATGCCTTCATAGAGAATTGCGCTACACTTTTCACATCGAATACGTTGAGGCAACGCACCAGCCCAGAGAGAAACTCTATGTGCGTGCGCAATAACATTTATGAAACGAGAATAAGGATTCTAATTCAGAACCACTATTACAGAAATATCGTTGACATTCGTGCCAGTTTGTCCTGTGAAGAGTAGATCGCCAAGTTTTGAAAAGAAGTTGTAAGAATTGTTTTCAACCAAAAATTCCTCGGGATTTAACTCCTTCTCCGCTGCTCTGGTTAAGGTTCTTCCATCGGCAATGGCTCCGGCAGCATCTGTCGGTCCATCTACGCCATCTGTGCTTAACGAAGCCACGACAACACCATTCATATTGCCCAATTTTAGTGCAGCAGCAAGAGCTATCTCTTGGTTTCTCCCACCCAAACCTTTTCCGGTCACTGTAACCGTTGTTTCTCCGCCTGCGATTATGCCCGCTGGTTTTAGAACAGGATTTTCAGACGTAGAGATCTCAAGGGCTATTGAGGCTAACATAGCTCCCACATGTCTGGCCTCTCCCTCTATGGTTGAAGTCAACAAAAGCGTGTTCAATCCAGCAGACTTTAGGTGTTTAAATGCCGCTAAGCTTGCGAATCTATTGTTTCCAATGACAACATTGTAGACCTTCTTAAAGGCTTCATCATCTGCCTTAGGAGTTTCTGAAATCAGGGCTTTTTCTCCACTTGACAAAACCTTTTTCACAGACACCGCAGCCTTTTCCCATAAACCATATTTTCTCAAGACTTTTATGGCGTCGCTGAAGGTTGTCGAGTCTGGAACAGTGGGGCCTGAGGCGATGAAATCTAACGGATCCCCAACAACATCTGAAAGTATGAGGTTTAAAATTGTAGCTGGATAAGCTTTCTTTGCAAGCCATCCTCCCTTGAAATCTGAAATGTGTTTTCTGACAGTGTTAATCTCGTTTATTGTTGCACCGCATCTGAGCAGATTCTCTGTGATTTTTCTCTTGTCAGCAATTGAAATTTCACCGCGGGGTAGAGGCATGAGGCTTGAGCCTCCGCCCGAAATTAAGCATATGATGAGCTCGTCTTTCTTTGCTTGCTCCGCTATCTTTAGAATGTGGTGTGTTCCTTTCACGCCTGCCTCGTCTGGAATCGGATGGCTCGCCTCATGAAACTTTATGATTTCTGTTTTGTGTTTGCTGCCATATGGAACGTTTACAAGTCCGTTTGTCACGAACTTGTTTAGAATTTGTTCTAAGGCTTCAGCCATTGAGCCGCTTGCCTTTCCTCCACCCACAACATAGATGCTCTGGAATTTCTTCAAATCGAATGAGTATCCGTTTACTTTGAGTGTGGAGTTTCTTAGCGAAAGTTTTGATTTTATAATTTGTCTGGGGTCGACAGCATTTAATGCGGATTCGAGGCTTCTTAGGGCTAATGCCCTGGCTTTTTGATTGAGTTTGGTTTCGCCGTTTTTAATGAGTTGTTCTTTGTTATTTATTGCTGTCATTCAGTTAACCCATCATTGATTTCCCAAAGGTCAGTGCGTAAGTGTAATAAGTCAATGTTAATAAAGAATTTCGCAAGCTTCCAGTTGGTGAGTTGTATGTCGAAACCCAAAGTTTATGTTACACGGGAGATTTCGGAAAGGGGTCTAAGGATGATTAAGGAGCGTTTTGATGCTGAAGTTTGGCCTGAGTATGCTCCACCGCCGAAAGAAGTTATAATCCAGAAGGCGAGGAATGTTAACGCCCTTGCAACCCTCTTGTCTGACAAGATAGATGCAGAGGTCTTTGATGTTGCGCCTAAATTGGGAATCGTCGCTCAGATGGCTGTTGGCTTCGACAACATAGATTTGAAAGAAGCAACAAAGAGAGGCATATACGTAACGAATACACCTGGCGTGTTAACTGAAACTACAGCAGACTTTGCATGGGCTTTGCTCATGGCTGTTGCGAGACGTGTCGTTGAAGCAGATAAATATGTCCGCACTGGACAATGGAAGGTTGGCTGGCACCCCAGCATGCTATCGGGCAGAGATGTTTATGGCGCAACAATAGGCATTGTTGGAGCTGGAAGGATAGGTTCCGCTGTTGCAGAGAGAGCTAAAGGCTTCAATATGAAAATCCTCTACTACGATGTTATCTCTAGACCCGAACTAGAAAAGAAATTGGATGCAAAACGTGTAGATTTAGATACGCTCTTGAGGGAATCTGATTTCGTCAGCGTTCATGTTCCGTTAATGAAAGAAACTCACCACTTGATAAATGAGAAGAGGCTTAAGCTGATGAAGAAAACAGCTTACCTAATAAACAATTCAAGGGGACCGGTTGTAGACGAAACAGCCCTGTACAAAGCTCTAAAGGAAGGATTGATTGCGGGCGCCGCCCTCGACGTTTTCGAGCGAGAACCAACACCTGTGGACAATCAAATACTTACGCTTGACAACGTACTTGTTGCTCCACACATATCAAGTGCAAGCCATGAGACACGTTCAAAAATGGCTGAAATGGTTGCAGAAAACCTCGTAGCATTCTTCGAAGGGAAAACACCACCAAACCTGGTTAACCCGGAAGTTTTGAAAGTGCGACCACTATCCAAAAAATTCTAACATTGTCTTTTGACATACCAACTGTAAATGTTAAATACTCCATCTATTTTTAACTCCTATTCCTTTCCTAGTCCGAAATTGGTGATTTGATGGACTCTGTATTCGCGAAAAGGATGGAAGCTTTAGGAACAGAAACAGCCTTTGAAGTGCTTGCAAAGGCAAAGGCTCTTGAAAAGCGGGGAAAAGACATAGTGCATCTGGAAATCGGTGAACCAGATTTTGACACACCTACAAACATCAAGGAAGCTGCAGTAAAAGCTCTCTATGCTGGTTATACCCATTACGTGCCAGCTGCGGGGCTTCCAGAACTGAGGAAAACAATTGCGGAGCATATTTCAAAAACTAGGAATATAGAAGTTGATCCTGAAGAGGTTGTTGTAACGCCCGGCGCCAAACCAGTGTTGTTCTTTAGCATATTGGCTCTGGTTAATTCTGGTGAAGAGGTTCTGAATCTAAACCCTGGGTTTCCAATTTATGAATCTGTGATAAATTTTGTTGGGGCGAAGCAGGTGCTAATACCACTTAAGGAAGAGAACGATTTTAGGTTTGATCCGGAGTATGTTAAAGAAAAGATAACAAATAAGACTAAGATGATTGTTCTGAACTCGCCTGAGAACCCGACTGGTGGCGTTTTAACAAGAGAAGACTTGAAAGCTGTAGCCGACTGCTTAACAGACAGAGACGACGTTTTTGTGATATCAGACGAGGTTTACAGCAATATACTCTACGAGGGCGAACATGAAAGCATAGCTTCACTTCCCGAAATGAAGGAAAAGTCAATTTTGCTGGATGGTTTTTCGAAGACATATGCCATGACTGGCTGGAGACTTGGATATGGTGTGATGCGAAAGGATTTAGCACAGAAAATTACTCAGCTCATGATCAACTCGAACTCTTGCACTTGCGCCTTTGTTCAGATGGCTGGTATCGAAGCTTTAAGAGGACCTCAAGGCGAATCAGAAAAGATGGTTGCTGAATTCAAAAAGAGGAGAGAAGTCATAGTTTCAGGCTTAAACGACATTAAAGGCATATCCTGCAGAAAACCACATGGAGCCTTCTACGTGTTTCCAAACATAACTGGAACAGGAATGGACTGCAATAAACTTTCAGACTATCTACTTAACAATGCTGGTGTGGCAGTTCTGTCAGGAACATCCTTCGGACAGTACGGTGAAGGCTATCTGCGCTTGTCCTTTGCCAACTCTATTGAAAATATTGAGAAGGCTTTAAACCGCATGTCTGAAGCGCTTGAAAACCTATAATTTTATAGGTTGCCATTTCATAGAGGCCTGGAATGGCCGAAAAGGAAAGCGAGAAGTTTGCAGGGGTAGAAAATTTAAACCAAATTCTTGGATCAACAAGGCAATGTTATGAGGCTTTTTCTAGCGCATGTAACGGAGAATCTACATACATTTTCGAGGAATAACAATGGCTGTTAATGTTGACGTTAAACTAATAGGAGCTTTCCGAGTTTTTTCTGGAAAAGATAGTGTTGTTCTGAAATTGGAAAAACCGGTTGTAGGTGAAGCTGTGGAGAAAATCGCTGAGTTTCTCCCATCCGAGTCTAAACGAATGCTAATTGACCCCGAACTCGACGACCCGCGTCCAAATGCACTGATTCTTGTAAATGGAAAAGAAATCAGTGTTTTAGAAGGTTTGGAAACAAAAGTCAAAGAAGGTGACCGGATAATTCTGATTCCAATATCACATGGTGGTTAAAGGCTCAAAATTGCAGAAAATGATGGTTTTAGCGGGCTCTTGCTCTAACTCTTGGTTCAATTAAAGTCCAAAGCCATTCCACGAATTCTCTTAGATTTTTTGTTTGTATGTAAACATCTCCAGGACCTGTGATTTGTGTTACTAAGCCCTCCCCGCCTAGTAAGGTTTCTTTTAATCCTCCGAACTTTGTGACTTTGTAGTTGCATGTGTTGCTGAAGGCTACCAAATGGAAGTTGTCAACTATCATTGTTTGTCCAGGCTTCAGTGTGTGTTTGTCTATTGCTCCGAAAGTGTTTATGAAGAGTGTGCCGTCGCCGGTGGCTTTCAGCATGAATAGACCTTGACCGAACAGCCCTTTGGTGAAGCCTTCCCATTTGACATCTAAATCCACGTTTTCTGTTGATGCTATGTAAGCGGCTTTTTGTATTATGTAGCCTTGATTTGGTTTAACTTCTAAAGTTTCAATGTCGCCGACTGGAGCAGAGACAAAGGCAACTTCACCAGGCTCTCGTTCCGCCTTGTAATCATTGACCCAGAATGATTGACGTCCGAGCAATTTTAAACCAATGCTTCCTAGGAGGCTCTTTTCACGCTTCCTTGTCTGAACATCTATGTTTGGATCCATATAGGTCATGGCGCCAGATTCTGCAGTTATAGTTTCATCAGGGTCTAGCTTAACAACCAGCATCGAATAAGACGGTTTATACTTTATTTCATATTTCATTTAGAATCCTCTTTATACTGCTCCATTATCGTGGTTTTTAATCTTTTTGCAGAAGCCAAGTAAAGCGAAAAATTAGTGCCGCGCGCAAGTGGTCGTAAGAAATGCTTCCTTCAGTGAAGATTGAGCAAGCCACTCTTTTCATCTAGAAGTGTGGTTTATCGGCGGTCATGGGAAATTCCTAGCATGATTCTCACACAAAATTCATAATAGTGTTGGTGCAGAAATATCTTCCATGAAGCTCGAAAAGGTTTACAGCTACATCGACACCAACCAGAAAAATTTTGTTAATGATCTCGTCCGACTTGTGAAGCAGCCGAGTATCTCTGCTAGAAGAGAGGGAATTGAAGAGTGTGCAAAAATTGTGGAGGAAATGATGAAAAGTGTGGGGCTCTCCACTTTGATAATCCCAGAAACGCAAGGCAATCCGGTCGTGTACGGAGAAATCAAATCAAGGTCTTCGCAAAAGACGCTCTTGTTCTATAACCATTACGATGTTCAGCCCCATGAACCTCTAGAGGAATGGATTTGCGATCCATACAGTGGCGAAATACGCGATGGAAAGATCTATGGCAGAGGAGTTTCTGACAATAAAGGAAACATTGTTTCCAGATTGAAGGCTATTCAAGCTCTCATGGAAACCGCGGGCGATGTTCCAGTTAACATAAAATTCGTGGTTGAAGGGGAAGAAGAGATCGGTAGCCCCCATTTAGCCCCAGTCATCCAGAAGCATAAAAATCTCCTTTCGGCTGATGCGGCCATTTGGGAGTTTGGAGGAACCGACCGCAAAGGGCGTCCAACAATACATTTAGGGTTGAAAGGTGTTCTCTCTGTTGAGTTAAAAGCGAAAGGAGCAGCTAGAGATGTACATTCTGCGAATGCTCCTCTAATCCCTAATCCTGCATGGCGTCTGGTGTGGGCTCTGAACTGTTTGAAGAATGAAAAGGATGAAATTCTGATTCGTGGCTTTTATGACGATCTTGAGCCTCCCTCCGCCGAGGAGATTAAGTACGTCGAGAAGATTCCCTTTGAGCAGGAAGAGGAAAAGAAAGATTTGGGACTGACAGAGTTTCTTCATAACTTGTCCGGATTGGAAGCTCTGAAAGCGTTGCTGTATCATCCTACATGCACAATCAACGGTTTTCTAACAGGATATACTGGCAAAGGATCAAAGACTGTGCTGCCCAACAAGGCGATGGCAAAACTTGACTTTCGTCTTGTTCCCCGTCAGATGCCCAAAGACATCCTAGAAAAACTCAAGGAACATTTGAGAAATAATGGTTTCGGGGATATAGAAGTAATTTGCCACGGCTCAACAGAGCCTGTGAAAACTCCGATAAGCGACAGTTTTGTTCAAACTGTGATAAATACCGCTGAGAAAATATATGCGAAACAGGCGGTTGTGTACCCTACCAGCGCTGCGTCTGGACCTATGCATCTGTTTCGGAATTGGCTTGGCTATCCTGTGGTTTCGATTGGCTGTGCGCATGCTGGATCTCAAGGTCACGCACCTAACGAGAACTTAACGGTCGAAGGATTCATTAAGGGAACAAAGTTCATAGCAGCCGTTCTATACGACTTCAGCGTCTCATAATACTTCTTTCGAAATCGAGGTAACTCCTCATATATGTAAAGAATTCAATGCTTCCGTCATTGCCCCAAAAGCAGAGGAACCCGTCATATTCAAAATACTGCACGCCTGCAAGAAGACAGAACCGATGCTGCAAAAACACTAGGCTAACAATTATCCCTAGTTCACGCAAGAATCCTTCTGATTTTCCAACAAAAGGAAAATTATTTTTCGACGAGCTCTTCCTTTATCCACCAGGCTTTTAGTTTCCCCATTTTTTCGCCAGCGTAGTATTCGACCAACGGTTTTCCAAGTTGTTTCTTTGAGCGCTTCTGTATTTTTCGAAGTCGATTGAGCACATGCCACCTGTTGGTTTTAAGGAGTTCAGCTAGTTCTGGTGTTGTGGCTCCTTCGTGGCTGAGTAGGTAATCTACAATCTTATGGTCCATTTCGTCGATGCAGAACACGTGGGGGTTGACTTTGCCTTCCTCGTATGTGAGAACCTCCAACTCTGCTAGGTGCTTCTTAACTTCAGAAATGTCCATTTCAAGCCTGCGTATTGTTTGCTCCAACTCTAAAATCTTGTCTGGACGAGGAATCTGCTCCAGTTTTTCGAGAATAGCGTCTCGAAGGAATTCGCTTCTTTTGCCTTCAGAAACGCGTAAGACTAGTTCCTTGTAAACTTCTTCAGGAATCTTGGCGGAAACCATCCTGAATTTGCTCATTTTGATGCATCCCCTATTTACTTTAATCTACTAGGTAAAAACGTTAGCTTTTCATTGAAAGTTAGATAGTTACTTAGGCGAATTCTGAAGAGTGGAGAAGTCTTTTAAGAGGAACACACTTATCTACCCTTCATAATTGCAAGTTTGCGAGGTGGATATTTGCCTAAAAAAACAACGATATCAGTAATCAAATGTGATATAGGCTCATTAGCTGGGCATCATATAGTGCCTAAACCTCTGTTAAAAATTGCTGAAAAACGCTTAGAAAAGGCGCAAAAACAAGGAATAATAAACAGCTACTATGTTTTCCACGCTGGAGACGACCTAGAATTACTTATGGTTCATGAAAAAGGCGAAGGAAACCAGAAGATACATAAGATAACATGGGACACATTCCAAGACGCAGCCAAGAAGGCAGCGAGTCTCAAACTCTACGGCGCTGGACAAGACCTTCTGAAGACAGCTTTCAGCGGAAATGTTCGCGGAATGGGACCCGGCGTAGCTGAAATGGAAATCGAAGAGAGACGTTCAGACCCCATAGTTGTTTTTGCCGCTGACAAGGCTTCGGGAAGCGCCTTCAGCTTTCCATTGTTCCGCATATTTGCCGACCCCATGAACACGGCTGGGCTGGTAATTGACCCCAACTTGGCTGGAGGCTTCAAATTCGAAGTTTTAGATGTCATGAAAAACAAGAAAGTCTTTTTAAAATGCCCGGAAGAAATGTACGAGTTGATTGCCCTAATCGGAACAACTGAGCGCTACATGATTTCACGAATATGGAGAGCAAAAGACAACCTCATCTGCGCCGCAAACAGCACAACTAGACTAACATTAATTGCTGGAAAGTATGTTGGAAAAGACGACCCTGTCAGTATCGTTAGAGCTCAACACGGATTGCCTGCAGTTGGCGAGGTTTTGTCACCTTTTATGCACAGTTACCTTGTTGAAGGATGGATGCGAGGTAGCCATTGGGGGCCTCTCATGCCTGTCGGACTTGGAGACAGTAAGTGCACAATTTTTGATGGGCCACCAAGAATGGTAGCGTTAGGTTTCCAAGTTTGCGATGGAGGAATCGCCAGCGACGATGATGGCACTCCCTTGATAAGCGACTTGTTCGACGACCCTGCGTTTGATATGGCTCGCCGTGAAGCAATGGAGCACGCAGCAACATTGCGTCGAATGGGCGAGTTTGAGCCCGCCCGATTAGGCGCTGAAACAATGGAATACACAACTTTACCGCAAATCCTCAAGAAGTTGCGCCGAAGGTTTAAACCAGCCTAACTCATTTTTCTTCTATATGTTTTCTCGGTGTGTTCTGATATTGTTAAACATAGTTTAGCCCACTGGCTAAACTCTCTAACTCTTTGCAACGCGACTTAACAACCTCATATACTCTTTTGCGGAGATTTTCTCCCAGTAATCCAGAATTTCTTATAACACTCATTTTCTTGGCAAGTTCAAAGTCGCCCAAACCTAAAAACCACAATTCAAAATCTTTGCGTGGCAGATGAAACTCAAGAGAATTGACATCCACAACTTGAATCTTGTCGCAAAATTCGCTAAGATTAGTTGCGTAAGTTCTCAAATACTGGTCAATGTCACGGTGAAAATGGAAAGCCTTCTCTCTGGGCACACTGCTCAAAATCTGCAAGGCTTGTTTTCGGTCAATCTTTGGCGAAACAAGCACTTCCTTTCCCTTCTCAGTTATCGCATAGAGCCCTTTTTCAGGTGAGAAAACATATCCTTTCTTTTTAAGCCAGAGAAGATGAAGCGTAGTAGGGGGTACGCGTAAGCCTAATTGTTGAGCCAGTTCTCGCGACTTTGCTTGTTTTCCAGTCTTCCACAGCAACGCAAGAGCTTTCATTTTCACTTCACTCAAACTCATAATCAAGTTCACCCTGCTGTAACACTAAATATTAGTTGTTATATATCCTTTTTCAGGTTTTTTGACTATTTCAATGAAAACCTTTGAATAGAAGTTGGTTTAATACACCTTATACCTTTGAACTTTGCGATGAAAGAAAGCTAGGTTGCCTTTGAGGTGCATCAAAATTGAAGATGGCTGTACTTGTCTATGAGTATCCCCCCAAAATCGTTGGGGGGTTAGGCACATACGCAGCGGAGATAACGAGAAAGTTTGTTCTCTTGGATAATGACGTTACAGTTTTTACAATGAATGACGACACTGGAAGCCTTCCAACAAGGGAACTCTGGAGAGGCATCGAGATCCATCGTCCTGTTCACATAGATATTTCGGACTCTTTACCAGATGTGATTGCAGAAGACGTGAAAAAATGGGGCAGAGGCATTAATCTTTTCGCGAAACTGCTCATGTACAATTACTTAACCGCCTCAAAACTGGTTAACGACCTTGTTAGAAGCGAAGATTTCAAATATGACATTGCTGTTGCCCATGACTGGCTTTCTGTTATTGGCGGTACCGCGATTAAACGGGAGTTGGGTTTACCCTTCGTTTTCCATGTTCACTCCACTGAGAAGGGGAGAACGTTGGGTCACGGTTCAGATGTTATCTACAACATTGAACTCCGGGGTGGACAACTAGCAGATATTATTGTCACAGTGTCAAATGCCATGCAAGATGAGTTAATAACCCTTGGGTTTCCAGCTGAAAAGATAAGAGTAATCTACAATGGGGTTGACCCACAGAAATACTCGATGCAGCAAGTCAGAAAAGAGAAAATCTTTCAACTAAGACAAAGCTATGGACTTAAAGACGACGACCTCATGATTCTTTTCTTGGGAAGACTCGTCTGGGTCAAAGGTGTAGACAAACTAGTCGGCGCTATGCCCCATGTTCTACAGAAAATTCCAAACGCCAAACTAGTAATTGTAGGTCTAGGCGAAATGCGTGACTACTTGGAGAAAATGGTTCAAAACCTAAAGCTTCAAGATGCGGTTAAATTCTGCTTTGAATTCCTACCTGAAGAAGAGCGAATCGCCCATTATGCGGCATGTGACATGGCTGTTTTCCCTAGCATTTACGAGCCGTTTGGCATAGTTGCCATCGAAGCTATGAGTATGGAAAAACCTGTTGTGGTAGGAGCAAGCGGCGTAAGCGGAATGCGTGAAATCGTGATACCAGCTGGTCAAGACCAATGCGGCTTTCATGTAGACCCAAAGGACCCACCAGACATCGCCTGGGGCATAATCAACACTTTACAAGACCAACAAAGGAAAATTCAGCTGGGACAAAACGGCAGAAAACGAGTGCTCCAAGAGTTCACTTGGGACATTATCGCCAAAAGAACTGTGCAAGTGTACAGCGAGCTTTTAGAAAGCCAAAAAGTCTAAAAACTTACCTGAATGATTCTGGCGTTAGAAGAGTGCAATAATGCATGCTCAACCTAATGAAATGCGAAAAGACTATTTGCTGAACAGATGGGTTGTAATTGCAACCAAGAGAAAACGGCGTCCAACAGACTTTGTGAAGAAAGCTGGAAAAAGAAATACTGACACGTGTCCTCTGTGCCCAGGCAACGAACACATGACCCCACCAGCTGTCTTGGTATATCTTCCTTCTAAGGGTGGAGTAAAAAAGGAGAAAGACCTCAATGGCCGACGTCATAAAAACTGGTTAATTCGCTGTGTACCTAATCTTTATCCAGCTTTTACTCCGCCACAGAAAGGCAACAAAGCGAAAGTTGAAGAGGGCTTTATTTTTAAGTGGGCTGTTGGTCATCATGAAGTCTTAATCGAGTCTCCCCGTCACGATGAGCATCCAGGAGTAGCAAGAGTCCCACAGTTAATTCATGTTGTTAACGCGTATATTGACCGAATGAATGAATTTTGCAGGAAAAAATACGTGAAATATGTTTCAATTTTCAGAAATCACCGACTAGAGGCAGGTGCTTCTTTGTCCCACGCTCATACTCAAATAATCACAACTCCTTCAATTCCAAGAACAGTTAAAGAAGAACTTAAGGCAAGCAAGGAAGTGTGGAGAAAAGACAGAGAATGCGCCTTCTGTGAAATTTTGGTAAGAGAAAAAGAAAGCCCGCGTTTCATTTGGGAAAACCAAGACTTTCTTGCTTTTGCTCCTTGGGCAGGTGTTCATCCTTTCGAATTTTGGATTTTCCCAAAGGAACATCAGTGCTGCCTATTAGAATTGTCAAAAACCCAGATTAAGCATCTTGCAGAAGCTTTAAGGAAGTGTCTAGGAGGCTTAAACTTTCTTCTAGAAGATCCACCCTACAACTTTGGTTTTCACCAAGCAACCGCTGAGGCATGCGATCATTTTCATTGGCATCTTGAAATTTATCCTAAACTGGCTATATGGGCAGGTTTCGAGAGGAGCACTGGGACATTCATAAATGTTGTCTCTCCTGAAGACGCTGCGGAAAATCTAAGAAAGGCTGTAGCAAAAGAGTAAAGCAAAATGTTAACTGTATAGGGTCATGACTTTGGTTATTCCAATGGGCGTTACATGATATTTTTCGGTTCCGCCAACTTCAACAAATTCGACATAGCCCAAATCCCGCAACTTCTGTAAATGATGCCTAAGTACTTCAATGTCGACCTCGGTCCATTGGGCAACCTCTTCGATTCCCATGGACTTTTCCATGGTCGTTGCGCCGATGTTGTGTAACATGCAAAGAAGACGAAACTCTTCAGGTATCACAGGATGACTTGGAAGATCACCAGAAGAGGAATTCATTTTGGCTTCACCTTGCCACTTCCTTGTAGAGCTTAATAGTCTTCTTAGCGATTACTTTCCAACTATAAGCTTTTTGGAGTGTCGTCCTAGCGTTTTGGGCAAGCCATCTTGCGTGGTCTGGATTAGACAAGACATGGTTGATGCCCCAGGCAATCGAGTCTGGATTTCTTGGGTAAACCAAGACCCCAGTTTTGTCATGCTCGATAATCTCAGCTAAACCGCCAACCTGACTTGCTACGACTGGGACACCTGCAGCCATTCCTTCGAGGGCAACTATCCCAAACGGCTCGTATATGGATGGAACCACCAAAACGTCGGCGCTTATAGTAAGGGCAATCAACTCGTGGTCGGGAATAAAACCTGTGAAATTGATTCTCCACGCTTGGCCAGAGGTTCCAGCGACATGATGCAGATGGTCTCGATACCATCCTTCACCAACTATGACAAATTTCGCTTCGGGATAGCGCCAAGCAACGTTTGGAACAGCTTGTATGAGGTACTCTATTCCCTTTTGGGGAACAAGTCGCCCCACAGAGAGAACAAGCTTCTCATGAGGTTGGATCCCATAACGGGCTCTCACAGCCCCGTGGTCAACTGAACCATGATATTTACTTGAGTCAATGGCATTTGGAATTATGTCCACCTTTTCCCATGGAAGCCGAAAGTGGTCGCAGACTTCGCTTTTCATTGAACCGCTCGTTGCTATGACCTTGCTTGCCTCATAGTTCGCCCACCATTCTATTCCGTCGATTGTATGAGAATCTGGATTGTGAATCCCTGATCTGCCATGTTCGGTGCTATGCATGGTCAAAATCATTGGTTTTCCAATTAAATATTTGGAAGCTACTCCAGCTGGTGCTGTTAGCCAATCGTGGACATGGAGAACGTCAAACTCGATTCTTTGGCTTACCTCTGCCATTCGCTTTTCTATAAAATGATTGAACAAAAGAACCCATGTAAGAAAATTTGGATGCCCAAGCTCACTTGCTACACGATAAATCTTGACACCTTCTTCAGTTTCCTCAAACGCTGGTGCACTCGGAAAATCTAATGTGAAAATGTGCACTTCATGTCCTAGAAGGGCTAGGGCAATAGCCAAATCATGACAATGACGTGCTATTCCTCCGACTATTCTTGGCGGATATTCCCACGTTAACATGCCAATTTTCATGGATGCACCAGATGCACTTTGCATGTCAGGTTTTTTGCTGGAGAGTTAATGCTTTTCTCACGTTATTAGAAGCACTAATTGTTCTTTCAAGTTCTTTTATTCTTTGCCCAACTAAACCGAGGATTCTTTCTCGAATTTCGCCGCCAGTTGCTTTGCCTCTTGTTGTTGCCGCCAATTTGTCAGCTAGTTTGTTGTCTCCAATCACCCAGCGTATCCATTTTTCGAAGTCTCCTCTCTCCATGTGAAATCGAATAGACTTGAGGTTGACGATTTTGAGGTTTAGATAGAACTCTTCTAGGCTGTGAGCCGCCAGATTTGTGGGTTTTTTAAACTCGTAGGAGAAAGTGAAGCTTTTCTCGGTTGGAATCTTTCTCAAGATTCTTTTGGCTACATGCTTGGGTTTTTCCAGTTCTCTCAAAACAGCAACTTCGAAATTTGAGAGTATTCCAGAATAAGTGGAGAAGGCTTCGATAGGGTTGCCGTATGGGTTAAAGTAGTTGTGAACGTCTCCCGGTCCTCCACCTTTCGTGCTCATATAGTAGAGGTGGTCACTAACCTGAAGATAACGCCAAAGTCGGATTAGCTTAGCGTCGCCGGTCTGCTTAACTAAAGGCTGCAAATCTTTCAAAAGCTTGAAACAAGCCAGTTGCATGGAATTGCTAATCCAGGCGCTAGTGTCTCGCTCCAAATCAGCCCAAGAAATAGTGGAAAACTCGTGAACGTCAATTTCTCCAACAGGACTGTGGCGACGCACAACTTCTGAAGGAGTGCAAAGCTGGAGATGCTCCCACTTCAGTATCTCACCGGGTAACCATCTTAGGAATTCGTGGATGCCACTTTCGGGCCAATGATGTTCACCAAAAGTTTCGTAGTCAAGAAAAACATTGATGACTTGTCCTTGTGTTGCCGCCAGCCAACTCGCATATTTTTCAGCAGTTAAGGGCCATTCTTCCCACCAATGTGATGAGAATCGGAAGCCTATGTTGTCTGAGAGTTGATAGTTGCGGAGCAAAACTTTGAGGTTGCTGTTCTTGGCTTTGTACACGTAATTTTGGCTTCTCCAATCAAGGATTCTCTCAACGCCTTCGGTTATCATGGCTTCGTAGCCTAATGTTTCAACGGTTTTTGCAATTGCATTGTTGTATACGCATTCGGTGTTTGCCACGACCTTCGGCTCGTAATTAAGGACGTCTTTCATGAGTTGACGGTGCATTTTTAACTGCTCAACAAATTCGGAGCTTTCTGCGCCATACAGGCTTGCGAGAGAATGATAATAGGTTTCGTCCAGAAACTCTACGCAGCCTGTGTCTGCAAGCTGTTTAAAGGAATCGAGAAGGCTCGGGTTCCAGCGTTCGCATTGTTCAATAAAAACTCCAGAAATCCCGTAGGCAACTTTCAACCTCTTTTGACCGTGCTTAAACCTGTCGATCTGTTCCAGTATTACGTTGTTTGCTGGAAAGTAACACTTTCTGGCTGCTCTTTCGAAAACATGCTGGTTTAGGTCATGGTAAAAATACAAATTGAATAAATCGTTCTTTCTAACGAGCGGTTTAGCAAGCAGATCAGAATGAAAATTTCTGTTTAATCGTAATGGTTGATGAACCTCAAACATGAGGCAGATGTCCATTTTTAGCTTCTCCGCAAGAATCGTACTTTCAAGGGTTTTGGCAATTTAAGGTTATGTCTGTCATAGGTATTACCGTCTTTCACAGTTCTGAGTGAAAAACAACTATTATGCAGATAAATCTATCCCAAGAATAAATAAAATGTCATTCACACGCGTTATTTAGTATACAAATTTGCATATAGAGTAGCTATTCAAAGATTCGCTGTTCGTAAGGTGGTCTCTTTAATGCGACATCTTCTATGTAAGCTCTTAAAGGTTCAGCGACACTCCACGCCTGCGCGATGCAACCCTTAGGCTCATGTGGTGGGTCTCCATCAAAAATCTCACTTACGGTTCCGAGCCCAGCTCTGAAAGTCTCCTCTTGAAAGAGAGGCTTCAAAAAGTTTTCAAAGGCAAAACTCCGCCACTTCTGTGAATGCCTTTTGGTTTTCAAGAAAGCCGTGACGAAAGGACCAGTGAGCCATGCCCAAATTGTTCCATTATGATAGGTTCGGTCGCGCTGTATTCTGTCTCCTTTATATCTTCCTACATAACGGGGGTCTGAACCTGCTAAAGTTCGAAGCCCATATTTGCCCCAAAGCCTCTTCCTTACAGTCTCAACCACCTGCTCGGCTTTCGCATCGTCTAGCATAGCGAAATCTAAGGCTGTAGCTATCACCTGGTTTGGTCGTATTGAAGGGTCTTTGTGTTCGCTTTGTATCACATCGTAAAGGCAACCTTCGTTTGGATTCCAAAACTTCTCTAGGAAACTTCTCTTCGCTTTCTCTGCCATTTCTAAATATTCTTCCGCTTCTCTTCTTCGCCTAAAACGTGTGGCTAGAAGTTGCATGGTTTTGAGAGCGTTATACCAGAGGGCTTGTATCTCCACTGCTTTGCCATCTCTGGGCGTAA
>Ga0209636_10000356_pt1 | contig 43336 bp, 50 predicted proteins | sample DeeMarSWOR152_54_FD_187464 | JGI IMG/M metagenome (GOLD analysis project Ga0209636, IMG submission 187464) | Marine sediment microbial communities from White Oak River estuary, North Carolina - WOR-1-52-54 (SPAdes) (version 2) | ecosystem: Environmental > Aquatic > Marine > Intertidal zone >...
AGTATTGTTGGGTTTCCGATAAAGCATTATTTAGACCTGAAGAGGCTGGCAAGTTTTATCGTCCGAATACCCTTGGAGACATCTTGTTAGGCATGGCGCAGAAACGTCGCTTAAACCAGTTACGTGTAAGCGGTGGCGAGCCCACTATTGGCTGGAAGCATTTGCTACAACTTTTAGATGATTTAGATGGCAAGGATTTCCATTTCATTTTAGAGACAAATGGAATACTGATTGGAAAAGAAACTGATTACGCGAAAGAATTGTCCAAATATCGTTTTATTCATGTAAGAGTTTCGCTTAAGGGATGCAACGAAAAAGAATTTACAACCTTAACTAGCGCCAAGCCCGAAGGCTTTACGCTCCAACTTAGAGCGTTAGAAAGCCTTTTGCATGCAGGTGTGCCCTGTCATCCCGCGGTTATGATTTCCTTTTCAACAAAGCAAAGCCTTCAAGAATTGACACGACGCCTAAAAAGCATCAATCGGAAACTTGCCGAAGAACTTGAAACTGAAGAGCTTATTCTTTACCCTAATGTAAAACGTAAAATCGTTAAGCATGGCTTAAAATACCAAACATCGTATACACCTTCAAATATTCCGCGGGAACAAATATAACGAAATTAGCGGACGCTTATCTAAGTAAAGATGAGGAGTGATGAGGGTTGAAGGATAATCGTGTCTGGCCTTATGTTCTTCCTTTTCCGCTTGACATGACAAAGCGTAGGTTAGTTTGGTCTATTCTTCAATCGCGTGTTGGCATGAGCATATTAACCCGCGTGAAGTTAGATGCACGGACCTTTCAACATGACCTGATTGGAAGGTTGCCTTACTCCAACAAATCTATCATCAAGTATTTGAAAAAGATGGTCGATGCTAATATTCTCGAGCAGGGAATGGAACGTGTTGTAGAGAAGGGGAAGGCTACGTGGATGAAATGGTACATCCCCACAAGTTTGGGAAAATGGTTCATTCTCTTCCTACGACCGCCAGAGGAAATTCGCCCCGAGTTGGCAAAGCAAACAATTGAGGAACTTTTTAGACTTTACTCGTCCAGCGTTGTTGAGGTTTGCGAAAAATACGGCTTCAAAATTGACTCATTTCAACGAGTCTTCGATGAGCAATACTTGAAAGCCACTGTTAAGGAAGCAAAGAGAATCAAGCCTCAGGTTGTTGTTTATGGAAGCGCAGCCCTGGACATTTACGGTAATCTGGAAAAGCTTCCATGCGAAGACGAGACTGTTTACGTGGAAGAAGTTGGCAGATACGCTGGCGGGATGGGTGCGAACGTTGCAGTAGCGCTTGCAAAGTTGAAAGTTCCCGTGGCTTTTGTTGGAAGAATCGGTAGCGATTTTGCAGGAAGAATTTTGTTAGATAGCCTTCGCAAAAATGACGTTGACGTCTCCAATGTGAACATAACAACGCAAAACTCTTTGCAAACTCTGATATTACGCAACGGAAAAGAGGGACGTTGGCTTTTTGCCCTAGGCTCGCCAGAACACGCCCTTTCCATCACTTCACCATCTGAAATCGACTGGATCCTAATAGACCAGAGCCAAATTGTTTACGTCGGCGAAGTTTTTACAGAAATCGCCTCAACAATAACAAGCTATGCAAAAAACAAAGAAAAAACGATCATTTATCGCCCCGGCGTCCCTTACCTTCGTTTTGGTGTTGAAAGAATTCGAGACGTACTTGAGCACGTAAGCATATTCATTATAAACAATATCGGATGGAAAACATTGCAAGACTTTTCCGAAAAGAAGGTGGAGAATCCAGCGAATTTGCTTGATTATGGTCCTAAAATAGTTATAATCACTAACGGAGCAGAAGGTTGTAATGTTTATACACAGCAAACGCAGTATACGATGCATGTTCCAGAGGACTTGCATGATATATTTGTGGTTGTTGACCCTACGGGCGCAGGAGACAGTTTTTCTGCAGGGTTAATAAAAGGATTGCTTGCAGACTGGACTTTGAAAAAGGCGATTTCTTTTGGGCAAGCCGCAGCCTGCATCACCTGTTCACGGATGGGCTCTTCTCCATCCTTTCCAACCTTGGAGGAAGTGGAACAATTAAGGCACTAAGAAAACACTAGAAAAAGAAAAGATGGAAAAGTTAGACTTTTTTGCTTGAAGTTTTCAATGCGGCAACAATGGCTAAGATGCCCAATAGCAAAAGAACAACGGCGAGCGTGTATAACCAGTTTCCTTCGGTTCTGATGTTCAAGTCCCATCCAAAACCAATCGCTGCAAGCAGCATTCCCCAACCGAAGAGACTGAATGCGCTCCGCTCGTATTTTGAAGGATTTCTTGCACGAATCGCTGAGGCTACTATAAGCCAGCAACCATAGAAAGCGATGATCAACGCGACGGCTTCCCCCCAAGAAATCAGCAATTGTGCAGCACCGGCAATTGTTACTATGGCAACGATTATTATGAGCGCACCAAGGGTCAAGAGCCCTCCCTTTGAGTTAGACATTAAGCTTCACCTTTTACTCGAGTTTTGCTCCACATTCTGGACAGAACTTAGCTGTCGGAAGCACTGGATGCCCGCATTTTGGGCATTTCTTGGTTTCGCTTGGCGGTGCGATTTCGGTTCCGCACTCAGCGCAGAATTTTGATGTTGCTGGAATTCTTGCATTGCATTTTGGACAGATAATTAACGCTGCTGCTGGTGCTTGGGCTGGACCAGTGGGTGTCATTACTTGTGGTATTAGTACCATGCCTGTGCCTAATCCTGCGCCGGGTGATTTGCCGAGTTCTTCTGCGGCTTTCTTCACTGTTTCCATGCGTAAGACTTCTTCTGGTGTGGCACGTCCTGTTCTGAGCCAGAATAGGCGTTCGCGGTATTCTGGTGTTGTGTCAATTCCTTCAAAGCGCAGATCTGTTAGGTCCAAGCCTATTCTTCGGAATGACTCGAGAATGGCGTTTTTCACCGCGACTGAAGTTTCGTCAAGTCTGGTGAATACGGTTAGCAGATCGTACCTTGAAAGCTCGTCTATGATTTTTTCATTTAGGAAGCCTCTGAGATAGTTGTCAACTTGGTCGGTTGAGTAGGCATTTTGTCCGCCGACTACTTCCATTACGAATAGCTGTGGGTTTTCTACTTTAAACCAGAAGGCTCCATAAACTTGTAGTGGTGCGAGTTCAGTGGTTTGTGCTCTTGTTCCGTACTTGCCGGCGTGGACTTTTGTTGAAATGAAAATGACTGCGGCTTTGAAGGGTTTTTCCTTGTATCCTGCAATACGTGTTAGAATTCCAGTAAGTAGGGGTAGGTTCAAGGTTGTTAATGTATGCCTACCGGCGCTAAAAACGTCATAGGCTTTGCCGTCTCGGAAGAAAACCGCCACTTCATACTCGTGAACTATCAGTTGAGCGCCCCACGTGATGTTTTCTTCGGGATATCTCCAAACCAAAGCGTTTTCGGCTGGATTTTTCCATTCAATAACTTGTGGCATTTTACTTCACTCCTAGAATGATTTCTCCTCTTTGATCAAACTTATCTTCCAGAGTTTCTAATGATTCATTTATTTTTTGGATGTGTTGTTTGGCTTTTTCAAACATTTGCTTTATGACGTCTTTTTTGAAGGCGCTTGCTTGATCAACAATTGTCTGCACTTCATCGATGAGTTGACTGTCAAAATCAATCATTTTGTCTAACTTTGGCTCATCTACCTTTAAAACATTAAAGAATCCTGCGTAACCGTATGATGCGTGATTAATTTTTTCTGAAACGCGATCGTATCTTGTTACGAGTTGGTCCATGTCTGTTAAGACTTCATGGCGCTTTTGTTGTGAAAGCTGTTGGAAAACTTCTTTCAAGTCGCTTCTTGCTTTCATTAATTTTCCGTATAGATGGTTTCGGATTAGTTTGTCGCTTTCTCTTCGCAATTCTTTCTCTTTGTAACCTCTGAAACCTGGAAGTTGGGCGAGTATCCTCTCCGAGAGTCTCATTTCGCCTTTTGCTTTTTCATAAATGTCTTTTTTCTCAGTCAATTATTTTCCTTCCAATCTACGTCGTATAGTGAGAAATAATGGGGTCGCTTTTAAAGTTTAATCTCTAGTCTAGTGACTGCCCTTGGCTACCTTTGCCGCGCGCGCTAGGAAAGTCGAGATTGTAAAAGAAAAATGGGCTTCTCCCACATACTTTTCAAACCGAGGGTCTTTGTATGCACTCATGCACTACGTAGATATGAAAGAGGCACTATTCTGAAGAATCTTTTCGGATTGGCTGCAAAGAGAAAAAGGGCGAGGTTCCACAAGAAACCCGTTTCTGGTCTACTTGATGCTTATGAGACTGTTGGAGGGATAGATCTTGCCGTTTTAGATGCGACTCGAATATTTTCAGGTCAGCTGCTATTGAGGCCTTTAACACGAATGTTCTCATAGTTGGTAGGGATGCGGTTGCTGCAGAGACAGTAGCGCGGTTTTTGTTGGATTGAATCCAGAAAAAATGACCGTCATACAAGATTAGGTTCTGCGAAAATACCCATGGAAAAACATGCATTTATATAAAAAATCGTAACAATTTAGAAATTATACAAAGGAGAAACTAAAATGGATTTCTACAAAGTAATCGAAACAAGAAGAAGCATTAGATCATTCAAAAAAGATCCTATTCCCAAAAAGGTTTTAAACAAAGTCTTAGACGCCACCCGTATTGCTCCATCCGGATCCAACCGTCAACCATGGCGATTCATACTAGTAAAAGACGAAGAATTAAAACAAAAAATGATCTCAGCATGCAACGACCAGAAATTCGTCGCAGAAGCACCATTAATCATCGTGGCTTGCGGAAAAAAACTACCAATCAACAGGGGCGGATACATGGGAGAAATGAGCATGCTCCTAGATGTCACAATCGCATTTACCCACCTAATCCTTGCAGCAAGGGCCGAAGGCTTGGGGACATGCTGGATTGGTGCCTTCAAAAACAGCGAAATCAAAAAACTACTCAAAATTCCAGACGAATGCGAAGTGGTTGCGGCAACGCCTATAGGATACCCGGCAAAAGAGGCGTTCACCGAGTCTTCAAAGAGAAAAACTTTGGACGAAATAGTTACAGTAAACCAATTTTAACGCTTAGCAAGCGCTTTCTTCAGCCTAGAAACAAAACCTTCTTCGTCTTCTGCTATTCGCTTCTTTACTTCTCTCCATGTTGTTGAGCAATTCTTATACTCTACACCGACGATGTTATGGATTGCTTTGTCAATCTCTCGTTTATTTTCGTTTGTGACTTCTATTCCAGCCTTCTTGAAAATATATTGAAGATGCCTAAAATAGCAGGTCATATTAAACCACCATTGAATACAAATAAACAATCGAATTTATAACCTTGTAAGCAAAAAGATGTTAAAAATCCATGTAAAAACCTCAAGTGGAAAGAATCAAACCAGCAGTTTATTGTTTTCCTTTCGCTCTTTCCATGTCCCATCTTTTGAATACTTCTTCCGCAATTTGAGGTCTATAAACAAAAACATCCCCCGGATGCTCAACATACAGATAAACAGTGTATACTCTTTCAAAGGCACTGGATCTTGTTAACATATAACCAAGCTTCCTCGGAAGTATTTTACTGTATCGCTCAAAAACCTCGTTGAAGATTTCTGCAATCTTAACCGCTGAGATTTCATGGTTAAAACCTATCTCAAAGGTATAACAGTAAAGGCTCAGCTGTCTTTCGCTCTCATAAGAATAGTTGGTTATTTCTCTATCCATAATCTGAAGGTTACTAATCGATACAACATTGTTTCCAATCGTCAAAATTTTGGTGTAGTTTATTGTGATTTCTTGTATAACTCCTTCAACAGTTCCTATGCGAACGTAATCGCCAACTTTGAACGGTCGAGCTGCAAGCAAATAGAACCCAGCAATAAAATTTCCGATCGTTTTGGTAGAGGCTAAACCCACAGCCGCGCCTCCAAGAGCAGAAAAAGCCACAAACCATTCCGTGGGCAATCCACCTGTTCTAATTAGAGCCACCAAAGCGCCGACCAAAATTAGGAGACGGCACGTCAAAATCAAACCATTCGCAACATTCGGCGCCAATCGCGCCCGCTTAGCGAATCTCTTTAGATATCTTGTTAATACTCTTTCCAAAATAACCGCTATGAGAGCTATGATTATTATTGAGAGAAATGTTGACAATTTGACACCTAAAAAGGTATGTGATTCTAGATAATCGAAAAAATCTTGAAGATTCACTGTTTAGTTCACCTTTTTTTATGATTTAACGTGTCTTTTTAATAAACCTTCTACAGAATAACCATTTTTTTAAGTTATTAAACGAACCTTCGAAATTCGCCTTGAAACAAAAAATGGCGATGTTTTGCCAAGCTGTCGTTAATGTTAATTAGTTTGTTTCTTTAGAACTCGAAATTTTGCTAATCAAATTTAAGAAAATACATTTATCTACATCAAACCACATGCATTTTGGCCCTGAGCAAGTGATTGGCATTGTACTACTCATAGAAAATGGACAATTTTTTCGTATGAGCCTTTTGGGGTCGTAGTATATTTGAAAAACTTTTCTTACGCGTTTTGGGGCATATTTTAGAGAGCTTTGTTCTATTGGTTTTTGTGTTTCCAACAATGGTATTAGATCAGTGAGGCTTAATATGCCCACTAGGCATCCGCTATTCGTTACTGGTAGTTTCTTAACCTTTTTTTGAATCATGACTCGCGCGGCGCGCGTTATTGTTATAGAAGGTTTCACTGTTACGAGTGGGCTTGACATGATTTCGTGTGCTTTGGTTTTTGTAGGATCCATGTTTTTGGAGACTATTCTTTTCAGTATGTCTCTTTCAGTTACTATCCCGACTGGTTTTTTGTTTTCAGTGACTACGACGCAACCTATTTCGTAGCGGTTCATTGTTTTTGCGACATTTGAGACTGTGTCTTTTGAGTTTGCTGTTTTTACGTTTCGAATCATGACGTCTTTTACTCTTGTTGGCATAAGATAATCCCGTTTCTGAATCTGATTCTTTCTTTGTATGGGCGTTTAGAAATAGATTATGAATAAGAAATTCAGATGGGGCATAACCATTAGAAGACTGATTTTGGATTCATAAACAGTTAGATTTGTTGTAAAATTCTGTTCTTTTTTGCATGTCTTGTAAAATTGTGTTGTGAAGCATTTGGAAATTTGCGTTGAGAGTATGGAGAAGTAGAACTTTCTTCTAGTATTTTATTCTATGCGAGTTTCTTGGACAATAAAGAGAATAGTTTGAGGTTACAGAAAATTGGAGAAAAGGAAGAATTGCATGTTCAAATGTAATTCGTACTTACTTTTCTACGGCTTTTCTTATTTTGCGCAGTTCCTGAAGGATTTGCTGGTTTATGTTTGCTGAAGGCTTAACTTCGGCTTCTGCTTCCACGGCTTCTGGCTTCATGCCTTTAACAAAGTTCATGACCATGTCTTTTATTTCTTTGAAATTTTTTACTCCGATTATCTCTGCTTCGGCGATCTTGCCACCAGAACCGCTTACTCCTGAAAAGCCTGCGGTTTGTATTGAAAGTTTGCCCATTCCAAAATGCCTAGAAATCGGGCCTTGGTAAATATTGATGTTAGTGATGCGATTGTAGGGTACGAAGCTTTCTTTCTTCCACCATACCCCTTTTGTAACTATAACGTTTTCATCGTCAAGGGCATAACCTATGGAAGAGTGAAATTTGGGAATCCAATAGAGAGCGATTACAGTAGCGATAAGGAGTGGTGTTAAAGATGATAAAGCAACAACGCCTCCAATCCATGTTTCGAATGAAATTGCAACGGCAACGATCATTGGGATTATCCACCAAAGGAAACCGCCAATTAAGAGAATGACAAGATAAATTTGATACAATTTCTTTAGGTCGGGATCTGCTCCGAACTCTTTTTTCATCATTTTCTCCCTTCAACATTACTATTATTCTGTAATCTAATTAAAGTCTTTCAATGGCTTACTTATAAAAATAAACTTCCGCATTACATCTTCAATTTGTAACAAAAAGTTTAGATTTGCGTATTTTCTGAGTGTAAATGCAAAACACTGCGTAGACAAAGCATTATATTATGCTGGACTAGAATAGTTAGAAAGACGTGTGAATGTGGCTTTAATTTTTCAAAAACGTGTGAAAACCACTTGAAACAATTAATAAACTATGCTGAGGTTTTCTTTAGCGAGAACAACTTTGGAAAGGGCGTATTTGAGTGGTGGGGCTGCCCGGATTTGGACCGGGGTCAAGAGAGCCCAAGTCTCCTAGCCTAGACCAAACTAGCCGACAGCCCCATGCACGAACACAAAACTCTGCAACCAACAAATATATACCTTATTACCCACAACTCATCATCCCACCAAGACTGAAAAGTGCTAATTTGTGCTGTTCATATTTGGATCCTATCCCCCCGTACAAACCTCCTTAGACCAGAATGATGAATAAAGCGGAAAACAATTCTAGAACGCTTCAAGAATCAACCAACCGTCCTTGAACTGCCAACGCCTTCTCCTGTAACCACTTAGCTTTTTCAATCGCTTCAAAGGAATAGACTCAATACGAGAACCCTGTTTACGAGTATGAATAAACAACAGCAATTCAGGCATCCTTCTTCACTTCAGGTATTAAGACAAAATAGACATATTAAATAAACACGGGAAATAGACGCACATCAGAACACAGGGTAAACCCACAAATCACATCAACAACATAGACAAACAACAAACAAACAATACAACAATACTAAGCCCTAAGGCTCGTATCCTAGTCCAAACTAGACGATGGCCCACAACGCAGACAAGGGCACTGAGTTTAAGGTCTAAGCGTCTTATCTTTTCTTTCTAGAGAACCCTGCAACTTTCGGTGCCTCGCTTCATAGGCATATAGTTTTTATAAAACATTAGAAATCACAAAAGTAGAGGAGTAAGGAAAAGTATTGAGCCGATTGGACGAAAACATCTCCGCAAAGAAAACTGGAATGACAGGCATGCGAGGATTTACTGTTCTTTGGACGGGACAGTTGTTATCGCTTCTCGGTACGAACATGGTGGGTTTCGCATTGGCAATATGGATCTACGGAGTAAGTGAAGAGAGTTTTCGAGCAACAGCTTTTTCACTGGTAGCCTTCTTCAATTTTGCACCTTTGATTCTGGTTAGCCCCATTGCTGGAGCAATAGTCGACCGTTATGACCGAAGAAAGGTGATGATGCTTGCCGACTTGGCAGCAGGGCTGCCTACAATCGTAGTGTTATTGCTTTACGTAACAGGTAACTTGCAGATCTGGCATCTATTCGTGACTGGAGCTGTTTCGTCCAGCTTTCAGGCATTTCATTTCCCAGCTTACTCGGCAGCGGTGACTATGATGGTTCACAAAGAACACTATGGCCGCGCCAGTGGTATGCTTGCGACAGCGCAATTTGCCTCCGGAATCTTCGCTCCCATCGTTTCTGCACTTGTTCTGACTCTCGCAGGTCTACCAGCCGTCTTAATGATCGATATCATGACTTTCGTCATTGCAGTTAGTATGCTTCTGTTCATTCACGTGCCGAGACCACCTGCAACAGAGCATGGACGAAAAGGGATTGGTAGTATATGGAAGGAATCTTTCTACGGATTCCGTTACATATATGAGCGCCCAAGCCTACTCGGCCTACAGTTGACATTCTTTTGTGTCAATTTCATCGCCACATTTAGCAATGTGCTCTTAAACCCAATGATCCTCACACGAGTTGGGGATTACGAGACAGGTCAGATCATATTAGGTAGCGTTCTCTCTGCAGGTGGGATCGGCGGCGTGGTTGGAAGCGTAGTGATGAGTGCTTGGGGTGGTCCGAAGCGCAAGGTCAATGGCATACTGTGCGGGATGATCCTATTGAGCTTGTCAGGCACTCTGCTAATGGGGTTAGGTCGCGAGCTTATCGTTTGGGCCATTGCCTCATTCCTCGGTTTATTTTTGCTACCCATTCTCAATGGCTCCAGCCAAGCTATATGGCAGGCTAAAGTCGCTCCTGACGTGCAAGGACGCGTGTTCGCAACAAGGTTACTCATTGCACAAATATCTGTCCCGATGGCTATGTTACTGTCTGGACCTATCGCTGACCGAGTGTTTGAGCCAAGCATGATGTCTGAGGGCAACTTGGCACCTGTTTTGGGTTGGCTCGTAGGCACAGGACCCGGTGCGGGTATGGCAGTAATGTTCGTGATAACTGGAATCTTGGGCGTTGTTGTCGGTTTAGGAGCATATGCAGTCCGCGCCGTGCGGGATGCAGAAGAAATCTTGCCTGACTATGACACAAAGCCTCTTTCGAAAGAAGGCGGACAAAAGCAGTAAACGACACTTAGCTTGATGCGCGTGCGTACACACAGAGAGAACAGAAAAAAGCGAAAACCTTATGAATTCCCACATTCCGTTTTTGATGGGGTTGCCGGCCAAAGGGCGCGGGACCCACCCGATCCCATTCCGAACTCGGAAGTTAAACCGCGCTCCGTTTTTGGCATTAGTGTGGTCTTCGGCCACGCGAAACCAGGAAAGCTGGCAGCTCCACTCCAACATCCCCAAAAAATGGAGGATAAATACTCAAGATTTATTACCCTCTTTATATGCAACTTGAAAGAAGAGTGAAAAAAACCCATGATACCACCGCAAGTTTCGCAGTGGGGCGGCGACCCACTCAGCATGGTCTTCCAAATGGTATTCACACTAATATTCGTAGTCTTCATTTTCTACGGACAACGCATACAAATGTACGTAATGCTAAAAGAAGTCGAAGGCTCCCTTCTCCGACTCAAATACATTAAAGAAGAAGGACGAAAAACCGCCATCGAAACAATAAAAGAACTAGGCAAACCAGCAACAGACCCAACAGCAAGAGTCGACCAATTCTTAGAATACATAACAATACTGCCAGAAAGCATGGACCCAGCAGGCATAGTATGGAAACTAGAACACATACTCGACGTCCAAGAAACACGCTTCAAAGACGAAGTCAAACTCATGGCACCCTCAGCAGACCCAGTTCAAATAAACAATTTGGAAAACACCCTAGAAGCCGCGTTAGTCTTGAACATAATCTACAAAATAATACGACACTTTTACATGCTAGGCAAAAAAACCCTCAGCCTATACATAATAATGCAAATACAAATGGTACTCCCACTCATCATGCGCGAAGCAGAAGCCTACGCAAGCGCACTAAAAGCCTTCACATATGGCCAACCAATCGGCGACGGAGCAGGCCAGCTAGTCGTAGCAAAAATGATGTATGGACACGAAAAAAGAAAAGTAGAAAAAGACTACGTTGCAACAACAATCCAAATCGAAGGAAGAACCACGCACATTCTCAAAGCAGAAGGCCCAGGCGGAAACGTCGGCAAACCAGGCGAAGCAATCAAACAAACAATCGAAGAAAATGACGGAAAAATCGCCTCAATAATCATCATCGACGCAGCACAGAAACTGGAAGGCGAAAAACCCGGCGAAGTCGCAGAAGGAATAGGCGTAGCTATCGGCGGACCTGGAGTAGACCAATTTAAAGTCGAGGAAGAACTGGTCAAGTATAAAATTCCCATAAACGCTGTTGTCATAAAAGAAGATGTTGGCGATGCTGTTTCGCCAATGCGAAAAGAAGTATTTGACGCTGTAGACGTGGCAATAGACAGGGTTAAACGGGTTATTATGGAAAAGACGAAAGAAGGCGACACCGTGATAGTTGCAGGCATTGGAAACTCGATAGGAATCGGACAGTAGGTGAAGAAAATGAGTGAAAGCTCAGAAACGACAAAAGAAACTTCTGCGCCAGTACGGAGAATATCTTCTTACATCTTCGCAGTCATACTTATCACACTGATTCTTTCGCTTGTTGCATTGTATTTCGCCATAGATGCTTGGAACAAACCTGAACAGCAAGCAAACGCCACGCTTCTTCTGGTCATTGGCTTCATCGGACTTGGATTGTCCACGTACATGTTATTCCAAACTAGGCGGCGCGTGATGCGGTTGTCGTTCGAAATACTGCCTGTAATGACCACAATTACGTGCCAAAAATGTGGGTTCAAGAATGTCAGAGAATTCGAACGCGGAGACTACATTTTTAAAGAGGCTGGACCATGCCCAAAATGCGACGAGAAACTACTTGTATCCGCAATTTACCGAGAAGTACCAGAAAAACCTAAGAAAGAAATGTTTTAAGTTATCACTTCGCAACCATTTTCTGTTATAAACAACGTGTGCTCTGCTTGTGCCACAGGTTTTCTGCTCACTTCAACAAAAATTGGATATTTAGTTAAGCAATTTGAGCCTCGGATTTCTCTAAAGGCTTCCTTATACTTGGTTTTTAATGGACTTTGATGCAGCCAACGTTCCGCAAAAGGGAGAGAGCGAAAATTTGTTTCTATATAGCGGAATAATTGTTTCGCCTCTGGGGTTCGCATGGATTTATGTTTTTTTAGTCTGAAAATTGTGATTTCCTTGCCATTTCCAACTTTGCCTACAGCTTCTTTTAATGTAACGAATGGCTCAATCGCGTAAGCTTCACCTTTCTTGAGTCTGGTTGTAGATAAGTGAAAGACGTTAGGTAAAGATTTGCCTGCATGAACCAAGAATCGCCCAACTTGGTGCCCTGTGAGGTTTGAAACCGGCTTAAAACCATACGACTCGATTGTTTTTTGAATTGCTGAGCCAAGCTTTGAAGTGAATATTCCTGAGCGAACTGTCTCTATAGCGACTTTCAAAGCGTCCTCTGCAGCAGCGACCATGGCATCGTATTCTGGATTAAAACAGACCGTAACTGCTGTATCTGCTACGTATCCGTCAACGTGCACTCCAATGTCGACTTTTACAACAGAATTTTCCGGAATAGTTTTTTCGTCTTTTGGTGGAGAAGTATAATGTGCCGCAACTTCGTTTATAGAGACGTTACATGGAAATGCTGGTTTGCCACCGAGTTTTCGAATTAAAGCCTCTGTTTTTTCGCAAACATCTATGATACGCATCCCTTCTAAAACAGTTTTTCGCATAACTTCTCGAACTTCGGCAGCAACTTTTCCTGCTTGTCGGAGTTTTTCTAGTTCATCTTTTGTAAAGCCCATTTAGCATACACGTAGATTCCTTTAAATGCAACGAACCTAAAAAACTTTAGAACAAGGTTGAGATCATTATGGGCGAGATTAAGTGGCTTGGACATGCTGCTTTCGAAGTCATCTTAAACAATAAAACGATTTTAATTGACCCTTGGTTGAATGGGAACCCAAAGGCAGTGACCAAGGCTTCGGACATAAAGAAGGCAGATATCGTTTGTGTAACTCATGACCACATAGACCATTTGGGCGACGCGTTTGATATCTGCAAACGTGTAAAGGCCACTTTAGTCGCAACATATGAATTAAGCGTTTATGGACAAGAAAATGGTGTAAAAGATGTTATTGGGATTAATGTGGGCGGGAGTGTTGAAGTTCAAGGCATCAAAATCTCTATGGTTCAAGCCTTTCACACATCGACTCGTGGGAGTCCCATTGGATTCATATTAAAAGTGAAAGAAAAAACTGTTTATCATGCTGGTGATACAGGCATTTTTGGAGATATGAAACTAATCGGCGAGATTTATCACCCTGACATTGCTTTGTTGCCTATCGGGGGATACTACACTATGGGTGCACAAGAGGCGGCTGAAGCTGTAAAGTTGATTCAGCCCAAAGTTGTCATTCCAATGCATTATGGAACATTTCCAGTGCTTGCGTCGTCAGCTGAAGAATTCACAAAGTTGGTGCAACAGAAGGCTCCGAACGTAAAAGTTGTGGCGTTAAAGCCCGGTGAAGTCTTCAGGTTTTGATGTATTAAAGTTGTGGTGAGATAATTTCCGGGGCAAGTGTTGTGAATTCGTTACCTCCAGCATGGTAAACAAGTTTAACCTTTTTCAAATCATATTTGTCTGTGAACGTGTCTTCGTCCGTGTATGCGGCTTGGATTTCGCCTATGAATAGGGTGTGGTCGCCTGCTACTATCTGTTTATAGAGTTTGCATTCTAAATGTGCTATGCATTCTTTAATTATTGGTGTTTTGACGGTTTTAGCAGGCATAGGTGTTAGTTTTGTTTCCTTAAATTTGTCAAAGTCTCTTCCACTTCTTCTTCCACAGAACAATGTTTCTTTGACAAAATCCATTGTGGGAATGTTGACCACGAACTCTTTGGTTTCCTCGATTAGCTTGTGAGAGTGTCGACCTGGTGCTATGCTAACAACTAACAAAGGCGGATTAATCGAAACTGGCATTGCCCATGCTAAGGTTATGATGTTGGCTTTGCCTGTTTTATCTGCACAAGTTACGAGAACAGCAAGTTTAGGATGCAATAAACGATAGGCGCTTGATAAGCTAACTTGTTTCTCTTCTTTTTCTTCTGTCATTTTTATTTCTCCTATGTTTTTAGGAAGAATTTTTCAACGTCTTTTTTAGCTTTCTTTCGTTTTCTCTGATGTCCTTTAAGGAATTTGTTTACTCTTTCTGTTAGGATGCTTTTGCAGTCGCCACAGACTACTCCACCTGTTCTGCATTGTTTGTCTAATTCTGCAAGTTTTTTGTCATCTTCTTCGAAAAGATAGAGGAAATACTGGAAAACTGTACAGATGTATGGGTCTCCGCCCGTTTTTCTTTGTTCTTTTACAGTCGGTTTGCCACCTGTAAAGGCGTTCCAGACTTTTCTTTTCACGTCTTCTGGAGTGTCTGTTGTGAATATGCATGTTTCTGGTTCAGAGGCGGACATTTTTCCGCCTTTGCCTAAACCTGGCACGAATCTGCAGTGAATTTGTGCTGGTTTGTGGTAGCCTAGTTTTTGTGCTATGTCTCTTGTGATTCGCCAGTAGGGGTCTTGGTCGATTGCTGCAGGTATTAACGAAGGAACGTTTTCTCCTGCAAGTTTTGCGTGGATGAAGCAGGGGACAGCTTGGATGGCTGGCCAGAAAATCCATCCGATGTTTGTGCTGTCTTGGAAGCCAAAGACTGCTTTTGCAGTTGAGTATGTTACACGTTTTGCTACCTTTAGGGCAATGTCGTATAGGTGGGCGATGTCTTTTACGTCGAAGATTATAGCCGTGTTTTCAGGCTTAAATCCTAAAGCAATCAGGTCTAGGGCGTTGTCATACGCAAATTTTGTGGTTTCTTCAAGCGCCATCTCGTCTTCTATAACGAATTTTTCGTCGTCTGTCATCTGAAAATACAGCATCGTGCCAAACTTGTCTTGCAAGTATTTTGTGAAAATCCATGGAACCAGATGCCCTATGTGCACTGGTCCTGATGGTCCTCTTCCTGTGTAGAGCACGAATTTTTGTCCTTTTTCGTATCTATCTAGTATCAAGTCTAAATCGCGGTGGGAAAAGAAGAGTTTTCTACGAAGTTGCAGGTGTAGGTCGCCAAGGTTTTTTTTCATTCTCTTAAATAATTCGTCTGTTATGGGTTGGGTGCCGAATTCGCGGATTAGTTTTTCATAGTCTATTTTTCCTCTTACTTCCCACGGCGTTACTATCATTTCTTCTTCGTTAACCATGAACTGCACTGCCTCGTTTTGAATCACTTTTAAGATTGGGGAAAATGTATTAAAGTTTGTGAATTATCAAGCTAAACGTAAGTTGGCTTTTATGAATCCTTTCTTTTGTTTATCTTTGCTCCGCACCAGTGGCATTCTGTCAAATGCATTGCGATAGGTTTGCGACATTTTTGACATCGCCATTTCTTGTCTTCCGCTTCAAGCCACTCTTCTACTTTACCGGTTTTGATTTTGTTTAAATTCTCCATTAGGTTTTCGCCGTCTTTCAAGCAAGAATCGGCTATTTCATGAAACCTTTCGCAATTCGGATAAACATCGCATTCGTAACAATACTTCAAGCCTCTTGATTCTAGGCACATTATTATTTTGCAGTTTTTGCCCCATGTTTCTTCAATATTCCAACCATCAGTTAAGACTGTTTGGCAACCCTCGCATCGGATATCTTCGGGTTTGCATTTTTCTCTTTCAGCGACATTTTTCCGAAGTTGTTCTGAGTCTTTGTATGCTCTGTAAATAATGCATGCACCACAATAAAGCCCACACCTGCCAACAAGATTTTTATTAATCAAGATTCTCTCCTTTTTCCTATCAATTGCGTGCTTCTCATTAACTTACAAGGTTAAAATCGTTTTCCACAACTTTAATTAACATGTTTTGCAAGGTTTAGCGTGATGAAGTGATGCCTCGCCAATTTCCATATTAAGCCTCGAATTCTTCTTGTCCGACAGCGGAGGGCATCAAAACAGGTCAGTTGTCCTGAAGGATTTTTATTCTAAACTCACTAAACTACTCCAATCACTAAGCCGAGAGGAAAACAGTTGACTGAACTAAGAGAAAACGAACAAAAAACACTACTGGTTCTCCAAAAGTTTGGAGGAAAAGCAAATGCCGACCAATTAGCTCAGCAGAGTGGCCTAGCTCATGCCGCAGTCATGCGCGCCGCCCTGACCCTATCCAGCAAGAAACTCGTACAAGTTAGCGAAAAGAAACAGTCAATCATCACCTTAAAAAAAGAAGGAAAACATCATGCCCAAAAAGGGCTACCAGAAAGACGCCTAATTGACGCATTAATAAAACGCGGCAAGCCAACGCCAATCGAAAAAATTGTAGAAAAAGCTAAACTGGAAAAAACTTTCATACCCATAGCTTTAGGTTGGCTACACAAAAAAGGCTGGGCAACCATAACAGGAAAAGAAAAACTACTAACATTAAAAGAAAGACCCGACAAGGGTTTTGATGAAAAACTTCTGCAGGAGTTGAATAAGAAAGGCAGGGTCATAGTTGAAAATCTCGAAAAGCCACTACAAGACGCAGTTGAAGTTTTGAAAAAACGAAATCTGATAGAAATAAAAGAAAAAACCGCAAGAGAACTCGCATTAACCAATACAGGCTGGGAGAAGGTCAAAAAAGGAATTCAACTAACCGAAGAAGTTAGCCAACTCACACCTGAACTTATCATAACTGGTAAATGGAAAACCGTCAAACTCAGAAAATTCGACGTAACTGCACCAGGAGCACCAGTTTATCCAGGCAAACTACATCCAATGCAGCAAATAATCCAAAGAGCGCGAGAGATTTTTCTGGAGATGGGTTTCACCGAAATCCGTGGTCCAATTGTAGAAACTGCCTTTTGGAACTTCGACGCTTTATTTCAGCCTCAAGACCATCCTGCCCGCGAAATGATGGACACCTTCTACCTTTCGTATCCACAAAAAGGAGGGCTACCCGCTAAAAGTGTAATGGAAAAAGTCGCTAAGACGCACGAGAACGGCTGGACAACTGGTTCGAAAGGTTGGGGCTACAAATGGAGTGCAGATGAAGCGCGAAGACTAGTGCTGCGAACACACACAACTTCCGAGACAATACAGTATCTTTCAAAGCATAAGACGCCGCCAGTCAAAGTCTTCTCTGTGGACAGAGTTTACCGCAACGAAAGAGTGGACTATAAACACTTAGCCGAATTCCACCAAATCGAAGGCATAGTCATGGACAAAAAAGTTACACTGCGTGATTTGATGGGTACGCTGAAAGAGTTTTACGGAAAATTTGGACTGAAAAAGATACAGTTTTGGCCTAGCTACTTCCCTTACACCGAACCTTCGGCGCAGGCTACGGTTTACGTGCCGAAATTGAAGGCGTGGATTGAACTTTGCGGCATGGGCATGTTTAGGCCTGAAGTTTTGGCTCCCATGGGAATTAAGTATCCTGTTTTGGCTTGGGGTGGCGGATTAGAGCGGCTTGCAATGTTGGAACTCGACGTGGATGACATGCGTTTGCCATATAAGAATAGTTTAGGCTGGATTAGGAGGACGCCAATATGCCTGTAATAACTCTTTACAAGGAACGCTTCAGCAAATTCGTGGGCAGATCGTTATCTGTAGAAGAGATGGAAAAGTGGTTGCCATGGATAGGCGTGCACATAGAGGAAACTGGACCTGATTTTGTGAAGGTTGAGTTTAACCCTAACCGTGTTGACCTGTGTAGCTATGCTGGTGTTGCGAGAGCGTTTAAGGGTCTGATGGGCTGGGAAACTGGGCTGCCAAAATACAAAGTATTAAGCGGCGAGACTGTTCTAAGAATTGACAAGTCGGTTTCCAGTGTTAGGCCGTACATGTTGGCTGCTGTTGTGCGCAGCATAATACTCGATGAAGACACTGTCGCGGAACTTATGGAGATTCAAGAAGATTTGCACTGGGGCATTGGAAGGGATCGGAAGAAGGCTTCAATAGGTGTGCACAACTTGGACGTGGTTAAATCGCCTTTCGCGTTTAAAGCGGTTCCACCTGATTCGGTGCGATTTGTTCCGTTAGACAAGTCTAGAGAAATGACTCTGCGTGAAATTTTGGAGAAACACGAAAAAGGAGTGGCATACAAGCATCTTGTGGACTGGGCGTCGAAGTATCCGTTGCTTGTTGATAAAGACGACAAGGTTCTTTCTATGCCGCCTATTATCAATGGCGAGTTAACTCGTGTAGACCATAACACGCGAAACTTGTTCTTGGACGTTACTGGCACAGACTACAATGCTGCCAAAAGAAGCCTAAACGTGCTCGTCACCGCTTTAGCAGACATGAGCGCTACTATCGAGAAAGTCACAGTAAAATACCCCGATCATACCGAAGAATCACCTGACTTGTCCCCTCAGCAAATGCAGCTCAGAGTTGATTACGCAAATGAACTGTTGGGATTACGTCTTTCTGAAGCAGAGGCAATCAAACATTTGAAAAAATGTCGGTTAGACGCAAAAAAGATTGAAAAAATGGTGTTGGAGGTTGCCGTTCCTGCGTATAGGATTGATGTTTTGCATGAAATTGACCTCGTAGAAGAGGTTGCCATAGGTTATGGTTATTACCGAATGAAGCCGACACTGCCTGCCACGATAACTGTAGGCGAAGAACACGCTGCCGGAGAATTGGCAAATTATACACGACAAATAATGGTCGGCCTCGGCTTTGCAGAAGTCATGAACTTCACGTTAACCAATGAAGACACACATTATATTAAAATGGGAAAGAAACAAGCTAAGGCTGCGCGACTTGCAAACCCTGTTTCCGCAGAGTACACGATTTTGCGGGAAGAACTGTTACCTGGGCTTATGCAGAATTTAATGGACAACCGCCATGAGAGTTTTCCGCAACAGTTGTTCGAAGTTTCAGACATAATTGCAGTGAATTTGCGGGTTGAGAGTCGTTGCGAAAGAAAGCTTCATGTGGCAGGCGTGGTATCTTATGCAAGTGCTAACTTTACCGAAATGAAATCAAACGTTGAGGCGTTACTTGTAAATCTTGGCTTGAAAAAATGGAGAATAACTGCGACAAAGCATCCGAGTTTTCTTGAGGGAAGAGTAGCTTCAATTGATCTTGGGAAAAAAACGATTGGCGTAGTGGGCGAGATTCATCCGCAAGTGCTTAACAACTTTGAACTGGAAAATCCCGTTGTTGCTTTCGAGGTTGATTTGGCACATTTGCTTTCGAAGAGGTGATGTTGGTGGAGGTTCCAAGATGTGAAAGTTGTGGAAAAATAGCCCAATATAGATGTGCTGTTGATGAGAAGTATGTGTGCTGTGAATGTGCAAGGTTTGTTCCAGTAAGTAAAGAACATTTGCAGAAACCGCCTAAACCCAAAATTGTGATAAAAGTTATGGAAAAAATGAAACAAGACGCCAAAGAACGAACAATTTTTGAGGCTTTGGAGGATTTGACAGGTTGTCCACCTCCTGAAAAGATTGATTTTCAACAAGAATGGAAGCCTTGGCCTGGCTATGTTTATGGCCATGAGGAGTATAAGGTTATGACAATGGCGGTTTATGCTGACGGCGAACATGCTGGCTATTTGGATTTCTTATTCACTATGGACCCTGAAGAGGAGATGAGCATCCAGTTTTGGGAGATGGCGATTCACCCGAAATTCCAGAACGTGGGCGTGTTTTCGGCGATGATTAAAAAATTGAAAGAAATTGCGAAGAAAAATAATGTAAAGAGACTTTATGTTTCTCATGAAAATGATAATTTGCCAGCGATTATTGCTGATTACATCTTAGGCGGTAAAGTTTTGTATGTTGTAGAACTTCCAGCCAAGAGCGGAAGATTCGGCATTCCAAGAAGAAACGATCTCGTGTTCGTGTTTGATTTAGAAAATGATAAGAAAAGTTAATTTCTTTCAGTGCAATCTTCTTCTTTGACGATGAGAGGAACAGCTTCGAGTAATCCCGCCGAAACCTCTCTACGAGGGCTCATGAATACGGACTCCCGCCAGAATGGATGAATATCCGTCTATGATGCGGGGGTTTACCCAGACATGGGACACGGCGGGCGTGGGCGCTTAAGTTCCCACTAAGAGAGAGCTTAACGGAGAAAAGCGTATGGCTTGTTCAGTGAGGTTGAGTGTTAGTTAAGTGGGACACAACCGACGCCCACGATAAGCATAGATAACTTTTAAGTCGCATAATGCCATCATATTGAAGAAAGGCGACGTACGTTGGACACGGAAAAGAAGTTAACGCTTGTTACACGTAACACACAGGAAATAGTCACCAAAGACGAATTGCTAACCGTTTTAGAAACAACCGCAAAACCCAGAGCCTATTGGGGTTTCGAATCCAGCGGCCTAATGCACATCGGCATGGGACTAGTCTGTGGCGGAAAAATTAAGGACATGGTAAACGCTGGCTTTCACTTCATCATATTCCTCGCAGATTGGCACAGCTGGATTAACAACAAATTAGGCGGAAAAATAGAAAACATACGCGTTTGTGGCGAGTATTTCAAAGAATGCTTTACTGCTTTGGGCATTTCGTCACAGAAGGTGCAGTTTCTTTGGGCTTCCGATTTGGCTAAGGATATTGAGTATTGGGAGAAGGTCATCCGCATTGGCAAGACGGCTACTCTTCAAAGAACATGGCGTGCATTGCCTATTATGGGTAGAGAAATGCGCTTGTCCGACATGGAAACTGCTTGGGTCTACTATCCATGTATGCAGGCTGCCGACATTTTTCACATGAAACTCGATGTCGCTTGTGCTGGAATAGACCAGAGAAAGGCGCATATGCTTGCAAGAGACGCTGCAGAAAAATTGCAGTGGCAAAAGCCGGTTTGTGTGCACGTGCCGCTTTTGATGGGGTTGCAAGGACCCGCGAAGACTGATATGGAATTTGATGAGAATAAGACGATTAATCTTCAAATCAGCGCAAAAATGTCGAAGAGCGTGCCTGAGAGTTGTATTTTTGTGCATGATTTGCCCGAGCAGATTCAAAGCAAAGTTAAGAATGCTTACTGTCCTGCAAAAGAAGTGAAAACGAATCCCGTTTTGGAACTGGCTAAACACACAGTTTTTACGCATCAAAACAGTCTAACCATCGAACGTCCTGCAAAGTACGGCGGAACGCAAGTCTTCCAAAATTATGCAGAACTAGAAAAAGCCTTCAAAGAAGGAAAGATTCATCCGTTAGATTTGAAAAACGGCGTCGCAAAGGCACTCGTAAAAATTCTGGAACCCGTGAGAAAGCATTTCCAGAAGAAACCAGACTTGCTAGAAAAAATGTTAAAAATTGAAGTTACAAGGTAAAAGCGCTTGTCAACCAGATTACAAGAACGTGTGGAGAAGATTCAGCAACTTTTAGAAAAACTAGCTATAGATTCGGCGAAAGGCAGTTTAATAGTTGTTGAAGGAAAAAAAGACCATGAGGCGCTTCGTCAGTTAGGTGTTAAGGGGAAGATAATCACTGCGAAAACTTCTCCAAAGTCCTTTCTAGACGTAACTATAGAAATAGAGAAACAGCCATGCCCACAAATCATACTGCTACTAGATTTTGACAGGAGAGGAAAAGAACTAACAAAACGCCTCGCACAACACTTAGAAACTCAGAGAATCAAAACAAACATCTCATACTGGAAAGAACTCCAAGCAATCATAGGACGAGATGTTAAAGACATAGAAGGCCTACCAACATACCTCAAAACACTAAACAACAAACTGACCTAACCTCCAACTCACTTCTCTAAAACAGAACCTGTCATTCTCTCTGAATATTTGGATCATATTTGGATCGTATAGTAGACCCTCTAGGGGGAGGCGTGTGCGCACACACAGAACAGAAACCCTACCCCTTAAAAACCCTCACACAACAAATATCACTACAGAGGCAAAGCACAATGCCAAACTGGCTCGAAATCCTACAAGAATGCAGCAAAAACATCCAAAAAAACGCCCTCCCACTCCTCCAAAAACCTCAAAACCAAACCACCCACGGCAAAGGCGCAGGCGGTGACATAACCCACCAAATCGACCACATCGCAGAAAACACAATCATAAACACAATAAAACAATACGACATAGCCTTCATACTAATCAGCGAAGAAGCCGGCATCAAAAAAATCGGCAAAAACCCACAATACTACGTAACCACAGACCCAATCGACGGAACAACAAACGCCCTCAGGGGCCTCCCATTCGTAGCAACATCAATCGCCGTTTCAAAAAAACCACAACTCCAAAGTATAGAAACAGCTCTCGTTACCGACCTACATCACAACACAAGCTACAACTCGCAAAAAGGAGAAGGCGCACACAAAAACAACAAAAAAATCACCCCATCACAAACAACAAACCTCGAAAACTCCGTTCTTGGCATCGACTTCAACACCTACAAAAAATCCCAACACATCAAAACCGTCACTGCCCTACTGCAAAGTACAAAACACCCACGGCATCTGGGCGCTGACGCGTTGGAAATCTGCTACGTCGCAGATGGTACGTCTGATGCTTTCGTTGATATAAGAAACAAACTCCGCGTCACAGACATGGCAGCAGCACAACTAATACTAACCGAAGCAGGCGGCATCATAACCACACCAGAAGGCAAAAAACTAAACGCCCCACTAACACCCACACAAAGAACATCCTTCATAGCAGCAGCCAACAAAACCATACACAAAAAAATCAAAACAATAATCAAAAGGGAACAAGCATGAAAGAAGAACTAATCTGCGGAATAATAACCGGCCAAGCCGAAACACCACAAAAAGTCAAAAAAATAGCAAACGCATACAAAAATTGCCCCTATGTAGCCTTCATGTCGACAAAAAACAACAAACTATACGCCATTTACTTCCTCCCAAAACGCCAAAAATGGTGGATAGATTACATACAAAAAAAGCCACAAGAAACATTCGGACTTGAAAAAGCAGAAATCTACTATCCTGACAACGTCCAACACCCAAAAACCCTCAAAATGCGCCTACCAAAGAAAAAACAAAAAATCGCACCATGCGGCTCAGATTGCGAGAAATGTCCTGCCAATAACCGTTGCCTCTGCTGCCCCGCCACGATCTTTTATAAAGGAGCATAACCAAACACTTGCTAACTTTCATAGAACCATACCCAGCGCTGCTTCTACAACAAAAGAAACAACGAACCCTAATCATCGCGGATTTACATATAGGATGGGAAGTAGCACTCATAGAAAAAGGCGCACACGTACCATCGCAAATGCCAAAACTCCTCCAAAAACTAACCGAAATAATCAAACAAACAAAACCCCACACACTACTTCTACTCGGCGACATCAAACACACAATCGCAAAAGCAGCAACAGAAGAATGGCGCGACATTCCCGACTTTTTCGAAACCTTAAACAAAAAAGTCCAAAACATCAAAATAATCTTAGGCAATCACGACGGCAATCTCGAACCACTCCTGCCCGAAACAATAGAAGTTTTGCCCGCCACAGGAACCTCAATCGGCAATGTTGGTTTTTTCCACGGTCACACATGGCCCGCGTTTGAACTCCGAAAATGCAAAACCTTGGTCATGGGGCACGTACATCCAATAGTAATGTTCCAAGACCCGTTGGGCTTTCGCATTACCAGACAAATATGGGTAAAAGTTGAGTGTGACGGAACGCAACTTGAAAAATCTCTCATAAAACACTACAAGATAAAACAAACAATGAAGCATGCAACAAAAATTTTTCAAGTCATAATAATGCCCTCCTTCAACGACTTCCTTGGCGGCCAACCTATCAACAGAAAAGGCGTAGGAAAAGATCACAAATACCACGCATTCATCGGCCCACTACTGCGGTCAAAAAGCATAAAAATCGAAGACGCCGAACTTTATCTTCTTGACGGCACCTTCCTCGGAACAGTCAACCAATTAACAAATTTAAGTTAACAGAAAGTTTTTATAATATTAACCGAACACGAAAAGGAGGAGGAAAGATAAAAATGAGTGATTGGGAAGATTTTCCTGAATGGTTTAGAAGACGAAGAAAACGTTTCCCATATTCTGGCGCATGGCCTTTCACCAATGTTGAAGAACTTTTCAGAGAAATGGAAGAAATGATGGAAAAAGAGTTTAAAGAATTCACTACTCATCTTCCAAAAGAATATGTTCGCGAACGTAAGCTTCCAGGTGGCAAAAAAATCCGCGAGTGGGGACCCTTTGTCTATGGATACTCCGTTACTATCGGACCTGACGGCAAACCAGTTGTCCGTGAATTTGGCAATGTTCAACCAAGCCGCTTTGGGCCTCAGATAAAAGAAGAAAGAGAACCGCTTGTGGATGTGATTAGCACAAATGGCGAGATCAAAGTTGTCGCAGAATTGCCTGGCGTCGAAAAAAAGGACATCAAATTGCATGGAACTGAAGATAGCCTAACAATTTCCGTTGACATTCCAGAACACAAATACTTCAAAGAAATAAAACTGCCAGAAAAAGTGAAGCCAAAAGAAGCCAAAACAATTTACAAAAACGGCGTGTTAGAAGTAACCTTACCAAAAATCAAGGAGAAAAAGAAGCCAAAAGGCGAGTCAATAAAAGTCGAATAAAAACCCCATTTTTGTCTACATTTTTTCCAACACTATTTTTATGTAGGCGAAAAAATTTTTGGAAAAACCTTCAGAAATTGAATTGCTCGAACAAGTGTGCAAAGAGGCGAAGGAGAAAGAGAAACTTGATGGAAAACATCTTAATCAGCTATATGAAACCTTTGGAACACGTTTCACCAAAGCTTGGGAAGCGCTTAGGGAGGGTCGCATAAAAAAATATGTGTTTAAGCCTAGTAACCGTGTTGTGTGGATTGTAGTTGGCAAAAAACGTGACTACCTTATAATCGCCGCCGCAGATTTTTGTATGTGCGACGATTTTTATTTCCGAGTGCTTGATCAACGGATACACTTGTGCTATCATCTCGTTGCACAAAAGATTGCTGAAGCGTTAAAATGGTACGATAAAATTGAAGAACATGATGAACTCTATAACTCTCTAATGAAAGAGTGGAAAAAGGTTACACCTTAAATACTATAATGCATAAAAATAGAGGGAAAGTTTGAGGCGAAAACAATGGGCGTAGAAGAATTCTTCCAAACGCTCCTTCTGATACTCATGGCAACCACATTCTTCACGTTAGCCTTGGCGTTCCTATACCTATTATCAGAAAGAAGAGAAGAAACAGGCAAGTAAACACTTCTACAATTCACCTAGTTTCTGTCTTCTTACAGAAAAAAACAAAACCAAGCATACGATTGTTAAAACCGCTGCGACAAGGATAATTAACCAAGCATGTTCTCCAGCACCAAAAATTATGGGTATCGGGCCAATGATTATTATTCCACCAAAATCAACCGAACCATTGGATAACATACCCGCAAGCAGAACCAAGAAAATGCCGACGAAGGTTAAGATAAAACCGAAAAGGAATAGTTTGAAGGCAAGTTGCATCAATTTGTTTTCTGACACATCTGTTTCTTTCTTCATCTCACAATTGAGTATCAGTTTCTGCCGAACTTGAATACGATTCATAGTAGTGCCTGTCATCTTCAATACCAGTTATCGCATATTATAAATTAGAAATAAGAGGACAAGCATAAACGCAATTAAGATGATAGCAAGTATCATAAGGAGTTTTACTGATTCCTTGTCTGTTCCAAAGATTATTGGAAATGGTCCAACGAAGACTATGCCTCCACCTTTTACTTTTTCTTTTGTTTTTGTGGAAGAAAAGATGAGTAGGAAAGCTGCTAGAAAGACGATTATGATTCCTATGATAAGTAGTAGAAAGCCCACCACGCCAAGCGATGTCAAATCAGGCAATTTATTCTCCTAAATAGACACGGAAAAGTGGAAATAATTAAAGTTTAAGTTGAGCAACAAGTATTGCATCTCGTTTAGCCGCATACCATGTGAAAAATCAATGAACGTTGAAGAAATAATTGCGCAAATCCTTTCGACAAGAACTGATGTTTCACGGAAAGATCTTTTGCAGAAAATCGAGGCAAAAAAAGCTGCTGCAGGAGGATTATTAACAGACGAAACCGCTGCAAGGTTAGTGGCTTCTGAAATGGGAGTTGATGTTATACAAGAATTGCTTCATCCTAGAGAAATTTCCATCGGCGACCTTGTTTTTGGATTGAATGACGTTACTGTAACAGGACGAGTTTTAATCGCTCATCCAATGCAGACTTATGATCGAAAAAACGGAACAGAAGGAAAACTTGCCCATCTGCTTATCGCAGACAAAACTGGAACACTACGCATATTACTATGGAATGACAAAGCGGAAATCATCCAAGACGACAAACTCGAACAGGGACAAATAGTTCGAATTCTTCATGGATATATTCGGGAGGCGAGGGATGGGCAACTAGAGCTCCATTTAGGACAACGCGGAGAGCTTCAAATAAATCCAAAAGACGCTAAAGAAGACAATTATCCGCAAATTGAAAGCTTCATAGAAAAGATCGGCAAAATCGCAGGGAAACAGAAAAAGGCAAACATAGTAGGCACGGTGCAAAACATTTCTCAAACAACAGTTTTTCAACGACGTGACGGCACTGAAGGAAAAGTGCTTCGACTAACGCTGAGAGATGCAACAGGACAGATAACTGCTGTTTTTTGGAACGATAAAGTTGACGCGTTAAATGGCGTAAAAATTGGAGACCGATTGCAAATTATCGATGGAAAAGTGAAGAAAAGAATTGGTGACCAATTAGAGTTACAAATAGAGAATAGGGCGCATGTCGAAAGGTTGCCTCCAAAAATAGGAAAAGTTGTGAAAATAGCCAATCTGCAAAAGGAAGGCGGACCTGTTACTGTGGAGGGAAATGTTAGAACAAAACCTATGAAAAGATTGGTAAATACAGCGAAAGGCGAAAAAGTAGCAGTAACTTCGTTTGAAATAGAAGATAGCACCGGTAAAATTTGGGTCTCAGCATGGCGCAAACACGCAGAAACTACCGAACAGTTGACTGTTGGAACAAAAATTAAGATAGAAGACGCCTATGTGCGAAAAGGTTTTGCAGACACGCTAGAAATCGCAACACGATTTCCTTCAAAAATAGAAGTTTTAGCACAATAGAAATCTTTTATTCTACAACTACTCACTATAATGCTTCCCTTAAATTGGTGAAAAGACAATGGATAAAAATCAATTTCAACTATCCGTAGACGAATTGCCCACAAAATGGTACAACATAATTCCAGACCTGCCAGAACCTTTACCACCGCCAAAAGAACCGGAAACCGGACCTTCACGCATGGAATACCTTGCAAAAACAATGACTGGCGAATGTTTGAAACAGGAAATGTCCACAGAAAAATGGATACCCATACCCGAGGAGATACGTGAACTCTATATCCAAGCAGGCAGACCGAGACCGTTGTATAGAGCCAAGCGTTTAGAAAAGAAACTCGGCTTAAAAAAGGTGCGTCTCTATTACAAACGTGAAGATTTGTCCCCAACAGGCTCGCATAAGGTAAACACTGCTCTAGTTCAAGCCTATTATGCAGCAAAGGAAGGTAAAGACACGCTTGTAACAGAAACAGGCGCAGGACAGTGGGGTAGCGCACTCTCATATGCGGCTAAATTAATGGATTTAAACTGTGTTGTTTTCTGGGTAAAATCAGTTTACGACTGGAAAGTTGACCGGCGTACCTTAATGAAACTTTTAGGAGCCAAGGTATACTCTTCACCAAGCAAGGAAACAAAAACTGGAAGAGAAATTTTAGCGAAGAACCCCACCGATCCAGGCAGTTTGGGAATCGCTGTTTCAGAAGGCTTAGAATACACCGACACCCATGAAGGATCCGTTTACTGTTTAGGTTCTGTACTTAATCATGTACTCTTACATCAATCGATCATTGGCTTAGAAACAATTAAGCAATTCGAAATCGCAGAAGACAAACCAGATTTAATCGTCGGCTGCTTGGGCGGGGGAAGCAATTTCGGCGGCATAGCCCTACCCTTTGCTGGCGAGGTCTTAAATAAAAAACGAGAATGCGAATTCCTAGCTTCACAATCAGAAGTTGCGCCAAATCTGACCAAAGGCGAGTACCGATACGACTTTGGCGACGTAGGAGAACACACACCTCTACTGAAAATGTACACTTTAGGACACAAAACAGAAATGATGCCTATAAAAGCGGATGGGCTCAGGTATCACGCAGCAGCACCACTAATCAGCTCGCTACGCCACCACAACATTGTCAAAGCCGTAACTTACCCAAAAGATGAAAAGACAATCTTTCAAGCTGCAACCATGTTTCTCCAAAGTGAAGGTTATCTGATAGCGCCAGAGTCAAGCTATGCAGTAAGAGCAGGTATAGATGAAGCATTGAAGGCAGAAAGGGCTGGAGATGAAAAAGTAATTTGCATGAACATAAGTGGCCATGGTTTCTTGGATCTCTTTGCTTATAAGGAGAAAATGTTAGAGGCTTAACGGAGAAAAAACATGTAATAGATACCGATAATCAGAGCATTCTCATTGTTGTTCTGGTGATTTGCCTAATACAAGTTTTTTCAAATCCTCTTCTCCATCAGTGTAACCAGAAGCAAGAAGAACATCACCTACTTCCAGCATCACCTCTGGTTTAGGTCGTATCCACTTACCTCCTCTGCGAATAACAAGAATCCACATACCTGTTTTACCCGGAATCCGTGCCTCCCGCAAAGTTTTCCCAATCAACGGCGAGTTTTCAGATACTTGTAAACGCGTCACTGTTTCTTCAGCCTCCTTTATAACGAGCGTCAGCACTCTGTGGGGCTCCACTCCTCTCAACACAACATCAGCCATCTCTGCGGCTGCGTCAGCAATTTTTTCGGTCACAACTCCCAATCTGATTAGCCCAAGAAAGTCTTTAGACTCTTTTGGTTTGAAGCCACTCGATAAGACAGAAAGTTCAAATTCTGTGTGAAGATTGTCCATGTAATCTTCGAGTTCTAGCACTTCTTTGGCAAGTTCGGTACTATTTAGTAGTAGTGAAGAATAAGCCAAGTCAAGCATGAGTTCTGAGGTGTCTTTTAAGAGTGCAAGCGTATCTACTATTTTCTGAAAAGACTTCACTTTTTGCATCTCTCAATCCTCAAATGTTTTAATTGTTCCTCCAGCGAGTCCCATAATGGCTTTCACACCCGATGGTGCTCCTCTCACGAAAATAACATCTTCAGCCTCAACGGTTTCTTCATCCTCAGGGTCAATAATCCAGTTTATCCCTCGTCTAATGGCAATTATATCTACACCTATTCTTGCAGCTAATTCTAACTCACCAATCTTCTTGTGTACAAGAATTGAAACAGGTTGAATTTTTGTACGCGCCAAGTGTTCTTCGACTTTTTCAAATGCTTCACGGATGAGCGGATGAACACCTATATCTTTCAATACTATGGCTGCGATGTCGGCGGCTGCGTCCGAAATTTTGTCTGCCGCACTTGCAACAGCAGATACAGCCACTAATGATTCTGCGTCTTCTGCGTCTCTTGCTGCAACCATTGCATTCATGTCCAAAAGGTAAGCCAGTGTGTCGACGCGTTCTTCTAATTCGTGGACGTCTTCTGCGAGTTCTTTGCTGTTAAATAAAGCCGCAGCGTAAGCCAAGTCGATCATTAACTCCGAGAGGTCTTTCATTTCAGTTAATACATCTCTTATGGATACTGGTTTGTACTCAATTTTTTCTAATCGTGGCATTTAGCAGAAAACCCTCAATTTGCACGAGCTTACTTTGCATATAGCATAGAATATGCAACAGCAAATATGTTTTATCCCTTTAGAGAGGAAACTGATTTATTGCTTAGTGCCTAATGATTCTCATTAATTAGGTGCAAAAGGATGGATCAACCGCCGTTGAGTGGTCAAAATGGCTCGCCTTTGGAAGATGGTGAAAGAAAGTCTTGCTTCCGAAATTCTTTCCATAAGCGGTGGCACTCTTGCCGGATTGGGTTTAGCTAAGATTACGGGTGTTTTGGAAGCTTTTCCGGGTATGATTATTATGGTTCCGGGTTTTATGGGGCTTAGGGGGAACATTCTTGGTGCGTTAAGTGCACGGTTGGGAACGGCGCTTCACACGGGATTGATTGATTCTGAAGAGCTTTTTAGTCAAGAAACTATTTCTAATCTTGTGACTTCACTTTTTCTTAGCTTTTTCGTTAACGCGTTGATTGGTTTGTTAAGTTACTTTTTTTGTTTAGCGTTGGGTGTTCAGGCTATTTTGTGGAAGCTCGTGTTGCTTGGCGCGTTAAGTGGAGCCTTAGCATCTATTATTGTATCGCCGTTTATTGCAGTGCTTGCGATTGTGGTGTTTAGACATGGCGTCGATCCAGATAATGTGATGGGACCCATAGTTACTAGCGTTGGCGATGTGACTGCGCTTGTTTGCCTTTTTCTTGTTGCGAAATTAATTTTGTGGATAGGAGGGTAAAAAATGGATAAAGTTATGTTTAAACGTGTCGTCAAGGAAAGTGTGCCTGCATTGGTAGTTGCAGCAATTTTAGGAATGGCGGCAGGTGCAATGATGCAGTTGAAGCTTGAAATGTGGGCATCGTTGCCGATTTTTTTGATGTTGGTGCCACCGTTGAATGATTTAGGAAATGACATTTCGTGTATTGTTTCGTCGAAGATTTCGACTCTGCTTGCGTTGGGCATTATTAAGCCGGAAATGAGAATAAATGCTGTGTTGAAGGAAAATTTGGTTAGTATTAGCATCGTTGCTTTTTTGTCTGCCCTTTATTTGGGTGCAATAAACTATATGATTGCTGGCGGCGCTGGAGTAGAAACTATTTCAGTATGGTCTTTTTTGGCGATTTGCATAGTCGCGGTTTCGTTATTGACCCTCTTGGTGGTTACCATTTCGATTAGTGTTGCCTTTGTTTCTTGGCGCAAGGGGTTGGATCCTGATAATGTTACAATACCTATTTGCACCAGCGTCTCTGATGTGTTGGGGATAGTTTGTTTGTTAATTGCCGTTGCTATAATAGGGGTAGGTTGATGTTTGCTGGAGTTTGATCACCATTTTTCGTGCTCTAGACGTAGCTCCTAGGCTTCGTTCACTATATAATCTTACTAGGCTGCAAATAGTAACGGAAAAATTTCCGAACTTCCAAATATGATCGGCGTTTTTGAATGTCATTTTTTGTTTTCTTGTTTTGAAAGATGATAACAATAATTCTTTAAGTAACGATCGAAAAACATCTACTGAGCACTTGAAAGGGGAACTAAAATGGAAGACATAACGAATCTTCGGAAAAACTTTCCTGTAACCAAGAATAAAATCTACTTAAATCATGCAGCGCATTCGCCTCTTCCCAAGCCTGTAAAAGATGCGATGCAGAAACACATCGAAGAGTTTTCAGAATATGGGGTATCATTGGAACTTGACGATGGAAAGACTAGTTTTGCAAAACTCATCAATGCTACACCAGATGAGATTGCGCTAGTTACAAACACCTCTACAGGCTTGAACATAATTGCTAACATGCTGAACTATCCAAAAGACTCAAATGTTGTCACAACAGATCTAGAATATCCCTCAGTAGTTTATCCTTGGAAAAAGAAAAAACTTGGTGTAGCAGTCCGCTACGTAAAGAATAAAGCAGGAAAAATCCTTATTGAAGATTTGGAAAAAACGGTAGACGACAAAACTGTGGCTGTCGCCATAAGCCATGTTGAGTATATGAATGGTTTTAGGTTCAATCTAAAGGCTGTAAGCGAAATCGTGCATAAGCATGATGCCTATCTGATTGTGGATGCTATTCAATCGCTTGGTGCATTTTCGGTGGATGTTAAACATGATGGTGTCGATTTTCTTACAGCGGGTTGCTATAAATGGATGCTTGGACCGCCAGGAATTGGATACTTATACACGCGTAGGGAACTTATTGAAAAGTTTGAACCACCATTCATTGGGTGGGCTAGCGTTAAACCAGAAGTCTTCGAAACAATAGATTTCTGGGAGATACAAAACTTGCGACTTTCCGAAACAGCCAGCAGATTTGAAATAGGCTCTCCAAGCCACGTTAGTATGGTCGGCGCAGCTGCAGCATTACATTTTCTCTTGGGTGTAGGCATAGAGAAAATCGAGAAACGCGTTTTAAAACTCACTAGTCATCTTATTGAAAGATTAGAAGAAAAAAGACTAAAGTTTCAAACTCCGTTGGAGCCCGCATGCCGTTCAGGTATTGTTAACTTCTTAATCGACAATCCTAAAGAAAGAGCAAAAAAATTAGGCGAGAAAGGCATTGTTGTCTCAGCAAGAGCTCATGGCATAAGAGTTTCACCGCATTTTTACAACACAGAAGAAGAAATAGACAAATTAGTCGAGGGCTTAAAAAAGTAAATAGGAAGCACTTTGCCTTGTCGGTAAATTCGATGAAAAAAATCCGCAACTATTGGGACAGAAAGGCTCACATATACGCAGAATTAAGAATGAGAAAAGATTGGTTTCAAAAAATAGATCAGCACGTTCTAAACTTGATTGATTCTGAACTTTGTTCCAAAATATTAGACATAGGTATTGGACCCGGAGGGTTTGCAATAAAATTGGCAAAGACTAACGACACGATGGTTGTTGGCATTGACGTTTCAAAACGTTCTCTTCGAATAGCAAAAACCCACATCAAAGAAGGAAAATTATCCGGCAAAATTTTTCTTGTCGCTGCAAGCGCGGATTTTCTTCCACTTCGAGAAGCCTCTTTTGATGCAGTAGCATCTATTTTCACTATTCACCATTTACCCCCGCCTAGAAGGAATAAGTCGTTTAAAGAATTTTACAGAGTGCTGAAGCATCAGGGCAAGTTAGCCCTTGTGGAAGATTGGGCAAGCAACCCACGAACCATTTTTCAACACACAATTTATGAATTAAGAAAAATGCTCATGCATAGCGAGATAGAAGAATACCACGCCAAATATTACGAATATGTCTCAATGCTGGAAAAAAATGGCTTAAAAATATTTGCAGTAGAATTTCGTCCTAAACAAGTTGACCTCTCAAGGTTTGAAAGTCTCTCAAGCATAAAAGCACGCAAATTACTGAAAAGAGCAGAAAAACTGGAGGAAAGACAGAAAGTAGTTGACACTACTTTTATTGGTGCGATCAAGCTTGACTAACGAAAGGCTTGAGCTCCCATTTTTCACGTTCTAAAGAGAATTGACGAAGAATTTTGGTAGCTTTTTCCTGAGGAAGCTTCAGTAACACTTTGCCAACATGCTTACAAAACTGCTTTGCCGGAATACAGCGACTCCAATCTGCGCAGTCGTGAAGAATCATTCTATTCTGAAAGTCGAAAACAACATGATATTCACGAACTTTTGCAGTGATTCGGCTGTCTGAAATCTCTTGCATTACCAACTCTTTGTCGTTAATTCCCTTGGCACGTTTCATTCTCCCTTCATCCATAAAAATGCCAAGGAGCTGCGCGAAACTCATTTTCTCGATCTCTTCAGGCATGAAAGCTGCTAACGTCATGGAGCGTTTTTTCATCTCCTCCTTTTTTGCTGTTTCTCTTTCTTCAAAATATTTTTCCCCCATCTTTTTTGCTTCTTTTTGTTCTTCTGTAATTGTGCCCAACATTTCCGAGAATTCGAGACAATTCTTCACTGCGTAGCCATGGTAATGATTGTTGAAGTAGCCATAGGTTGTTTTCGCTTGCTTCGTGGCTTCTTTAACCTTTGGCACCCACGGCTCCAATTCTTCTTTACTGTAAAGGTAATAGTACCATGGACGTTTGCCTCTTCCATGCCACCGAATATAAGCGATGTCGCTAGTGACTTTCATTATTGGCGGCAACTTTGGCTCATCAACAACTGTGTAGGCAACATTGTAACGTTCCAAAAGCCTCCACGTCTCCTCTGTTAACCAAGAGTTATGGCGAAACTCGACAGCAAAACGGAACTCGTCCGGCAAAATTGCAAAGAAACTCTCTAAAAGTTTAGGGTCACATTTCAAACTTGGTGGCAACTGAACTAAAAGACAGCGAAGCTTACCACCCAACAATAAAGGGCGCATAAGTTCACAAAATCTTTCAAGGTCTTTCTCTGCACCTTGTTTTGGATCCAACTTATCTTTATGAGTCACTTGTTTCGGAAGCTTGGCGGCAAAAGCAAAATCTGGCTTTGTGTATTTAAGCCATCCCATCACTAAGCCTCTTGATGGATAGGCGTAAAACGTGGAGTCAATTTCCGCGGTTTTGAAAACTCTTGAATAAGTGGCAAGTTTGCTTTCTGTTTCAGTTTGGTAAAGTGGGCCCACCCAGTCTTTGTAGTGCCAACCAGAACAACCTAGCACTATTTCGCCCATTTATCGCACCATAATAACATTATGCACTGCAAGTATATTAGGACAAGTTTTTGATGGATACTGTTTTAAATCGTCACGGTTCATTCTATAATAAGATATTAAGGTGACTATGCTTGTCTCTATCAACCAAGAAGAAAAATGTCTTAGAAAGATTGCCCCCAACATTTCGAGAGCAATACTTCTCGCTCTTTGCCGCACCAGAACCAGAAACCATTCACCCCAACCTATATCAAAAAATCATCGACAACGGAACCGACCTAATTCTTAAACAACTAAAAAAATACAATGAACAACGCAAAGAACTCGCAAAAAACATTCGCGACCAAATTCAAGTTAAACAACTTGAGCAAGACGAAAACCTCGCAAAAACCAAAATCGTAGCCTCCGACGCTGGAAATAACGGTGTGAATTTGAGGTCCGCATTTGCGCCTCTTTACGCAGCCACCGCAATAGCGGTCGAAGGGTGGAAGATAATAGATGAGCCTATCTGCAAAGTCGGCGAGGCCGCACTTTGGTCAAACGAGTTCAACGCTAAAAACAGAGAGTCCCTTTTGACTTTTAAGATACAGTTTGAAATTACGACGGAAGCCGTAGTAAAGTGGAATCCAAAATATGTAGTTGTCGACGGCACCTTGCTGCTTAATTATGGGCTCTTGCCCTTTAGCAGTTCAACAGAAAGCTACAGCAAAGACTTTGATGCGGCATTGACCAGCTCCATCAACATGCTCTACGCGTGCTATAAAAGCGACATCCCCATTGTGGGTTTTGTGAAAAGAACCCAAAGAACAAGTCTCTGCGAAAACTTTGGCATGCCGCAAATCCGTGACACGGCTCTTTTAGATTTTATCCTAAGACGAGGACAGTACACGATGTCAGAGTCAAAACCCATGGGTGGCTTAGTGGTTGATTGGTACAAGAAAAAAGCAAAAGAAATGCACATCCCAATTCAAGACGTAGACAAAATAACCAATTTCTACTCAGCCTACATCCGAACCGGCTTGACGACACCGTTCCGCCTTGAACTACCCGAATTCTGCCTCGACAGAATAAACCAAATGGGCACAATACTCTACACAACTTCAGAAGAAGATGGTTTGCCATTCGCCATCAACGAAGTTGACCATCTAACTAGAATAACTAGCAACCTTTCCAACATTCGCACGCTTATGCTGTATTCGAAAGCTTTGGATTTGGTGGAAAATGGCGAAATGGACTCAGAAGATTTAAACCTACTTGCACTGCAGCATGGCGAACTTTGGACAATTCGAGAAGAGAAAGGTTTTGCTTCCACAGTACTTTCTAAAGGCGAAGCATAATGGAAACAGAAATGAGACCCATTGGATATGCGCTTTCAGGCTGTACCCATGACTTTCTCATGTTCGTCGTCATGGAAACAACGCTGGCAAAAGTCAACAACTTTTACTTTATCAAGCATCCAACAAACCCGAAAACTTGTGTTCTGTGTCGCACCTTTCGCACTCAGCCGTATAATCCGGAAATGATTACCGGAAGAACTGGTCCATTAGCGGGCAAGAAGGGAAGACCAGCAGAGTATGGGAAAAAGCTTGAATACACGGTGGCTTTTGCGGAGATTCTTGGCTATTATGATGAAAATCATAAATGGAGAACGCTTGAAGTGGCACCTGCGCCTTGGGATTATATTTATGAACCTTCTGAAGAGGCTTTAAAGCAGTTTTTTATTCCAGAAAAATTCGCAGCAGATGCTTTGATTCTTGAAATCGGAAAAGTACGAGGCACAGGTATACCTGTTTACATGGACTTGAACTCGATAGCAAAAGGACACATGTTTGTTGCAGGTATGACGCGGAGTGGAAAATCCAGTTTTCTAATAAATCTTGTTGCAAAAGCATCGCAATTGAAACCCAGACCGCGTTTTGTAATTTTTGATAAAAGAGGCGAATATGGTGCGTTGACGAAGTTTGGGGCTACTGCCCTTCCTTATGATAAGTTTACGCCGATGATAACAGACCCCAATTTTTTCATAGCTAAGCTTGGAATTAAAGGGAGAGAAAAAGACGCAGTTGCAGCCGCCATTCGCGACCTTATATCAAATAATGAGGCTTTAACTAAAGAAAACGTAATTGCAAAATGCCAAGCAATTCTTGATGAAGGGGTAATATACAAAACTACTGACAGTCAAGCAAAAGCATTAAGGACGATTCAATGGTGCCTAAACAGCAAAGGAGACTTTATTGAAGAAACTGTGAATCCTCTTGATATTATCGAATCAATAAAATCCAATTCAACGTTAATCATAGATTTTTCGGTGATACAGACATCGAAAAACAACAGAGAACCGCTTGCCACCTAATCAACGAAATTCGCAATTACGCCATGCAACGAAAAGACCAAGGCGATTTTGCGTGCATCCTTGCCATCGAAGAAACTCAATACTTGGCGCCTGAAAAAGGGGCTGAACTTGTTGAATCAGAGGCCCAAAAAGAAGCAAAGGTATCAATGATAGAAACCATAAGCCAAGCAGGCGGTTACAACATCGGCTTAATCATAATGACACAAAGACCTGCATACGTACTGAAAAGCTGCATATCCCAATGCAATTCGGTCGCTTGTTTTAGGCTGAAAAGCGGAAACGACCAAGATGCCATTTTAATGTTTACGGAATATGGCTCAGAAAGACTAAGAGATTATCTACCTGGTTTAGCAGACCATGAAGCCATGCTATGGGGCATAGCAATTCCAACTCCCTTCCCAGTAATTGCGGAAATAAAAGTAGAAGAATATCCACAGAAAGCAACAGTCTTCGCAAAGCAAGCATGGGAAAGAATGGACACTTGAAATTACTAGTGACCGCAGATTTCCACAGCTCTCGAGAAGCTTTCGAAAAAACGCTCCAGAAAGCAAAAGAAGCACAAGTAGATGCCATAATCATATGCGGAGACATTACACATTTTGGGTCAACACAACAAGCCACAGAATTGCTCGCAAAACTTGTTACACTTCACCTACCTATTCTTTACGTGTCTGGGAACACTGACCCGCCTGAACTGGCAAGGATCAAAATTGAAAATGCAAATAATCTCCATGCAAAATGTGAAAGCGTTGATAATTACAGTTTTATCGGTGTAGGTGCTCCACATCCAACTTTTGAAGTGCCTGAAGAAAAAATTATGCAATGGTTAAAAAACGGTGTTAATGAATGCTCGCAAATACAACACCTAATTATTGTTGCTCACGTTCCTCCAATAAACACTAATGTTGACATTGCTCATGTAGGAGGACACGTAGGAAGCCTCAGCCTTAGACGATTTATTTCAGAAATAAAACCTGTCGCAGTTTTCTGTGGACACATTCACGAAGCACGTGGCATAGACTACATTGGAGAAACCATGATCGTGAACCCCGGCGCCGCAAGAAGAGGATATTGCGCATTGGTACAGTTGGATGAAAAAGTTAACGTTGAACTGAGTCATTTTTGAAGCTTCGCAGGAACTGGTTCTTTAAAGACACAATACTGCAAAGTATCATCTTTTCGACAACTTCCCTTCGGATGCATATTCGGTGCTGCATTAAGAATTTGCCATTTTTCTATGGTAAAGGTTAAAGGGTGAAATGTGACTAAGTGTTTGCCACACACAGCGAGATGAAAGAACATGGCTTTCGAAAAAGGCGATTTCATTCTAATAGATTACGTGGCTAAAGTGAAAGAAACAGACGAAGTTTTCGATACAACAAAAGAAGATGTAGCCAAAAAGGAAAGACTATACAAGGAAGGCGAACTCTACGAGCCAAAACTCGTCGTCCTCGGCGAAGGATGGGTGCTAAAAGCACTAGACGAGAATTTAGCCACCTTTGAATTAGAAAAACCAAGCACAGTAGAAATTTCTCCAGACAATGCCTTTGGTCCACGTGATCCAGAAAAAGTGCGGTTGGTGCCTCTGCGACGATTAACTGATAAGGGCATAACACCGCAACTCGGAGCAAGAATTGAATTCAATGGAAAACTCGCTACAATAAGAACTATAGGCGCGGGCAGAGTACAGCTTGACTACAATCCTCCACTCGCAGGCAAAACCCTTGTCTATGAAGTTACTGTTTTAAAAAAACTTGAAACAATAAAAGAAAAAATTACTGCACTGCTTCACCGAAGAATTCCTGTGGTGGATGTAGCGAAATTTGCTCTTAAAATAAAGAAAACTGAAATTGATGTAAACATGCCAGAAGACGCGTTTTACCTAGAAGGAATCCAAGTTGCAAAAAGAGGAATAGCAATAGACATTCAAAAATTCTTTCCAGAAATAAATACAGTCAAATTCTTTGAAGAATTTAAACGCCAAAAACCCGCAACAACGACCACAAAAGAGAAGACAGCAGAAAAAAAGACGGCTGAAACACCAAAAATTGTAACAGGCGAAAAAACAAAAGCACAAAAAGTTTCGCAAGAAAAATCAGAACTAGCAGAGAAAGAATAGACTTTCCTCGTTATTTTGTTGCTTATCAAATTACTTCTGTTGTTTCCGCTATCATTTTGGCGGCATCTTCATCTAACATTTTTTCTTGCAAAATTGTATATCGTTCTGGTCGAATTTCTCGTGCTTTAACCAGTGCCTGCACAACATGTATGGGTTCTACACCAAGCTCTTCTGCAGTAGTTGGTGCGCCTACTTTTTTCAGTTTGTCACGAATGCGTTCCCAGTTAAGTCCATATATTTTCGCTATCATAATTGCCCCCACGCCACATTGTTCACCATGCAAAGCAGATTTGGGCGCAATGGAATCCAAAGCATGACTAAACATGTGTTCAGCACCGCTGCCTGGACGGCTGCTTCCAGCAATTCCCATGGAAACTCCACAGCTTATTAACGCTTCCAAAAGCACACGCAGTCCTTCCTCGTCACCAGGCTTGATCGAATCAGCATTTGCCATCACTAATCTGGCACTCATTAGAGCAAGACTGGCTGCATATTCGCCATAATATTCGCCTTTCACTTTATGTGCCAATTTCCAATCTCTCACCGCGGTAATTTTCGATATCACGTCCCCGCAACCGCTTGCAATTAGACGATATGATGATTTAATTATGACATCAGTGTCGGCAATTATTGCCATAGGAGACTGTGCCATCACAGAGAATGGTTTAGCCAAGCCCTTAATAGATGCAAGCGGGCTTGCGATGCCGTCATGCGAAGCTGTCGTTGGAATACTAAAGTATGGTATTCCATGACGGGCAGAACTAAGTTTCGCAACATCAATTTTTGCACCACCGCCAACTCCGAGGACAAATTGTGGCCTTAATTTTTTGATTTCCTGCTCTACAGCTCTGACGTTCCACAATGTTGGAGACGATACTATGATGTGCCCAACTTCCATGCCCGCGTCTTGGAGCAAGTCAATAACTTTTCGTCCGGCAATCTTCAGTGTTTTTTCGCCTGTTACAACGAAAGCTGTTTTTGAGAAGCCAAGTCTTTTACAAATGTTGCCGACGAGGTCTAAGGTTCCACGCCCAACTACTACTTCGCGGGGCAATTGCATTCGATGAAGCTTCAAAGTCAATAATTCTCACTTTCGGAATATAGACTAAGGCTATTATATTCGAAACGTTTTTAAATTCGTCGGTAAAGAATACATCACGCTACTTCATCCGTGAAGTAAACATATGGCGTTCTGAATTTTCGGAGACACGAAAAATGCGTGAAATACCAAAAGAATTAATCATGAAAGGAACCACAACTATAGGCCTCGTCTGCAAAGACGGAGTCATTCTATCTTCTGATACACGCGTAACAATGGGCTATTTTGTTGCCCATAAAAAAGGCAAAAAAATCTACCAAATCGATGACCATTTAGGCATGACAATAGCAGGTAACGTTGCAGACGCGCAGAAAACGGTTGACATTTTGAAGGCAAATGCTCAGTTATACAAACTCAACTATGGCCGGTTAATGCCGGTGAATGCAGCTGCTAGGGTTCTTGCAAACCTTCTCTTTTCTGCACGTCTTGCCCCCCTCGTAACACAGGTGCTAGTTGGAGGCGTCGATGACACGGGACCACACATTTATGCAATAGACCCCTTTGGCAGCGTGACAGAAGAAAAATGTGTCGCAACTGGTTCTGGCTCTCCAATAGCCTACGGCGTTTTGGAAGATAAATTCAGAGAAGACGCGGAAATCAACGAACTCAAACCAGTAGTGGTGCGAGCGGTCAACTCCGCAATGAAACGAGACATTGCAAGTGGCGACAGTTTCGATGTCGTGATAATAGATGGAGCAGGCTTCAAAGAGCTAAATGATGAAGAAAAAGAACAGATTTTGAACGCATCTTAGAAAGGAGCGAAAGTCAAGCGTGACAGCATTCGAGAAGGCGAAGGTTGAAATAAGCCAAATAGTGTTAGAGCATGTTCCTAAAGAAGCAGAAATAACTCGTATTGAATTCGAAGGTCCTGCGCTGGCTATTTACACAAAAAGACCAGAAATTCTTACAGAACAAAGCCACATTATAGCAGACATCGTAAACATCATCCGCAAAAGAATAGTCGTTCGTTCAGACCCATCAGTAAGACTTGATGAAAAGGATGCTGAAAGAATTACCTCAGAAATTATTCCGAAAGAAGCAGAGATAACAAACATAAATTTCGACCCAAGTCTCGGCGAGATAATAATCGAAGCTAGAAAACCTGGAATGGTAATAGGCAAAGACGGCGCTGTGCTGCAAAAAATAGTTAGAGAAACCCGCTGGAGACCACGTATTTTAAGAAGTCCACCGCTTCCATCCAAAATCGTAGCACATATGCGCCACTATTTACATAGTGAAAGCAAGGAAAGAGAAAGAATACTAAGAACCGCAGGCGAAAGAATTTTCAGACCGATAATTCACGGCGTAAGGGATGTCCTAGTAACTGCGCTTGGTGCTTTTCAGGAAGTCGGTAGATCTGCCATTCTTTTGCAGACAAAAGAAAGCCAGGTTCTGCTTGATTGCGGCATAAATCCAGGTACGAGTAATCCCTTGGAAGCCTTCCCCAGATTGGATGCACCACAGTTTGATTTGGACACACTTGACGCCGTGATTGTTAGCCATGCACATCTTGACCACTGCGGTTTTCTTCCATTTTTGTTCAAATATGGTTACGACGGACCAATTTATTGTTCTGCGCCTACCTCAAATCTTATGACGCTTCTTCAACTTGACTACCTTGACGTAATGAGTAAGCAAGGTATCATGCCGCCTTTTGATCAAAAAGATGTAAGAGAATGCGTGCTGCATACGTTGCCGCTTAGACACGGTACAGTCACGGACATTGCGCCTGACATACGATTAACCTTACATAACGCAGGCCACATTCTCGGCTCGTCCGTGGTTCACCTCCATATTGGAGAAGGTTTACATAACGTTGTTTACACTGGCGACTACAAATTTGCGAAAACAACGCTTCTTGAGCCAGCAGTTACAGAATTCCCCCGTGTTGAAACAATAATAACCGAAAGCACCTACGGTGCCGTACAGGACATAATGCCTTCGCGAATAGAAGCAGAAGAAAAACTCGCATCAATCATAAATAGTACACTTGAACGAAAGGGCAAAATACTAATCCCTGTGCCTGCGGTGGGTCGCGCTCAAGAAATTATGTTAATTCTTGACGGTTACATGCGAAGGGGAATGATAAAAGAAGCACCAGTGTTCATTGAGGGAATGATTTCAGAAGCCACAGCAATTCATACAGCTTACCCTGAATACTTAGCAAGAGAAGTTCGAAACAGTATTCTCCATGATGGAATAAACCCGTTCCAATCAGATTATTTCACTGCAGTTGAACATCCAAGCGCAAGAGAAGAAATCATCGAAGGAGAACCTTGCATAGTGATGGCAACGGCGGGCATGCTTGAAGGAGGGCCCATTATAGAATACTTCAAACGCCTATCCTCAGACGATCGTAACACTATCATTTTTGTCAGCTATCAGATAGAAGGAACTTTAGGCAGAAGAATTCAAAAAGGACTTACAGAAGCGCCCACGATAAGTACTGAGGGAAAAATCGAGCTTGTCAAGGTTGCTCTGAAAATCGAATCAATTGAAGGTTTCTCAGGGCACTCTGATAGAAAGCAAATCATTTCTTACATTCGAAGACTCACACAAAGACCAGAAAAACTTATTGTCTGTCACGGTGAAAAGGCTAAAAGCATAAGCATTGCAAATCTCTTTCAAAGAAAATATAAAATAGATGCTATGGTCCCCGAAGTATTGGAAACGATTAGGCTGCGGTAGGCATCTCTCCACTAGGTAAAACTTTTTTCTCGCGCCAAATCCTCACAGTGGATGGAGTAACCACTACTCTTTCTTCTCCTAAACGTGCGATGTCGCCGCCCACGGTTTGGATAAACTCGCATAATTCATTCACGGCACGTTTCACATCTTCAACACTTTTAGACGCGAGCGGACTAATCTTCAAGATTAATATGTTACCAGAGTTAACTTCTTGTTTTACAAGGTCTACATCAGAAAGTTTGCGCAGAGGAAAGGCTTTGAGATAAACTTTATCTGATAAATTACTTTCCTGCACGGAAGCGTCTGCTTTTGCTTCTGTTCTTTTACCTCGATGGACAACCCTTCCTAACATTTTTCCAAGATTTGACAAGCTATTCCCTCTATTACTTATACTCTTACTAGTCTTTTACTTTAAACATTTCCGTATTTCCCGGAAACATTTACAAGTAGTCTGATGTCTAAATAAGGTTTTATAATCTTTATGAAGTATCAATCTTTATTTTCAGACTTTTTAGGTTATGGTGCTGAT